>OBEQ010398289.1_pt1 | contig 33010 bp, 32 predicted proteins | sample 1670901 | NCBI WGS metagenome assembly OBEQ01 (sample SAMEA104232315, study PRJEB22302) | groundwater metagenome | biome: forest; feature: aquifer; material: groundwater | place: USA | collected 2011-08-07 | depth 5.4 m | reverse complement strand
CCGGCCGATTCCTCGTTTTTTCGCCGCAGCGCGGCGAATTAAGGAGTTTGTCGGAGAGGCCTGCTCGCTTGGCGGAACGATTCTCGGGCTTCTTTCCAGCTTTCGGTCCCAAGTCCGACAAACTCCTAGTCCAAACCTCACACCGGTTCGCCGGAAAGCTCCATGACCTGACCCGAGGTCGTCGCCAGGAAGCGCTGCAGTTCAGAGCCCGGGAAGCTGCCAAAGATCCCGGGATGGCAGCGCATCAGGCCTTCCCGCGCCAGTCGCACGATGCTGAGATTGTTCAGCTCGGGATCGTTGCAGAAGAAGTGCGGACTGGCCCGGTTGGGCCAGAGCATGCTGCCGCGCAGCACGTCGCCGATGATGGCTTCGCCCGAGGCGAGCACGACGGAGGCCGAACCCAGGGTGTGCCCCGGGGTGGCGAGCACGCGGCCCTTGATGCCGTGCGGTTCGAGCGAAAACCCGTCGCGAAACTGGAGATCCGGCTCGAACGCCTCGAATTGCTCGTCCACGAACGGCCGCACGATGCGGCCCATCGTGTCCTGCGCGGCGAGCACACCGTTTTCCCCGGCGCGCACGAGGCGGACGTCGCCGGTGTGGAGGGCGATCAGGGCCCCGCTGCGACGCTTCAGTTCGGCGGCGCAGCCGGCGTGATCGCTGTGGCCGTGCGTGAGCAAAATGAGTCCGAGCTGCTTCGGCTCCACCCCATTGGCCTGCAGGGCGGCCAGGATGCGCTTGAGATCACCCGGCGCGCCGGTGTCCACCAGCACCGGCTTCTCGCCGAGCAGCAGGTAGCAATTGGAGATGGCGCCTTTGATTCTGATCAGCATTTCGCAGGTAGGGCGGGACCGCTGGGCCCGCCGTTAATGTGGTGGCTCCCACGCATATTTCCAATCTGCCGCATGAGCCACAAGGCCTTTTCGAACTGGATTCTGGCGAATGTAGTGCGCTTTTTCCGCATGACTCTCATCTGATCGCAGGCGATGGTCGAAGAAGTCGCGTTGCCATTGGATCTTGATTTTCTTGGCAATGATTTCCTTCCAGCCGGCCAGGACCCTGGTCGGATGAGCTTCTCGCGGGAACGAGACCAGCGCGTGCAAATGATCCGGCATCAAGAGCCAGAGATGCACATACCAGTCGCCCCGTTTTTGGCGAAAATCGAGGGACTCCCAGATGACTGCCGATACCGAATCGGAACAGAGATGATTGGCCCCACTTGGTGTGCAGCAGATTGTGATGAAGAAAATGGCATCTTCGCGGACCCATGATGGAATAGTGTGTGGCAGTTTTAACCTTTGAGGCAAGTTGTCCGGTATGTGATTCATCTTATTCGGCGGGCCCAGCGGTCCCGCCCTACCTCTAAGTTTCATCCATTTCGCTAGAACTTCAGATGCTTCACCGTGAGGCCGTTGTTGATGAGCTGATGGAGGGAATCGATCCCGATGCGCAGGTGCATGGAAACGTGCTTTTGGTCCACCTTCCGGTCGCTCTCGGCGGTCTTGACCCCCTCGGGCGTCATCGGCTCGTCCGAGACCAGCAGGAGAGCGCCGGTGGAAATCTCGTTGGAGAAGCCGGTGATGAAGATCGTGGCGGTCTCCATGTCCACGGCGATGGCGCGGATCCGCTTCAGGTATTTCTTGAATTCGGTGTCGTGTTCCCAGACACGGCGGTTGGTGGTGTAGATGGTGCCGGTCCAGTAATCACGCTTGTGGTCGCGGATAGTGGTGGAGATGGCCTTCTGCAGCGCGAACGAGGGGAGGGCGGGCACCTCGGGTGGGAAATAGTCGTTGCTGGCGCCCTCGCCACGGATGGCGGCGATGGGGAGAATGAGGCTGCCAAGCCTGGCGCGGTGCTTGAGCCCGCCGCACTTGCCGAGGAAGAGCACCGCCTCGGGTTTGATGGCGCTGAGCAGGTCCATGACGGTGGCGGCCGTGGCGCTGCCCATGCCGAAGTTGATGATGGTGATGCCGGCGGCGGTGGCGCTGGTCATCGGCTTGTTGCGACCGTGCACCGGCACGCGGTGCCAATGGGCGAATTCCTCGACGTAGCGGTCGAAGTTGGTCAGGAGGATGTAGCGGCCGAACTTCTTGAGCGGCACGCCCGTGTAGCGGGGCAGCCAGTTGGCGACGATTTTTGCCTTGGTTTCCATGTCAGGTTGCCTTGCCCGCCAAAAAATGACCCCCTGAGCAAAGTTGGCGAGGTTAATACCGTCGCATCCCTTGCGGTGGGTGTGAGACAAATTTCTTCATAACAATCCCTGTTCGCCGGTTCGGAGGTAGGGCCGGTCTATGACCGGCCCTACTCACGGCCTGAAATTTATCTCACACCCCTTGGGGGTTCAACCGGCAAGATAGGGGGATTGCTCTCTGCGTTCGTGGCCGGCTCAATCGACGGCATAAAGATGTTTACGGGGCGCGGTGTTGGATGCAGACAGGAATTCCCTCCATGAAACCCCCGCCGCTCCGGCACTGCCTCGCTGCCTTCTTTATGTTGCTTTCCCTTTCAGGTTTTGCCCAGCCGGCCCATCGCTCGCCTGAAGTCTCGACCGACGGCCACATCACCTTCCGGGTGCTGGCGCCCAAGGCGCAGGCGGTGGCGGTCAAGGGCCTCCGCGGACTGCCGCCGCAGCCGATGACCAGGGACGCGCAAGGCCTCTGGTCGGTGACGGTCGGCCCGCTGGCGCCCGATCTCTACAGCTACACGTTCGACGTGGACGGCGCCACCTTCACGGACCCGCTGAACCGCCGGCTGAAGGAGTGGATCGCGCAGGAAAGCCTCGTCGAGGTGCCGGGGTCGGAGCCGCAGCTGATCAGCCTTCGGGCCGTGCCGCATGGGGCCGTGCACCGGCACCTCATCCCGTCGCAGGTGCGGGGAGGCGCGGTGGCGTTTCAGGTCTACACGCCGCCGGGCTTCGATCCCAAGGCGACTTGTCCAGTGGTCTATCTGCTGCACGGTTTCGGCGACGAGGAAAACGCCTGGCTCTCCCCGGGCCGCGCCAATTTCATCGCCGACAATCTCATCGCGCAAAAGAAGATCGGGCCCGTCGTCATCGTGATGACCAACGGCCATCCGGTGTCGCTGCCCGGCCCGGCGCCGCGACGCACCGACTACGGCCGGGACAATCACGACGCGATGGAGCAGGAGGTGCTGACGGTTGTGCTGCCGTTCGTGGAGGCGAACTATTCGGTGCGACGCGACGCGGAGGGGCGGGCGATCGTCGGGCTTTCGATGGGCGGCGGGCACTCGCTTGGCCTCGGGCTCAACCATCTGGACAAGTTCGGCTGGATCGGCGGATTCAGCTCGGCGATCGTGACCGACGGGCTCGATACGCACTTCGCCCCGTTGTTGGCCGCGGTGGATAAGAAAGCCGGTTTGCCGAAGCTACTATGGATCGGGTGCGGCCAGGACGACTTCCTGCTCGAACGCAATAAGACCTTCATCGCCTGGCTCGGGCAGAAGCAGGTGCCGCACGAGTGGCACCTGACTGCCGGCGGCCACGAGTGGCCCGTCTGGCGCGATTACCTCGGGCAGTTTTTGCAGAGGATCTTCCGGTAGGCTGCCGGGGCAGGGCACAGACGATGATCCCGTCAGGCGGTCGCAAGCTGGATGATCCGCACTTCCTTGACGGCATGGTCAACCCAGTAGGTGACTATGATGTCATCGAAGCACTTGACATCGTAAGTGCGTCCGGCCGGGGATTTTTACCGAAAATCCGGTTCGCCAAATGGCGCTGAGGCCAACTGCTGCAACACCAACTCCATCTTTATACGCAGGCGGCGATCGCTGCCCAGCAGGGTTCGTGCGGCCTCCGGGGAAAGCCAGAACACGTAGCCCCTATCATGCTCCGCTGTTGCCCAGTTCCTTGCTCATCCGGAGGGCGTCGGTCAGCGGGACTTTTTCACCGGACTGCATACGTTGCCAGGTGGCATCGAGCGATTCCAGATAGCCGGGCTCCTGTCGCCGGGCGGATTGCTTGAGGAAGGCGGCGAGATAGCTCTTCTCCGCCGCCGGCAGGCGTTCCAGCTCTGACTTCAGTTCGGCCAGTGACATGCAGCTATGTTTAGGCGCGGTTGGGACAAAGTCAACGCGGGTGAGGGCCAACAAAACGCGGCGACTCTCGTTTCAATCCATTCGATGCCTGCGTTGTGACCATGGAACATCCGGGTAGGGCGTGACCGCTGGGCGCGCCGTGGGGATGCTCGCGGACGGCCCGGCGATCCGTCCCTACCAGTGCAGGTTCAGCTCCACGCCCCACGTCGCCGGTGCGCCGGGCGTCCCGTGGCCCACGCCGGGAGTGATCGAGCTGTAGTAGTCCTCGTCGGTCAGGTTGCGGCCGAAGACGCGAACCTCGCCGCGGGCAAAGGCGCAGCCGGCATGGACTCCGAGCAGGGTGTAGGACGATTGCGAGAACATGGATGTCTCCTGCTCGTCGTAGAAGGTGCGGCCGGTCCAGGTCAGGCCGGCGCCGCAGAAGAAACCGCGCGCCGGATGGTAGTCGAGCTGCAGCGCGGCGTTGCCGCCGGGCGCATAGGGGGCGCGGTTGCCGGAGTGGTTCGTGCCGGTGAACGGATCGGTGAAATCGGTGAGCGTCGCCTGCGTCAGTCCAACCACGGCGCGAACCGTGACATCCGTCACGGGCTGCCAGCTGGACTCCAGTTCCAAGCCGAGCATGCGGGCGCGGCCGGCATTCACGACGAGGTATTCGTCGGTGAACGATCCGGGGACGGCGAACGAGCGTTCGATCTGGTAGCCGCTCACGCGGTAGGCGTAGGCGCGCGAGGTGAGGGCCCAGCCGGCCTTCGGGTTGGAAGTCGAAAGCGCCGCTTCCACTCCCCAGGTGCGCTGCGGGTCATAGCCCGACAAATCCGCGCGGCCCGTGTAGGCCGAATAGCCGCCGGCCTTGAAGCCGCGCGCGAGCGTGAACACCGCGGCGGTCGAACTGTTGAGCTGGCGCGTCGCGGCAATGCTCGGAAGGAATGCGCTCCAGTGATCGGCGCGCCGGAGAACCGAGTTGCGGGGCACGGTTTCCGTGCGGGTGAAATCTTTGGCGGTGTGCTCGAGCCGCAGCCCCGGGACAACGGCCCAACCGGCGGCCGGCTTGAAAGTCGCCTGCCCGAAAAGAGCGACGGTGTCGCTGTCGAGCTGGAAGCTGGAGTCCTCGATGGTGAAGCCGCTGAACGCGCGGCTCGCGCCGCCCCGGGTGCGTGAGTTCGAATAGAAGAGACCTCCCGTCAGGCGCTCGCTCACGTAGCGCAGCTCCTCGTTGAACGTGCGTTGCGACTGCGTCAGCACCGAGTCGAAGTCGAAGCCGCCGAAAACGACGAGGCGGTTGGAGAAGGGCGACAGATCCCAGTCGGTGTAGCTTGTCGTCGCGGTGAGGGTCGCGTCGGCGAGGCGCTTGGTGACGCCGAGCGCCAGTGCGGCGAAGTCAGCGTCGGCGTGGCCCTCCAGGCCGCGGTCGACAGTGTCGGAGGAGCCGCCGAGTGGCACCAGGGCCTGGGCGCCATCGCGGGATCGCTGGCCGAGCAGGTGCAGGGAGAGCTCGAGATCTGGCACCGGCCGGCAGTGCAGCAGCATCCGGCCAAAGACGGCCTGGCGATCGTCGACCGTTTGCTTGAGCCGGGAATTGTAGATGTAGCCGTCGCGCTGGCTGGCGCTGAAATTGAACGAGGCGTCAAACTCCGGGCGGCGGGCGGTCTGGGCCGAGGCGGTGAATGAAAGCTGATTGAAGGAACCGGCGGCGGCGCTGAGGCGCGCGATGCTCTTGTCGCCGGGCGCCGCGGAGACGAACCGGATCACCCCGGCGTCGCCAGCTCGGCCGAACAACGCGGCGGCCTGCGGCCCGCGATGGACGGTCATCTGGCTGAAATCATGGAGCTCGGTGGGAAAGGTGAACCCGGTGGCGAGGGGAATGTCGTCGAGATAGACCGGGGCGGAGGCGTCGCTGAAATAAGGCGTATTGCCGAGTCCGCGCAGGGTGGTGGTGGTGCCGAAGCCGCGGGCGCCGGCATCGTTGACCGCGAAGCCGGCGGTCTGCCGCGCGAGGTCGCTGAAAGCCTCGGCGGTGGCCGGGCCGGCAAGGTCGATGACCGTGACCTGGCCGGGACTGACGCTGCTCCGGTCGCTGACCGATACAGCGGGCAGGACAACGACATCGTTAGTGGCTGCGGCGAGGCGCAGGGCGCAGGGCAGGGTGAGCAGGCTGAGGGCGAGGAGGAAGTGTCGGGACATGTCCGGCTTTTATCTAGTCGGATAGCGTGAAGAGGAACTCCAAAATGAGAGAAAAGTGCGGGCGGCCGGCTACATTATGACAGCCACGGCGAAGTCGATCGGCATCGCTAGCCTGCAAGCTCGCCGCGCATGGCGCTCTTGCCGACATTTAACCACAAAGACACAGAGACACAAAGCAGATGGTGCCATCCTCCGTGCCTTCGTGTCTTTGGTGCGCCAAGAACCTCAGGCGTTCGCCAGAGTGTTCGCCGTGTTCAGGTGCTCCACGCCGGTGTATTTCATGGACTGCTCGTCGGCATGGTAGCTGGAACGGACGAGTGGACCCGATTCCACGGTGCCGAGGCCGGCTTCAAGCGCGAATTTCTTCCAGTGTGCGAATTCCTCCGGCGGCACCCAGCGGTCGATCTTCCAGTGTTGCGGGGTGGGCTGCAGGTATTGGCCGAGGGTGAGGATGTCGGTTTTGTCGCTGGCGATGTCGCGGAGGCACTGCTCGATCTCGGCCCGGGTCTCGCCGAGGCCGAGCATGATGCCGGTCTTGGTGGTGAAGCCGCGGCTCTTGGCGTGGCGCAGCACGCCGCGGCTGCGATCATAGCGGGCCTGCACGCGCACGGGGCGCTGGAGCCGCTCGACCGTCTCGACGTTGTGGTTGAAGATGTCGGGCTTGGCGTCGAGCACGGTGTCGACCTGGTCCAGGTGGCCCTTGAAATCCGGCACGAGCACCTCGATGGCACAGGCCGGGTTCTTGTATTTGGTGGCGCGGATGGTGGCGGCCCAGACGCTGGCGCCGCCGTCCTTCAGGTCGTCGCGCGCGACGGAGGTGATGACGCAGTGGCGCAGGCCCATCTTCTGCACGGCATCCGCCACGCGGGCGGGCTCGCCGAGATCGAACTCCGTCGGCCGGCCGGTCTGGATCGCGCAGAAATTGCAGGAGCGCGTGCAGATGTTGCCCAGGATCATCACCGTCGCCGTGCCGCGCGACCAGCATTCGCCGATGTTCGGGCACTGCGCGCTGGTGCAGACCGTGTGAAGCTTGTTGTCCTCGACGAGCCGGCGCGTGGCCTGGTAAGCCGGACCGGAAGGCAGCTTGGCGCGGAGCCAGTCGGGTTTGCGGTGAGTGGGAATCATGCAGCGGGACCGAAAGTGGGAAAACTAACCGCCAATGCACACTAATTTCTCACTAATTGTGAGTCAGTGCCGTCGGTGATTTTTGGTATTAGTGATTAATGAGTGTGGATTAGTGGTTTCCAAAAAATTCCGGGAGCAGCCGCCAGAACTCGGCGGCGAGGACGCGCTTCACGCCGGCGAGGTCGAGTTCCCGGCCGAGTTCGACGTGGAGCGAGGTAACCGTCCCCTCGGCGGCGCTGATGCCGCAGGGGATGATCCCGGTGAACGGCGCCAGGTCGGTGTTCACATTGAGCGCGAAGCCGTGGAAGGTCGTCCACCGTTTCACCGCCACGCCGATGGCGGCAATTTTTCGCGGGCCGATCCAGATGCCGGTCTTGCCCGGGTTGCGCGCGGCGGTGAGGCCGAACGTGCCGACGGTGTCGATCATGACCTGCTCGAGGAAGCGCAGGTAGGCGTGCAGGTCCTGGCGCGGGGCGAGATGAATGATCGGATAGCCCACGATCTGTCCGGGGCCATGGTAGGTGATGTCGCCGCCGCGATTGGTCGTCACCACCTCGATGCCGCGGCGTTGCAGCTCGGCGGCATCCCAAAGGAGGTTGGCCTCGGCGCCGCGCCGGACGCCGACGGTGAACACCGGGTCGTGCTCGGTGAAGACGAGCGTGTCGCCGATCTCGCCTGCGTTGCGCTGCGCGACCAGGGCCTCTTGTTGCCGCAACGCTGCGGTATAGTGCGTGCGACCCCAGTCAAGGGTGGCCGGTCCGAATGGCTCTGGACGGGCCATGGCTTGGGCGGCAGGCGGGAAGATGGTCATGGTTGGACACCATCAGGCCGTTACTCAGCGGGCGCAACCTTGACTTCGTGTGGGCATGGGATGACCTGTTGTCCATGGCTGTAAATGCCCGGCAAGTCTTGGACGATGCTCTCCGCCTGCCTGAAGCAGAGCGGGAGCAACTGGCGGAGAAATTGGTTGAGAGCTTGGTCGCATCCCTCGACCCGCAGATTGAACAGGCCCATTTGCACGCGGTGCAAGAGCGCCGCGCTGAATATCAGGCCGGCCGTTCGGTGCTGGTGGACGGGGATGAGGCATTGAAACAAATCCGGGCCGCCATCCGGCGATGAGGTTCCGGTTGGATCCGGCGGCACGCGACGAGTATCGCGAGGCGGCCGAATATTATTTGCAGGAGTCGCCGCGCATTGCCGCCGCCTTTGTTGAACAGGTTGAGGCCGCGATAAAGCTTATCCGGGAGAAGCCCATGACGTGGCGGGTGTGGCAGGAAGAGGTGCGACGTTGCCTCGTCCGGCGGTTTCCTTTCGGCCTCTACTACACCATCGAGAAGGACGAAATTGTCGTCTGGGCGATCATGCACCTCCACCGCCGGCCGGGCTACTGGCAGGAACGGCGAGTGTGATACTTTCCGTTTGCCCCCGTCGCCCGGGCGACCAAGCCTGCGCCGTTCCATGAGCGACATCCCAACGGACATTTCCCACGACCAGTATGCGGTGCGGCTCAAAAAGCTGCTGGACATGCGTGCGGCCGGCTTCGACCCGTTCCACGCCAGCTGCGAACAGACGCACTTCTCGGCCGACGCCATCAAGCTCCACGTCGAGGGCCAGGACAACGCCGTCGCGGTCAAGGTGGCCGGGCGGCTCGTGGTCATCCGCGACATGGGCAAGAGCCAGTTCGTGAAGATCCTCGACCAGCAGGGGCAGATCCAGCTCTACGTGAAGAAGGACGTCGTCGGCGAGGAAGCCTACGCGGCGTTCAAGAAACTCGACCTGGGCGACATCATCGGCGCCACCGGCACGCTCTTCAAGACGAAGACCGGCGAGATCACCGTGCGCGTCGACCACTCCATCCTGCTCACCAAGGCGCTGCGGCCGCTGCCCGAGAAATGGCACGGCCTGACCGATGCCGAGGCGGTCTACCGCCAGCGTTACCTCGACCTCATCGTCAATCCCGAGTCGCGCGCCCGCCTGATGCTGCGCAGCCGGATTGTCGCCAGCATTCGCGCCACGCTCGCGAAGCGGCAGTTCATCGAGGTCGAGACGCCGGTGCTCGAGGGCGTGGCCGGCGGCGCCGCGGCGCGGCCGTTCGTCACACACCACAATGCGCTCGGCGCCGATTTCTACCTGCGCATCGCGCTCGAGCTGCGGCTGAAGCGCCTGCTCGTCGGCGGCTACGACCGGGTTTTCGAGATCGGCCGCATCTTCCGCAACGAGGGTGTTTCCCGGAAGCACAACCCCGAGTTCACCATGCTCGAGGTCTACCAGGCTTACTCGGATTTCCGCGGGATGATGGAGCTGATCCGCGCGATCTTCACCGATGTGTGCCGCGACGTGCTCGGCACCGCCGAGATCCAGCACGCGGCCAGCGGTCAGATGATCAATTTTGGCGGCGAGTGGCGCGAGGCGCGTTACTTTGACCTGATCGACGAGGCCGCCGGCTCCCGGCTCAGCGCGCTCCGTGGCACCGACGGCTACAAGGCGGCCGCGACCGCCGCGGCGCAGAAGCTCGGCCTGGAAATCCATCCGGGCTGGGAAAGCTTCGAGATCGTCAACGAGATTTTCTCCAAGAAGATCGAGCCCGCGCTCATCCAGCCGACCTTCGTCACGCACCTGCCGAAGGAACTGTGCCCGCTGGCCAAGCTCAACCAGCAGGATCCCGGCCTGATCGACGTGTTCGAACTGGTCATCGGCGGGATGGAGATCGCGCCGGCCTACTCGGAGCAGAACGATCCGTTCGTGCAGCGCGAGATGTTCGAGCAGCAGGTGGGCGAGGAGCAGCAGAAGATGGACACCGACTTTCTGCTCGCGCTCGAGCACGGCATGCCGCCGGCCGGCGGTATGGGCGTCGGCATCGACCGGCTGTGCATCCTGCTCACCGGCGCGGAGAGCATCCGCGACGTGATCCTGTTCCCGTCCTTGCGTCCGACGGACGCAAAAGGCTGAAGGACTGAAAAACTGAAGGACTGAACAGAAGCAGGCATTTACCCTCAGCTTTTCAGCCATTCAGTCATTCAGCCCTTCAGCCTTTTCCCCCATGCCCTGGTATTTCTATCTCGCGCTGAAGCAGCTTTTCCCGTCCGGGCGGCGGCTGCCGTTTTTCACGCTGATTTCGGTCTTTGGCGTGGGGCTGGGGGTGGCGCTGATGCTGGTTTCGACGAGCGTCATGGGCGGCTTCGGTTACCAGATCAAGCGGATGATCATCGATACGCAGGGCGAAGTGCAGATTCGCGGCCGCGGCCCGTTTGTGGCCACGGATGCGATCGAGCGGGCCATTGCCGGCGTGCCGGCGGTGGCCGCCTCCGCCCCGTTTGCGCAGGGCGTCGTGATGCTGGAATACGACCGCCGGCCGGCATTTCCCGCGATTCAGGGATTCGACCTGGCTCGCATCGGGCAGGTGATACCGCTTGAGCGCTACCTCACGGGCGGTTCGCTCGACGACCTCGACGACGACTCGATCATTCTCAGCTCGATCCTCGCCGGCACGCTTGGGGTGCAAGTCGGCGACAAGCTCAGCGTCTATTCGCCGCTGATGCTGGAGCGGATGAAGCGCGACGAGGTGCTCCTGCCGCGCGAAGTCCGGGTCGCCGCCATTTTCCAGATCAATCACCAGCAGCTGGACAGCTCGACGGTCATCAGTTCGCTGCGGCTGATGCAGGACCTTTACGGCCTGGAACAGCTGATTCACGGCTACTATGTGCGGCTCGAGGCCGGCGCCGACCCCGACGCCGCGGCCGCCGCGCTCAACGCCGCGCTGCCGCCCGGGGCGTCGGCGCTGACCTGGTTCGAGGCCAACGCCGACTTCCAGGCGGTGATCACCTTCGAGCGCAACATGATCTTCTTCCTCCTCACTTTCATCATCATTGTGGCGGCGTTTTCCATCACCAGTTCCCTGCTCGTCACGGTGGTGCGCAAGACGCGCGAGATCGGCCTGCTCGGCGCCATGGGCGGCAGGGCCCGGCAGGTGGCGGCGTGCTTCTGCGTGCAGGGGCTGCTTATCGGGATCGCCGGCACCCTCGGAGGCCTGGGGTTCGGTTTCACCCTGTTGCGTTTCCGCAATGAGGTCGTCGACGTGATCGCGGGCCTGACGATGGGGCGGGAGGTGTTCAACAAGTTCTATCAGTTCACCAACCTGCCGGCGCACACCGATCCGAAGGATGTCGCCCTCATCATCGTGTTTTCCGTGCTGGCCTCGACTCTGGCCGGCCTGATTCCGGCCTGGCGCGCGGCCCGGCTGAAGCCGGTCGAAGCGCTGCGGTCGGAATAAAGGCTGAATAGCTGAAGGACTGAATAGCTGAAATCTCCACTCCACCCGCTTCTCCATCTCTCGCTCCATGGCTTCAGCCCTTCAGTCTTTCAGTTCTTCAGCCCTTGGATCACCAGTCCTCTCCGCCTCCGGCCTGCGCAAAACCTACCCCAGCGGCGATCGCACGCTTGCGGTGCTGCAGGACGTGGATTTCGCCGTCAGTGCGGGCGAGACGGTCAGCGTGCGCGGCGAGTCCGGTTCGGGCAAAAGCACGCTGCTCAACCTCCTCGCCGGCCTCGACCGGCCCGATGCCGGCGAACTCTTTTGGGGGAACGACGCGGCGCACCCACTCGATCTCGGCGAACTCACGGCCCGCCGTGGCCGGTTTCTCGGCATGGTTTTCCAGTCCTACTACCTCATTCCCGAACTCGACGCCTTCGCCAATGTGCTGATGGCGGCACGGATGATTGGCGGCGCCGGAGCGGGGGAGCGCGAGCGAACGGCGGCGTTGCTCCGCCGGGTCGGTCTGGCCGAACGCGGCCACCACCTGCCGTCGCAGCTTTCCGGCGGCGAGCGCCAGCGCGTGGCGGTGGCCCGGGCCTTGATGAACCGTCCGGCGGTGATCCTTGCCGACGAGCCCACGGGCAACCTCGACGAGCGCACGGGTGACAGCATCATCGACCTGTTGCTCGGCGTTTGCGCCGAGGAGCGCGCCGCGCTCGTGCTGGTGACGCACAATCCCGCCCACGCAAGAAAAACCGCCCGGCAGTTGGTCCTGCATGGCGGGCATTTTGTATAGCGCGCGAAAATCAGGTTCAGGGTTTTCGCTCTGCTGATTGTAGGGGCGCAGTCTTGCTGCGCCCGGTCGGCCGCGAGGGCCCTTGGGCGCAGCGGGACTGCGCCCCTACGCGGGAGCGATCCGGCTTTCGAACTAGACAGCCCAACGGCACGCCGACCAGCGGCGGCCCTACAGGACGGGAATCGCAGGCCGCAAGATTTTAAGATGCGCCCTGACCCGAGTTGTCCCATTCTTTTGAATGGCCGTCGGACTGGCAGACACTACGTTGCCAACCATGGCTAACCCCAAGATCAAATGCGGTGTCGCCGGCGTCGGCTCGCTCGGCCAGCACCATGCCCGCATCTACGCCTCGCTGCCCGAGGCCGAACTCACCGGTATCTTCGAAACCAGCGACGCCCGCGCGGCGGAGATCTGCGCGAAGCACAACTGCCGGCGCTTCGCCACGATCGCGGAACTGGGCGAGGCGTGCGACGCCATCAGCGTCGTCGTGCCGACCGACAGGCACTCCCTCGTGGCGCTGCCGCTGCTGGCCAAGGGGTGCCACCTGCTGATCGAGAAGCCGCTGTGCGCGAACCTGGAGGAGGCCGAGCAGGTGCTCGCCGCCGCCCGGCAGCACAACTGCCTCGTGCAGGTCGGCCACATCGAGCATTTCAACCCGGTGATGAGTTACCTCGAGAAACACACGGGTCGGCCGCAATACATCACCACCGAGCGGCTCGCGCCCTACCAGACGCGCGGCACCGAGGTGGGCGTCGTGCTCGACCTGATGATCCACGATATCGGCATCGTGCTCGCGCTCGTCAAGTCGCCCATCCGCAAGATCGACAGCGTCGGCATCAACGTGCTGTCGAAGACCGAGGACATCGCCAATGCCCGGATCGAGTTCGAAAATGGCTGCGTGGCCAACCTCAGCGCGAGCCGGATGAGCATGAAGAAAAACCGCGAGATCCGGGTCTTTCAGGACAATGCATATCTCTCCCTCGATTTCATGAACCAGAAGGGGCACCTGGTGAAGAAGAGCGACATCATCGCCTACGGGGTGAAGCTGAGGATCGGGCTGGCGAAAGCCGGCGACGCCAGCTCGATTCCGGTGCATGAAATTCCGATCGAGAAGGGCGAGCCCCTGGCCATCGAGCTGGCCCACTTTGTCGAGAGCGTCCGCGAGGTGAAGCAGCCCAAGGTCGGCGCCGCGCTCGGCAAGTCGGCGCTCGAGGTGGCGATCACGATCACGGACCAGATCCGGAAGGCGCAGAAGTGAGATGGCCACAAAGAGTCACAATAAGGCGCAAAAAAATCCCCCGATGCGTGTCATTCTGAGCGCAGCGAAGAATCCAGCCTAATGCTCGCCGGCGGTCATCATCATGGATCCTTCGCGTTGCTCAGGATGACAAGAGACGTAGGTTATGAGTAAGGCGCAGCATTCCTCCGCCCTTCCGCCTCCGGCTGCCGGCACCGTCGATCTGCTGGTCGTCGCCGGCGAGCATTCGGGCGACGAGCATGCGGCGCGGATGGTGCGCGGCCTCCTGGCGCGCGATCCGGGCCGGCGCGTCTGCGCGCTGGGTGGCCCGCGGCTGGCGGCGGCGGGGGCGCAGCTGCTGAGCGATCTCACGGCAACGTCGACCATGGGTTTCGCCATCCTGGGGAAGATCACCCACTATCGGACGCTGATCGCGCAAGTGGTCCAGTGGGTGGGCGTGAACCGCCCGCGGGCGGTGTGCTTTGTCGATTCCTCCGCCCTGAACCTCCGGATCGCGCGGGGCCTGTTTGAGCGCGGATTTTCCGCCAAGGCGGGCGGGCCGACCCAGGCGCTTTACTACATCAGCCCGCAAATCTGGGCTTCGCGGGCCGGCCGGCGGTTCGAGATGGCCCGGCATCTCGACGGGCTGGCGGCGATTTTTCCCTTCGAACCCGCCTGCTACGCGGACATCCGGCTGCCGGTCGAGTTCGTGGGGCATCCCTTTATGGCGCCCGATTATGCCGCGCCGGTGGCATTCGATCCGGCCGGGCCGGTGCTCCTGTTGCCCGGCAGTCGGCGGCAGGTGGTGGCGCGGATATTTCCGCGGCTGCTTGAGGCGTTCCGCCAGGCCGGCACCGGTCGTCGGGCCGTCGCGCTCCATCCCAGCGGGGAAATCCTTGCGGTGCTCCAGGCGGCGAATCCGCCGGCGAATGTCTCGCTGCAACAAACGGGTGTTGGCGCGCCGGTGGCCGCAGCCGCCGTGCTGACCGCCAGCGGGACCATGTCGATGCACTGCGCGCTGGCGGGCATTCCCGGTGCGCTCACCTATCGCACGGACTGGCTGACCTACCTGCTCGGACGGCTGCTGGTGAAGGTGGAATACATCGGCATCGCCAACCTGCTTTTGAAGGAGGCGATGTATCCCGAGTTCATTCAGGGTGCGGCGACCCCGGCGGCGCTGGCCGCACAATTGCGCGAGTGCCTCGAAGATCCGGTCCGCCGGGAGCGGACACAGGCGCAGGCAGCGAAACTGCGGCAGCTCCTGACGCGGCCGGCCAGTGCATCCCCGGCCGAATGGCTTTATCGACACTTGGGGTGAATGTGGCCCGAACCGATGGAGCGACTCCGCCAGCGGTTGGTCCCAGGCAGCTTCGATTTCCTTCACCCCTTCTTCTCCGAGCGGCGGATATTTCCGGTTCCTCGCTGTTTTCAGTGGGTCGCGGCTAAGCCAACCTCATGAAGTTTTTGGCACCACTAATCGGTTTCGCCAACGGGCGAAACTTTCGAGGTCACCCTCCGGCTGATCGCCTCCGGGATTTGGTTTCGGGGAGTCCGCTCATCGCGGACTGGATGGATAGGCTTGGCGGACTGGTTTGCGCATCAGCGGGCTAGGCGTTCCCCGCTTCGCGGGCTTTCTCGGTCTTCAGGCGCAGCTGGCCGCAGGCGGCGTCGATGGCATGGCCTTTCTCGCGGCGCAACGTCACGGACACGCCGCCGTCGAAGAGGATGCGGGCGAATTTTTCCTGCCGGGTGAGGCTGGGACGTTTCCACGGCAGGCCCTCGACGGTGTTGTAGGGAATGAGGTTCACGTGCGCATGCAGGTCGAAAGCGATGTCCCGCAGCTTCGCGGCCTGGTCGAGCGAATCGTTGATCCCTTCGATGAGGATGAATTCGAGCGTGACCATGCGGCCGTGTTTTTCGGAGAACTCGCGGACGGCGGGCAGGAGTTCCTTGAGCGGCCACTTTTTGTTGACCGGCATGATTTGCTCGCGGACCTCGTCGGTGGCGCCGTGCAGGCTGATGGCCAGCCGAAGGCCCAGGGGTTCGTTGGCGAGCAGTTTTATTTTCGGGACGAGGCCGGAAGTGGAGAGGGTGATACGGCGCGCGCCGAAGCCGAGCCCCCACTCGGCGTTGAGGATGGTCAGGGCGCGGATGATGGCATCATAGTTGTGCAGCGGCTCGCCCATGCCCATGACGACGAGATTGTCGAACGACGCGATTTCGGCCCGGGCGCGCGGCGTGCGGTCGTCCTCCTGCGCGCAGACCTGGATGAGCTGGTGCACGATTTCGCCGGCGGAGAGGTTGCGCTTCAGGCCCTCGAGGCCGGAGGCGCAGAACTTGCAGCCCATGGCGCAGCCGACCTGGGTCGAAATGCAGATGGTTTTGCGCGAGTTCTCCTGGCCGACACCGAGTTGGGGGGCGCGGATGATGACGGTCTCGATGAGCGATTTGTCGCCCAGCTCGAGGAGAAGCTTGTCGGTCACATCCTCGGACTGCTTGGTGAGGACAAAGGCGGTGGGCCGGAGTTCGTAGGTTTCCGCGAGCCAGGTGCGCAACGGCCGCGAGAGGTTGGTCATCTCGTCCCAGGTGCCGACGCGCTTCTTGTAAAGCCATTCCATGATCTGGCGGGCGCGAAAGGCCGGATGGCCGTGCTCCGTGAGCCGGGCAGTGAGCGAGTCGAGCGTCTCGCCGTGGATGGCGGGTTTGGCGGGAGTGAACAGCATTCAGCGAATAGTTGAGAGATGAGAGTGGGGAGATGAGAGAAAAATAGCGCCCTAAAACTCTGCGTTGCTGTCTGACTCTCAACTCTCAACCCTCAGCTTTCAACCCATCTGATGAATCTCATCCACCGGCATATTTTCGGCAACGTCGTCCTGACCTGCGCCGCGGCGGTGGGCTTGTTTGCCTTCGTGCTGATGATCGGCAATGCGTTGAAGGATCTGCTGCCGTTGATGGGTCAGCTGGCGCCCGCCACCGCGATCCGGCTGGTCGGGCTGCTTGTGCCCTTCGTCGTGTCGTATGCCCTGCCGATGGGGATGCTGACCGGGATCCTGCTGGTGTTGGGCCGGATGTCATCCGATCGCGAAGTCACCGCCTTGCGCGCCTCGGGCGTGAGCGTGGCGTGGCTGTCGGCGCCGATTCTTTTTTTCGCGTTGTTTGGCGTGGTGGTCGCCGCCCTGATCAATTTCCAATTCATGCCGACCGCCCGCCTGGCCTATCAGCGCGAACTGGCGCAGGCGGTGAGGCTCAACCCGCTCAGCTTCATCGTGCCGCGGACCTTCATCCGGGACTTTTCCGGCATCGTCATTTATGCCGGCGAGAAGCAGGGCTCGCAGTTGAAGGATTTCTGGCTGTGGGAGCTGGATGCGCAAAATCGGGTGCGACGGTTCGCCCGCGCCGACAGCGGCCGGCTCGATTATGACGAGCGGAACAACAAGCTGGTTCTCACGCTGGAACGGGCGCAGGCGGAAATGCGCGACGACAAGGATCCCGAGAATTTCGCCCAGAGTCGGGGAGCGGCGGCCTGGGAGCAGGCGACTTTTGACCTGCCGTTGAACAAGCTGACCGGCGAGCAAACCGTGGAGCGAAAGCTGAAATGGTTCACGTTTCCCCAACTGATCGAGGAATGGCGGCGGTTGAAGCAGCCCGATCCCGCGATGACGGCCAGCCAACGGGAACACCGGCGGATGCGCGTGCAGATCACGCTCCACGAAAAGTTAGCCACGGCGTTCTCCGTGCTGTCGTTCGCGCTCATTGCGATCCCGCTTGGCATCAAGGTGTCCCGCAAGGAAACCTCGGCCAACCTCGGGATCGGGGTGGCGCTGGCACTCGGCTATTATTTTGCGACGATTGTGGTCGGATGGTTCGACAATCGGCCGGAAGTGCGGCCGGACCTGTTGATGTGGCTGCCGAACCTCGCGTTCCAGTCGCTCGGGTTCTGGATGTTTTACAAGGTTGACCGGGCATGATCATCCCTCGTGCTCCGGTTGCCTTTGCCCTTTGATTCCCTTTGTTTGGACCCGCATGTCGCAACGGATTTTCATGGTAACTCCGGGCTCAGCCGCACCGTCACTTCCGGTGTGCCTCATGCTGTTACAACTCCATGGCTGATGAATCGTTCGACCTGCCCGGCTGTCTTGAACGCGTGCGGCGGCGCGACCAGACCGCGGCGCGCCTGCTCGTCGAGCATCTCTACCCGCTGGTCATCCGCATCGTGCGCTCCCATCTGCCCCGGCGTGTCGCCGAGGCAGACCTCGCGCAGGACATATTTCTGAAGATGTTCACCCGCCTCGAACAGTATCAGGGCAACGTCCCGTTCCCGCACTGGGTCTCCCGCATTGCGGTGACCACCTGCATCGACCAGTTGCGCGCCCAGAAGCGCCGGCCGGAGTTGCGCTGGGCCGACCTGTCGGAGAAGGAGGCCGAGGTGCTCGACAACGTGCTGACCGACGAGCGCGACGTGATTCCCGGCCATGCGCTGGCGGCGCGCGAGCTGGTCCACAAATTGCTCGGACAGCTCAAGCCGGACGACCGGCTCGTCATCCAGCTGCTCAATCTCGAGCAAAAAACCATCGCCGAGATCAGCGCGCTGACCGGCTGGAACCAGACGCTGGTCAAAGTCCGGGCCTTTCGCGCGCGACGGAAATTGCGAAAGCTGTTGCAGGAACTACAAAGCAAGGAGAAATCATGAACCGCTTCGACCACCAATGGCAGAAACTCACCGCGTTGGCGCGGCAGGCGCCAGCCGATCGCGACGCTGCGATCCCGCCGGGCTTTGCCACGCGCGTGGCCGCCCGGGCGGCGGCGCCGGCGAGCAGCCCGTGGGCCGTGTTTGAGCGCCTGGCGCTGCGCGGCCTGATGGTCGCGGCGGCCTGCAGCGCGGCCGCGATCGCCTTGAATTATTCCGTCTTCTCGTCCGACCAGACCGACATCTATGCGACGGGCACCGCCGACTCGATCGTCGAATTGCTCGATATCTCGTGAGCATGAACAAGCCCTGGCAGGTCATTCTCGTCCTGATCGGCATCTTCGCCGCCGGCGGCGTGGCGGGCGGGTTCATGTCCTTGAGGATCTGCAAGGGAAAGCTCGCCAACCGGCCCGTGCCGGAGGAATGGGCGCCGAAGCACTTGAAGCGCCTGAACGAACGCCTGTTGTTGACGCCGGAGCAGGAGGAGCAAATCCGGCCCATCGTGCGCCGGAACATGGAGCAATTGAACCGCATCCGGAACAATTCCATGGATGAGACCAAGACGGTAGTGGAAGGCATGCAGCGGGAGATCAGCGAAAAGCTGACCCCGGAGCAGCGCTCCAAATTTGAACAAATGAACCGTGAGTTGCGTGAAGCGCGGGAAACGCGTGAGAAAGCGGAAAAGGCGAAGCGGACCAAGGGCAACCGCCCGGATGGCCCGCCGCGGGAACGCCCCCTCGGCGAGATGCCGCCGCCACCCGCCCCGCCGCCCGGCACTTGAGCGGCATTTCATCCCTCCGGGCGTCGAAAGCGGCGCCCCTTTTTATTTTAGTTGAAAGAGCAGGGGTGCGACCTACGTTTCGCCTTGGCCAGGCGCCATGCATGAGCAGGCGCGTGAACCCCGCCAGGGCCGGAAGGCAGCAACGGTGACGACGTCCTCCCAGTGCCGTGGATTGCCTGGCCACTTTTTTTGAAGGACTGAAGGGCTGAACAACTGAAAGGCGGAAAAAATCGAAACGCGGGCTGGATTTTTCAGTCCTTCAGCCTTTCAGTCTTTCAGCTTTTCATGTCCACCACCTATCAGGTCATCGCGCGCAAGTGGCGTCCGCAGACGTTCGACGACGTCGTGGGGCAGGACCATGTGGTCCGGACGCTGAAAAACGCCATCGCCCGCAACCGGATCGCCCACGCCTACCTGTTCGTGGGCCCGCGCGGCACGGGCAAGACCAGCACGGCCCGCATCTTCGCCAAGGCGCTGAATGTCACCGGCGGCCCGAAGGCGGATTTCGACGTCAACGACCCGATCTGCGTCTCCATCGCCGACGGCTCCTGCCTCGACGTCATCGAGATCGATGGCGCCTCGAACAACGGCATTGAGCAGGTGCGCGAATTGCGCGACACGGTCCGCTACGCGCCGGCCCAGGGCAAATTCAAGGTCTACATCATCGACGAGGTGCACATGCTCTCGAACCAGGCGTTCAACGCGCTGCTCAAGACCCTCGAGGAACCGCCGGCGCACGTGAAGTTCATCTTCGCCACCACCGATGTGCAGAAAGTGCTGCCGACGATCATTTCGCGCTGCCAGCGCTTCGACCTGAAGCCGATCCCGAGCGAACTCATCGTCCAGCGGCTGAAGAAGATCGCGGCCGCGGAGAAGATCAAGGTCAGCGATGCCGCGCTGGCGAGCATCGCCCGGATGGCGGACGGCGGCATGCGCGACGCCCAGTCCATTTTTGACCAGATGATTTCCTTCTGCGGCAACGAAGTGGGGGAGGCCGACGTGCTCGACGTCTATGGCCTCGTTGCGGCCGACAAGATCGCCGCCCTGGCGGCGGCCCTGGCTGCGGGTGATCACCGGAAGATTGTCGAACTGGTCGATGATGCCGACGAAAACGGCCGCGATCTCTACCGCTTGCTGGTCGACGTGCAGACGCATGTTCGCAGCGCCTTGCTCGATTCGATCGCGAAGGGGGGCGGCAGCGAACTGCTCGGCACGCCGATGACGACCGAGCAGCTGACCCGCCTGCTCGACGGCCTGCGGGAAGGCGAGGGCGGGGTGAAGCACGGGTTGTCCGAGAAGATCAATTTCGAAGTGGCGCTGCTCAAGGCCGTGGAGGCCAGCCGGGCGCGGGCGATCGACAGCCTGATCAAGGAAATCGCCACGATGGCCGAAGGCCTGCCTGACGACGGCTCAAAAAAAAACGACTGACGACGGCGGCTGATGCCGCCAGCAAGGACCAAGGAGCGGGGAGCAAGGAGCAGGAAGAGGAGGCTCCGGCCAGTATGATCGCGGTTGAAGCACCTTCCGGGCCGGCGTCCGAGGAGGAAGCGGTTTTTCTAGCGCAGGAACGGGAAGCAGGTGTCGTTCCGGGTTTACCAGTCCAAGCCGGGGATTCAGAAGATGAAAAGGGTGACCTTCCGCCGATGGAAAATTTAGTGAAGCGCATCCCGGGGCCGGCGCGGGAACTGATGGAGGAATTGTTTCGGGCGCGGTTCGTGACGGTGAAGCGCGTGCCGAAGTCGGCGCTGAAAGGATAAGCCCATATTACTTCCAGTTTGAGCCAATGGCAGTGCGGCTCTCGAGGCTGCGGAGATAAAGATAGGATTGGACCGGTTGCTCCGCGAACGGTGGAACGAGCCGGATGGGAATGCGTTCGTAAAGTCCTTCGTTCACACCTTCGAGTTCATCGAGCGCCGCAAGACACGCGGCGTCGACCGTCCAAACCTCGCCAAGGACATGGTGGCTGGCATCAGTCGAGCGCACCATGCCGGGATAATCACCAAGCGCGTAGAGCGTATAGCCGGGGGCGGTGCGCGTTTCGCCGATAAATTTCTGGCCAGCCAGGTAATGATGATTGAGGCAGCCGCGCTTCAGCGTGCCGTAGACAAAGACCCGGGTCATGGTGGCAATGATTTTAGCTTTGTAGGTCGGGGTTTATCCCCGACATGAACCACGGAGTGTCGGGCGTAAAGCCCGACCTACAGATTAAGGTGTATGGTGCGGCAAAGCTTCGACCACCAGGGCGGTGATGTTATCCCGGCCGGCGCGTTCGAGAGCGGCGGCGATGAGATGCTGGGCGAGGAAAGCCAGGTCGGGTTCCCGAGCCATCTCATCCAGGTGGCGGTCCCACATGCCCTCAATGAGTCCGTCGGAGCAGAGCAGGAACCGGTCGCCCGGGGCACACGGGAGGGCGCCGTATTGCGGTTCGATAAACTGGTGGCCGGCGCCGAGGGATTGATTGAGGACGTTGCGCATGGGATGCGAGCGGGCCTCGCGTTCGGTGACCCGCTGGTTGCGGCGCAGCCAGCCAACATGGCCGTGATCATGGGTGAGCTGCGTCAGCGCGCCGCCGGGCGGCACATGGTAGATGCGGCTGTCGCCGATATGGCCGAAATACATCCAACCGGGGGTGAACCAGCACAAGCTGAGCGTCGTGCCCATGCCCCGGCATTCGTCGTAGGACTCGCCCAGGGTGATCAGCTCCTGGTGGATGTCATGAAAGAGTTCATGCAGGATGCGGTCGAACCCGCTTTGGGCGCCGGGCGCGGCCGTGCGGTAATTTTTCGGCATCTGGCCGGTGATCTTGTCGATGGTGATGCGGCTGGCGAACTCCCCTGATTTGGCCCCACCCATGCCGTCGCTCACCGCGAAGACGAAATCGGCCCTGGCGGTGGAAGCGTCGCCGATCTTGCCGAGGTAGCGCACCTCACTGCCGTCGAATTCCAGGGCGAGAAAAGTATCCTCGTTGATCGGCCGGACGTGGCCCCGATGGGTCTGGCCCGACCAGCGGAGATCGGGCAGAAGCACGCCGGAGAGCACTGCGCCCTGATCGATCAGCGTGGCGAATTCAAAATCGATCAGGCAAAAACGGCCGTCGCTCCGACGGTAGGTCACATTGCGAATATCCCGGTCATCATGGCGGACGCCAAAGCGCTCAAGCTCCGCGAACAGCTCTTTCATGCGTTCGGGATTGAGCTGGTCCACGCGCGACCCGCAGTTGGTCGTGGTGAGCTTCAGATTGGCCTCGTCGACTTCCAGGAGGCGGGGAACGAAGCCGCAGCCGCGCTGCTCCAGATGTCGGAGCACCCGCATTTCGTTGACGAAGCGCACATAGGCTTCCCGGCCACGGAAGGTCTTGTGCACTTTGCCGTCGAAGCCGATGCGGACCAATGCCCGCTGGGTGTCCTTGATCTCATGCATGGGGTTCGGGAGAACATTGGTTGCTGACGGCTGGTGGCAAGAGTTGGATTTGGCGCCGAACGGGCCGGGAAATTGTAAAACCTGAGTCATGTGCCTGAAATCGCTTGGCCTCTGGCATATGAGGTGCTGAATTTCCGACGGTTCACCAACGCACTGGCGGCGCTCCCGTCGCCTGTCGCCGCGGAGCCCCACCCCTACACCCAACTCGAAAACTTATGGCTAAATACAAACTGGAATACATCTGGCTCGACGGCTACACGCCCTTGGCAAGCCTGCGCAGCAAGACTCAAATCAAGGATTTCGCCAGCTTCCCGAAGCTTGCCGACCTGCCCGCTTGGGGCTTCGACGGCAGCTCGACGCAGCAGGCGGAGGGCAAGAGTTCGGACGTCGTGCTGAAGCCGGTCGCGGTTTACCCGGACAGCACGCGCAAGAACGGCGTGCTGGTCATGTGCGAGACCTATCTGCACACCGGCGAGGCGCACCCGTCGAACTCCCGCGCCACGATCCCGGACGATCCGGACACCTGGTTTGGCTTCGAACAGGAATATTTCTTCTACAAGGACGGTGCGCCGCTCGGGTTCCCGACCGGTGGCTTCCCGGCGCCTCAGGGGCCCTACTACACAGGCGTCGGTTACCGGAACGTCGGCAATGTGGCTCGCGAGATCGTCGAGCAGCACATCGACATCTGCCTCGATGCGGGCATCAATCTCGAGGGCATCAACGCCGAGGTGGCGAAGGGCCAGTGGGAATTCCAAATCTTCGGCAAGGGCTCCAAGAGCGCGGCCGATCAGATGTGGGTTGCCCGCTACATCATGGCCCGCCTCTGCGAGAAATACTGCATCGACATCGAATGGCGCTGCAAACCCATCCTCGCCCCGTTCAACCAGCCGCTCGATTGGAACGGCTCCGGCATGCACTCCAACTTCTCGACCAAGCACATGCGCGAAGTCGGCGGCAAGGCCTACTTCGAGAAACTCATGGCTGCCTTCAACCAGTATCGCGATGAGCATATCGCCGTCTACGGCCCGGAGAATCATCTCCGACTCACCGGCTTGCACGAGACGCAGTCGATGGACAAGTTCAACTATGGTCTCGCCGATCGCGGCGCCTCGATCCGCATCCCGCACAGCTTCGTCAACAGCGGCTACAAGGGTTACCTCGAGGACCGTCGTCCAAATTCCGCCGCCGACCCGTATCTGGTCGCCGGCCGGATCCTCAAGACGATCCAGACGGTCCCGACCAGCTAAGGCTCAGCGCCCCCGCGCGGTTCAACCGCACGCAAACTTCAGCCGCCCGGTTTCCCCCCGGGCGGCTTTTTTGTGGCACCATGGCGGCAAGCAGTATTTGAAAGCTGGTGACGTATGACCCCGCAGACATCCCCCAACGGCACAGCGCGCACGCGGCTGCTGGCCGGAGGTGAATGGCTGTTGGTGGTCGGTCTGGCGGTTACCCTGGCTTGGACCACGCTCTGCCTCGGCGGCTACCTCGCTGAAACGATGGTGGTGACTTCCTGGGCCGTATTCGGTCTGGCCGCGCTCGGTGGATTGCTTTGGGCGATGGGGCGGGGAAGCAAGCCACCGACTTTCAACCGGGCCGTGCTGCTGCCGTTGCCTTTTTTGCTCTACGCGCTGGCGAGCGTGCTTTGGATTGCCCCGGCAAAATGGCTGGCCTGGCGCGAGTGGTTGCTTTGGTTCCAAATGTGGCTCGTGTTCGCGCTGGCGCTGCATTTTGGCCGTGGCCGTCGGCAGACTTGGGGCATCGTCGGCATGCTGGTGGCACTGGGCCTGGTGGGCACCGCCATGGCCGCATACCAGCGGTACGTGGACAAGACCTGGATGATGCTGGGCCGCACCCAGGCGGAGCAGTTTTTCGGCCGGTCGGGCGGCATGTTCGGCATCCCCAACAGTCTCGCGGGTTTGTTGGAACTGATGATTCCGGTGTGCCTGACGCTGTTGTTTTCGCGTGCGACCAAAGTGCTGGTCAAGGTCGTCTGCGGCTGGTTGGTGGCGCTATTTGTCTTTGCGGTGGTGCTTACGGGCAGCCGGGGCGGGTGGATCGGTCTCGCTCTCGCCCTGATGCTCTGGCCGTTGCTCGGCGGGCGCGATTGGCGCAAGCGGCTCGCCGGGGCCGCGGTGGTTCTTGCGCTCGCGGTCGCCGGACTTTGGTCGCTCGACCGCTTTAGCGACTATGCGCACGAACGCATCCAGCCCTTTATCGAGGGCCGGTTCGAACCCAGCCGCCCGATCATGTGGAAAGTCGGCTGGCAAATCTGGCGCGACCAGCCTTGGTTGGGCAGCGGTGCCGCGTCCTACAGCGTGTTATTTGAGCAATACTGTCCGCGTGGATTTCTGAATGTGCCCAATTGGACGCACAACGATTACCTGAATACGCTGAGCGACTATGGGGTTGCCGGCTTCGGGTTGTGGGCCGTGGCGGGGGCGGGGCTGCTTGGGCTGGGCTGGCAGGCGGTGCAACGCGCGCGGGGCGGGGGTGCCGCGACGGTTGGTCTCTTTGGCTTGGGCAGTTGGAAACTGGGATTGTTCGTCGGTCTGCTGGCCTTTGCGTTTCATTTGGGGGTGGATTTCCACACCAAGCTGCCGGCGCTGGCTTTTGCCGTCGCAATTGTGGTGGCTCTGCTGGTGCGCGACGAACCGCGGCTGCGACAGTCGATTCGCCCGGGATGGGCAAGGGGAGCTGGGCTTGGACTGGCCGTAGCGTCACTCGTCATTGCCGCAGGCCTGGCGTCACCGCTCTATCAGGCGGAGGCCCTGCGCTATGCCGCCCGACGGACTATCGATAGATACGCCAAGTCCGGGCACGGAGATATGAGTCAGATCATCCCTGCGGCCAGAGCTAGTTTTGAACAGGCGGTAAAAATTTATCCGACCAATGGTCAGGCCTGGGCCGACCTTTCGTATGCTACTGCCCTGAGCTGGCATGTCACGAAAGGCGATTTGGTGGGGCTGGGCAGTCGTGCCGAAGGTGAGGCCAACCGGGCATTGGCCCTGTGTGCGGTTAATGCCGAATTCTGGGTGCGCAAGGGCATTGCATTGGATATGCAGGCCCAGCAAAGCGAAGGAGAAACCTGCTTTTTGCAGGCGGTGGAGCTGGCGCCGAATATGCCGGTCTGGTGGTATCAGCTTGCCTACCATTTGAGTGTCTTTCCCGAGCGAAAAGCAGAGGCATTGCGGGCGGTGGAAACCTGTTTAACCCTTGACCGATCAAATTCTGCGGGAGTAGCTTTGCGACAGCAATTAACGGCCAAGCGCTAACCGCAATCAGACGAGGTTTTATGAAAAATTCTGCCCTTCGCTTCATCCTTTGCGCAGCTGTTGCAATAATTTTGTCATTGAACGCCTCGGCTCAGACGGAACTTGGCCAGATCAAGGCCGCCCGGCCGGAAGGCGAGGTGCTGAGGGAGCATAAGGACGGCACGCGTGAGGCGGTCAAGGATGGCGAGATTCTCATTGAAACTGATGTGGTCATCACCGGCAAAAGTTCGAGCGTAGTGCTCGTTTTCATGAATGGTTCGACAGTCAAGCTGGGACCCGAATCTCGTTTGGCCATCGACGAGTTCAAAATGGATCCGTTCGCGGACGAGGTTAAGGAAGTCAAGATGTCCGGAATGAAGGAGGAACCGACCCGTTCCAAGACCGCGCTGAATCTTTCCTACGGCGAAATGGTGGGCGATGTGAAGAAGCTCAACAAGTCTTCGAGCTACTCGATCAAGACCCCCGTCGGCGCCGCCGGTATTCGTGGCACGATCTTCCGCATCGTTTTCCGTCCGTCCGCTGCCGGCAAAGCTTTCTTTACCGTATCCACCGCCGAAGGTCTTGTTGTCATGCAAGGCGTCACGACTCAGGATATTCCCATCGCCCAGGACAAGGAAGTGGTGGTTGAAATCGATATACCGGACACCCCGACAACTCCGGGCGAAACTCCCCCGCCTCCCGCCGTACCGGTCATCACTACGCAGGATATTCCTGCTGCCACGAAGGAACTCATCACGAGCGAGACCAAGAGCATCGCCATTGTGATCGAGGCTACCACTTTTACGCCGGCGGATACCAAGGCGGCGGAAGACAAGAAAGCGGCCGAAGAAAAGGCCGCGGAAGAGAAGGCAGCCGCAGAGGAGAAGGCTGCTGCTGAGAAAGCGGCCGAAGAGAAGGCAGCTGCAGACAAGGCGGCGGCAGATAAAGCAGCGGCGGACAAAGCCGCGGCGGATAAGGCGGCGGCAGACAAGGCAGAGGCAGATAAGGCAGCAGCTGACAAGGCAGAGGCGGATAAAAAGGCGGCTGAAGATAATAAAAAGCCCACGGAGCCGACTTTGCCCCAAACCACGCTGCCGGACCCCACACCTGGCGCGGGTGGTTGATCGCACGATTTTCAACGCCCGGCACTTTATGGTGCCGGGCGTTTTGCTTTGGTGCGCCCGGCAGGGCGCCCTTGCTTGACCTTGAATCTGCTTTAACTCGCGTTTTCGTCCGCTACTCTCCGCCGTCGTGGCGCAGTCCAAAAAGAAACTCGATTGGAAAATCCTGCTCCTGCTGCCGGTGCCACTGCTTTGGGGCTGGCTGGCGCAGGAGGGAAAACTCCAAACCGTCGAGAACCTGACGCTCGACTGGCGTTTTCGCTCCCGGGGCGAGCTTGAATCGCCCGTCCGCATTTTCTACGTCGATGTCGACACCTATGGCATTCAGCGCATCGGCGAAAGGCCGTGGAATCGCGCGCGTTTTGCCGAGGCGGCCCAGTCCCTGCTCGAGCAGGGCGGGGCCAAGGCGGTCGCTTTCGACTTTGTGTTTTCCGATTTCGGGCATTCCGAACTGGTCGACCGGGAGGAAGTGACCAAGGGCAATTGGGCGTTGGGCAAGGTCGCAAAAAAGCATCCCGAGCTGATCCTGGCAGCCCAATATACGGGCGGCCAGGCCCGGACTCAGGAAGGGCAGCGGGAATTCCCTCTGTTACGGAAGGGCTACGCCGGCCGGACCAAGAGTGATATTCCGGAGTTGCCGCAATATCCCATCATGGGTGCCACCCTCACTTCTTCCTGGGGCACCATCGGTTTGATCGACATCGATTTTGAGTATGGCGTGGATCAGGTGCCGCGCTGGGCGCCGCTTTTCGCCGAATCCTCCACCACCAATTTCTGGCACATGGCGGTCCAGCTCGCGTGCATTGAACTGGGCGTGCCGCCCGGTTCCGCCCGCCGCGCCGGCGATTTCGTCGAGATTGTCACCCGCGATGGCCGGGTGTTGCGGCGCATTCCACTGACCGAACGGCAGCTGGTCGAAGTCAACTGGTTCTCCCGTTGGGATACCCAACAGCACAATCCCCGTTCGAGCATAGCCGACGTGCTGATTGCCGGCGAAATGTTGAAATCGGAGAAAGCGGAGGAGCGGGCCGAGGCGGCGGACTATTTCAAGCGGTTCAACGGAGCCATCGTGCTGATCGGTCCGGTGGATCCGTTGTTGCAGGATTTGGCCCCGACTCCGTTCGACTTTGATCCGGTTCCCAAGGTCGGCGGACACGGCAACCTCATCAAGACTATCATTGGCGAAAATTACCTCCGACGCCCGCCCCGCTGGGTCCTGTGGGCCAGCGTCCTTGGTCTGACCATCGCGGTCACGAGCCTCACTGTTGCCGGGGGAGCGCGCAGTCTCGCCACCAAGGTGCTCGCCCTGTTTGCCCTCGTCGGGTTCGTGCTCGCCGTCCGCTATGTCTTTGCGCACGGCCATTTGATTCTGCCCCTGGCCGCACCGGTGGGTGCGGCTTTCTCCACCGGGTTCATCGCGACCTTGTGGCAGCTGGTGAAAGAGGAGAAGCAAAAGGGCCGCATCAAGGGCATGTTTGGCACCTACCTCGCGCCCGAGCTGGTCAACCAGATGGTCGACTCCGAGGCCGACCCCCAGCTCGGCGGACACGAGGAGATCATCACCGCCTACTTTTCGGACATCCAGGAATTTTCCACCTTCTCCGAGGTCATGACGCCGAAAAAACTGGTCGAGCTGATGAACGAATACCTGACCGCCTGCACCGACATCGTGCAGGAGGAGAAGGGCACGCTCGACAAATACATCGGCGACGCGGTGGTCACCATCTTCGGCGCGCCTCTCCCGGTCCCGGATCACGCCTACCGCGCCTGCGTGGCCACGGTGCGGGTGCAGCGCAAAATCGACGAGCTGCGGGCCAAGTGGACCAGCGGGGTGGACAGCGAGGGCCAGCCCTGGCCGGAGAAAGTCCACAAGTTCCGCGCCCGGCTGGGCCTCAACACCGGGCCCGTGATCGTCGGCAACATGGGCAGCCGGTCCCGGTTCAGCTACACGATGATGGGGGACAACGTGAACCTCGCGGCGCGCATGGAGTCGGGCGCGAAGGCGTGGGGCGCCTTCACGATGGTGACGGAGGCCACCAAGCTGGAGTGCGAAAAAAACGGCGGCGACCACGTGGTCTTCCGCCAGTTGGGTCGGATCGTGGTCAAGGGGCGGTCGCTGCCGGTCACCACGTATGAGGTCACGGGCCTGAGGGAGACGGTCACGCCGCAAACCCGGGAGTGCCTCCGAATGTTCGAGGCGGGCCTCGCCCGATATTACGCGCGCGATTGGGAGGGCGCCTTCCGGCTGTTTGAGCAATCTGCGCTGCTCGAGCCCCTCGTGGTCGGCGTGGCGCCGGGCGTCAAGGCCAACCCTTCGACGGTCTACCTCGGCATCTGCCGCGAATACCAGAAGGAGCCGCCGCCTGAGAACTGGAACGGCGTCTACGTGATGACGGAAAAATAAAAGCCGCGCCTCGCGGCGCGGCTTCCAAAAGAGCGGAGGGGCGAGCTCCCGCGAGACCGGTTATTTCACCGCGGCCTGGTAATTTGCCTCAGCCGCATCCCAGTCCACGACATTCCAGAAGGCGGTGATGTAGTCGGGCCGGCGGTTCTGGTAGTTCAGGTAGTAGGCGTGCTCCCACACATCGAGGCCGACGACGGGCTTGCCCTCGATCCCGGCAACGGCCTTGCCCATCAGCGGGCTGTCCTGGTTCGCGGTTGAACCGATCGCCAGCTTCTTGTCCGCGCCGATGACGAGCCAGGCCCAGCCGGAGCCGAAGCGGGTGGCGCCGGCCTTGGCGAAGTCTTCCTTGAACTTCGCGAAACCGCCGAGCTGCGCATCGATGGCTGCGGCGAGCGCGCCCTTGGGGGCGCCGCCCTTGCCCGGACCCATGATGGTCCAGAAAAACGAATGGTTGCTGTGGCCACCCGCGTTGTTGCGGATGGCGCCGCGGATGGCTTCCGGTACCTTGGAGAGGTCGGCGATCAGCGCATTGACGTCGAGTGCGACAAGGGCGGGATGATCCTTTAGCGCATTGTTGGCGTTGGTAATGTAGGCCTGATGGTGTTTGCCGTGGTGGATTTCCATCGTCTTCGCATCGATGTGCGGTGCGAGGGCGTCCAGCGCGTAGGGAAGTTGGGGAAGTTCGTATGCCATGATCGTGGTGGGTTGGATTTATTTTTTCGGAAGAGCCAATGTGCACGGGAGCGGCATCGCGTCAACTGCCAGCCGCGTCATGAGCGTGCGCTGGGTGCATCTCCCGGTTGTCGGCGCTTTTTCCGGGAGTAGCGCCGGTCTGTGACCGGCGCTACCGGGGGCGCCGCGCCAGCCGCCACCGCGAACTCGGAGATGCGCCCGCGTGCGCTCAATCCTCCTTTCGCTTCAGTTGAAAATAGGCCCGCAGCAATTCCAGGCACGGTTTTTCCCCGACGCCCCGGGTGATTTCCAGCCGGTGATTCGATTGCGGCAGGATGTTCAGGTCGGTGGCACCGCCGAGGCAGCCCATCTTTGGGTCGGAGACCGCGTAGACCACGCGCCTGAGCCGCGACATCAATGTCGCCCCCGAGCACATGGGGCAGGGCTCTTTGGTTACATAGAGTGTCGCGCCGGTGAGCCGCCAGTCGCCGACGGCCTTCGCCGCCTGCCCGAGAGCAAGGATCTCCGCGTGGGCCGTGGGATCGCGGGTGCTGTCCCGCTGGTTGTGCGCAGCAGCGATGACCTCCCCGCCGAGTTCGATCACCGCCCCGATCGGCACCTCGTCCTGGCGCCAGGCATCGATGGCCTGGTTATAGGCCAGCCACATGTAAAACTCGTCGTCGCGGCACAGTTGCGACGGATGGACCTTCTCGAAAGGACAGGGGAGGGAGGGACGGGTGAATTCCATGTTCGCCGCAGAAAGCCTTGACTACGGAGGGAATTCCACAGTTACAAGGGGCTTTTATTAGAACTTCCTGCATGACCCAAACCAGCCAGCACTCCTCCTCCAACCATGTCTGACGGCAAAGTGATTGAAGTGGAGGGCAAGATCATGACCGTCCTCCCCGGCACGATGTTTCGTGTGCAACTCGACAATGGTCACATGGTGCTGGCCCACATTTCCGGCAAGCTGCGCAAGCATTTCATCAAGATCGCCGCCGGTGACAAGGTGAAGATGGAGATGAGCCCCTACGATCTCGACAAGGCGCGCATCACCTACCGCATCCGTGAAACCAATTTGCCGCCGCCGGGGCCCCGCCGGCCGCGGCGTTACTGACGTCTCGCCCCGGAGTGTCCTGTGCCGACGCGCGGAAACCGGCCCACGGAAAAAGCGGAGCCGATGCCGCCCGCTCCGCCGGGCTTCGCCGACGACATCGATCGCTATCTCGGTTATGTTGAACTTGAACGCGGGCTTTCCCGCAACACCGCCAAGTCCTACGAAAGCGATCTCCGCCAGGCCGCGCATTTCCTGAAAAAGCAAGGTGCCGCCAGCTGGGTGGGGGTGTCCGCGAAGCAACTCACCGCCTGGCTCCACTGGCTGAGCGACCGGAAGTTCACGGAGTCCAGCCAGGCCCGCAAATTGACTGCCGTCCGAATGCTCTGCCGTCACCTGGTCCGCGAGCGCGTCCGGGAGGATGACCCCACCGAGTTGCTCGCTGGACCGAAGATCCGGCGCAAGCTCCCGCCGACCCTCTCGGCGGCCGACATGGGCAAGCTGCTTGCGGCGCCCACGGGCAGCGATGCCTATTCGCTCCGCGATCGGGCCATGCTGGAACTCTTTTATTCCAGCGGCCTCCGCATTTCCGAATTGAGCGGCCTTTCGCTCCAGCAGGTGGATTTGGAAAACGGATTCGTGCGCGTCTTCGGCAAAGGCTCGAAGGAGCGCGTTGTCCCCCTCGGGGGCAAGGCACGGGACGCGCTCGTCACTTACCTGACGTCCGCCCGGCCGCGGCTCGTCAAGCCGCGCACCGGCAGCGAACTGTTCATCAGTGAGCGCGGCCGGGCCATTTCCCGGAAAACCGTGTGGTTCATCGTCAAGAAATACGCTCGGCGCGCCGGGCTCGCCAAAACGGTCAAACCCCACCTGCTCCGGCATTCCTTCGCGACGCACCTGCTCGGTGGCGGCGCCGACCTCCGCGCCATCCAGGAAATGCTGGGCCACGCCAGCATCGGCACCACGCAAATCTACACCGCCGTCGAATCTTCCCGTCTGTTGGATCAACACGCGAAGCACCATCCGCGCAACCGGCTGAGGACGTAGCGTCGGCGGTGTTGTTTTCCTGCTCCTCATTGGGTCAATCTGGTCAATTTGCGCCTGATCCGCGCCAGCGGCCGGGCCGACTTTGGCCGGGTGATCGATTGGGCTTTCAATGCCCTCGGACGCCTTCAGCCGACCGGAGTGGGGCAGAGAGCTGCGAGTTTGCGCACCGTGGTCAGGTTGCGCATCGTCGTAGTCGGCAGCTTGAGCGCGCGCATTTGCAGCGAGGCCCAGACTTTCGACTCGTTGGATTTTATCCGGCAAAGCCAGTAGAACTCCCGTCCGTTCACGGAGAATTCATCCACGCTGGTGCGGCATGCCAGCAGGTGGCTGGCTTGGTCGGCGCGGAGGCCTTCCTTCAAAAAGATCGCGAAGACGGTATGGGCGGGCTGGTCCATGTCGGCCTTTGTAAACGGCCGGAACGCCGCGACCGCGGCGACTTCGGCGCGATTGCGAACGAATGTGTCCACGTCGTAGCCGAGCGATTTGGCGAGCTGGGATTCGATCCGTTTTTCGAGTTTGCGGCTGTCGGCAATCTTGCTGGAGAAGGTCACATTGCCGCTCGCGATGAACGTCGATACATGGGAGAACTTCATCTCCTCAAAGATTGCACGCAGTTCGGTCATCGGCGGCCGCCGCCTGCCCAGATTGATCCCGCGGAGAAATGCGATGTAGTCGTGCATGGTCGGAACCGGAGGCTAACCGGACACCCGAAAACAAACGGGTCACCCGGCTTTTTTCGGAAAAACTCGATGGTGCGTTTCCCCGAGGGCGGTCTTGCGTTCTATGATGGCTCTCGTGGTGGAGGGTAGCGTGGCTTCACGGAAGATGCGACCGGCATGCCGATCGTCAATTTTTTTTGACCTCATCGATCCCCCCGAACCGGTCCCGGTAAGACGGAAAGCCGGCCAGAGTAACCTAATAGGTTACTCTGG
>OBEQ013052378.1_pt1 | contig 33016 bp, 23 predicted proteins | sample 1670901 | NCBI WGS metagenome assembly OBEQ01 (sample SAMEA104232315, study PRJEB22302) | groundwater metagenome | biome: forest; feature: aquifer; material: groundwater | place: USA | collected 2011-08-07 | depth 5.4 m | reverse complement strand
GGCGCGTTCGCCGCCGGAGACTTCCTGTACGCGTTCGGCGGACAGAACGGCCTGCCCGACGTGAACAACATGAGCGTCGAGCACACCGGCACGCCCCCGGGGTTGATGAACTTCCAGGGCTTCACGCCCGGCCTCACCACGGCCCGGGTCGACCTCGGTGCGGCGGAGCAGAGCGGCTACTTCTACGTCCTGGGCGGTCTGACGACCGGTGGCGTCGTGACCAAGACCATCGAGTACGTCCTCTACTGATCGAGGCGGGAGAAAAGCATGCGCAAGCTCATCGTTTTCATCTTCATCGCCTGCATCGTCCTCTCACGCGCCGGCATGGCTGCAGCCGAGGAGCAAGCTCCCGAGACCCCGCGGCGCGCCGACCTCGCGCTGCAGACCGGCATCGTGCTTCCGCAGGTGGCGAGCCACCTGGGCTCGGCGGTCGGCATCAGGCTGGACGTCGGTGTGCGCCTGGGAGGGAGGCTGTCGGTGTTCGGAGCCGTGGGCTACAGCCAGCCGGGCGTTTCGCACAGCCAGAGCGATCCACGCCTGGCCGCGGGGGACTACACCACCTCGACCACGCAGCGCGAGCTCACGCTCGCGACCGGCCTGGTGTGGCGATTCCTGCCCATGACCGGCACGTTCAACGTCTACGCTGGCCTGGGCGCCAAGGTGTACCTGCTCGAGACCATCACGAGCGGCTCGTCGAGCGGCCAGTCCTTCGGCGAGAACCGCGAGACCTCGACGCGATCTGGCGCGACGGGGCTGGGCGGCCTGGAGTACCGCTTGGGGTTCGGGGCCGCGTGCGCGGAGCTGGAGCTGGGCGGCTCGGACTTGCCGCACCTCATCACCGGTGACGTCGCCACGACAGCGGTTGCGTTCACGGTCGGCTACCGACTGTTCTTCTGAGAAGGGAGCTTTCATGGGCGAATGGGAAGAGCGGCTCGGCGTCTGGCGGGTGGCGCGTGCGCTGGTCGTCTTGAGCACGGGCGCGCTGTGTGCGTGCGGCGGCGGCTCCGTGAGCGGCGCACCCGTCGCTGACGGCAGCGTTCTGGATGGCTCGGGCAGCGATGGCTCCGGGCTCGACGACTCCGGGCTCGACGGCGCGGGACCGATCGACGCGCCCGCCGCCGACGCCAACCCGATCATCGTCGGGCTCTCGGTACTGCCCGCCGTGGCCTCCGTCGCGAGCGGGAACGTCACCCAGTTCGCCGCCTTCTACGACCACGCCGACGGCTCGCGTACGCCCGCGTCGGTCGGCGTCACCTGGACGGCCACGCCCGCGTCGATCGCGAGCGTGGACGCGAACGGCGGCGCGCGCGGCAAGGACGCGGGCGATGCCAGCATCAGGGCCTCGAGCAGCGGCCTGAGCGGGAGCGCGACCCTGCACGTGACCGCCGCGGTGCTCGTGGGCGGCTTCGCCATCGCGCCGCTCGACGCCACCATCGATCAGGGCACGACTCTCACCTACACGGCCTCGGCCGACTTCTCCGACGGCGTGCGCCGGCAGGTGACGAGCGTGACCTGGTCGTCGAGCATGACCTCGGTCGCGACCATCGACGATGTCATCGGCGTGGCCGCCGGGCAGTCCCCGGGCACGACCATGATCACCGGTGCCGCCACCGGGACGTCCTTCTCAGCCACGACCAGCCTCACCGTTGCCACGACGCCGCCTCCACCGGGAGCGATCGGCGCCGCTTGCACCAGCAACGCGCAGTGCAACACTGCCGCAGGGCTCTCCTGCCAGGTCGACCCGGTGCTGTGGCCGGGCGGCTACTGCACCAAGGACTGCACCGCCGACCATCGGGTGTGCCCGATCGGCTCCTCTTGCTACCCGGTGGGCGCGCAAGGAAGCACGTTCTTCTGCATCCAGAACTGCGCGCCCTCCCCGAATCCGGCCATGACTGTCCGCAGCAGCTGCCGTGTGGGCTACTGCTGCTTCGGTGACGCGGCGACCAGCGCGGGCGGCTGCTTTGCTGCCATGGGAACCACTTGTCCATGAGGTTGCACATGAGGAAACTGTTGCTGCTGGTGGGGCTGGCCGTGCTGCTGGGGTACCCGGCGCGCAGCGCCTGGGCGCAGACCTGTCCGTGTTACGGCCCGAACACATGCAACGGCAACTGCGCCGGCTCGGTGTGCTGTCGCTTCGGCTGCACGAACTACGACACCGACGTCAACAACTGCGGCAGCTGCGGCAACGACTGCGGTCCGCAGTCCACCTGCGTCGCAGGCGTGTGCCACTGCGTGCCCGGCACGATGCGGACCTGGTGCTATGACGGCCCGCCCGGGACCATCGACGTGGGCGTGTGCCGCGCGGGCAACCAGGTGTGCACCGCGGGCGGGGCCTGGGGCATGTGCACCGGCGAGATTCTGCCCACGTCGGAGACCTGCAACGGTCTCGACGACGATTGCGACGGCCGCGTCGACAACGTCCCCGGCACGGCGACGCCGCTCTCGCGCCCCTGTTACAGCGGCCCGGCGGGCACACCGGGGGTCGGGCAGTGCCACGTCGGCCGACAGGTATGCACGAGCGGCGCGTTCGGTGCCTGCCTGAACGAGGTGGTGCCGGTTCCGGGCGCGCCCTGCGGTACGCCGCAGTCGTGCACGACCGCCTGCCTGCCCGACGGAGGCGTCGCCGACGCCGGCGTCGGTCCCGACGCGGCGCCGCCCGATGCCGGCGTGTGCGTGGGCGGCGCCGCCTGCTACGAGGGTCCGCCCGGCACTTCGGGAGTCGGCGTCTGCAGCCCGGGCACGCTCTCGTGCGGAGCCGCCGGGCTCACCTGCTCCGGCCAGATCCTGCCCTCGGCGCCGCGCTGCGACGGCCTCGACCACGACTGTAACGGGACACCCGACACCAGTTGCCCGAGCAGCCAGGCCTGCTCGAACGGCGTGTGCGTGCCGGGCTGCCCGCCCGACCCGGACGGCGTTCCGCGCGCCTGCCCCACCGGCTACATGTGCACGGCCGCGAGCACGTGCGAGCCGGTCACCTGCGGCGCCGCCGTCTGTCCCACCGGCTCGGTCTGCGTCATGGGCACCTGCCAGCCGCCCTGCTACGGCATGTGCGGGCCCACCGAAGCCTGTTTCAACGACCGATGCGTCCCCAATGACTGCACCAGCTTCGGCTGCCTCTCGGGAAGCGTGTGCATCGACGGGCTGTGCCGCCCCGATCCGTGCAGCACGGTCACCTGCGGTCCCGAGGAGCTCTGCTTTGGCGGAGCGTGCACGAAAGCCTGCGCGTTCGTGCCCTGCCCGACGGGCGAGAGCTGCGGCGCCGACGGCGCTTGCCACCCCGATGCCTGCGCTGGAGTCTCCTGCACCTACCCGACAGTGTGCCAGAACGGCGCGTGTGTGGCCGACCCGTGCGTATCGGTCACCTGCCCACCCGCGCAGATCTGCGAGGCGGGCGCGTGCGTGAACAACGCCTGTCTGGGCGTGACCTGCCCTGCCGGGACGAGCTGCCGTGATGGCCAGTGCTACGGGGCCGCGCCGCCCATCGATGCTGGCCCGGACGGCGACGCGGGCGCACTCGGGGGTAACCACGGCGGGTGCGGCTGCGCGGTCGCAGCGCGAACCGGCCGCGGCCTAAGCGCCGGCCTGCTCGGCCTGCTCGCCTTGCTCGTGGTCTTCTTCCGTCGGAGCTCGTTCGTCCGTGGCCAACCAAAGGATCGGCAAGACCTGCCGTGACGGGTCGCTGTCACGAGCGTGTCGCGTTGGCCCTGGAAGTCGAATACCGCAGCGCGGGCGCCTTCCTGGTGGCGTACTCCGCCAACTTGTCCAAGGGCGGCATGTTCGTGGAGACCGAGGAGCCGCTTCCGGTCGGCACCGAGATCTCCATGCGCTTTGCGGTGCCGGGGGAGGAGGAGTCCATCGACGTCATCGGCGTGGTTGCGTGGGTGCAGGCCTGGCGCACCGCGCGGCTGCCGCGCGGCATGGGCCTCCGCTTTGAGCAGCTCGATGAACGGTACGGCGAGGCCATTGACCGGATCGTGAGCAGCTTCCTCGGCCTGCGCGTACTGGTCATGAGCGCCGACAGGTCGTCGCGCGGGCAACTGGCGCGCTCGCTGAGCACCATAGTCGGATCGGCCGAGATCGTCGAGGCCAGCGACAGCGACAGCGCCGAGCGCCTGCTCGCGCGCGACTGTGACCTGCTCATCGTTGAACTGTTGAGCGGGCTCGAGGACGTCCTCGATTCCAATCGGAACGCGGTCGATGTGGGCAGCTCGGCCGACGCGCTAGTTTGCGTGCGTTTGGCCAAGGCGCGACAACCACCCGTGCCGGTACTGGCGCTGTCGGCGGACGAGCCGCGGCGTCAACTCGCGCGCGAGTTGGGCGCCGACCTCACGCTGTCGAGCCCCCCGCCTTTCCCCGAGTTGCAGACGGCGATCGTGCGCCTGCTCGGCAAGCCGCACAGCACGGCACTGAAGTGACCCGCGGGGCAGAGGACAGCCGTGAGGAAGACGCGCGCGACGGTGGCGTTCTCTGTCAGCGCACATTCCTTCAGGATGCTACTTCATCGCCGCGAAGGTCGAAATCTATCCGATCATCCTTAAGGGCGCCGGGCTGGCCTTGCCTGGGGTCGGCGCGCCGACCCAGCTCACCATGCAGGCGTGAGACCGACTGCGCCGCACTCACGCCGCAGCGGCACACGTCCGTCCGGCCAAGGAGCTGACTGATGAGCGAGGCAGACGAACCCGAACACGAGCTCGAATACCGCGGGCGCAAGGTGCGACGCGCATCGAACGGCCAGCGATGGATGATCGTCCGGGCGCATGGCGTCACTGCCGCCCACCTGGACGAGGAGGACACTCAATTGGAGTTCTCCACCCTCGAAGCTGCGAAGGGATATATCGATTCAGCGATCGATGAGCCGTAGGTGTGGAGTCGAGACCGTGCTGGTCGAACTCGTGCGTCATCCGCGCCTGCGCGAGATCGGTGAGGGCAGGGCGAGAGGGCCGAACGTTGGACAGCGACGGAGCGAACTGCAGGAGACCAACGCCTCTCTAACAACATCGCTCAGCGCCTGCCGCCTTCGGTGGGTTCGCGCAGGAAAAAGAGATACTGCTCTGGGTCGTCGTCCAACTCGGCGGGCCCGCGGCACGAAGGACAGCGAACTTCGGGTAGCCCGTCGAGCGCAGTACATTTCCGTGCGTCGAACACATGCTCGAAATCGCGTCCGCATCGGTCGCACAGCAGGCACCGACGAACGACTCCAGCGTACCCTCGCCGAGAAACCCATAGGTCGTGTTTAGCTGATCAGATCACTGCGGGGGAGCAGGCAACGAAGGTCAAAGTTGCTCGTGACGAGAGCTCGCGGATCACGTCCATCCAGTGGCGACACCCGAACGAGTTGAAGCGCCGGACGCCGCGCATGTCCATGCGAAGCCTACCGCTCAGCTTCGCGAACTCATGGAAGTCGGAGGTCTCGTCCACGACTCCGGCGACGGCGACGAGTGTTTGCTGGCTCTCGCGTGTGATGCGCAACTCCACCCGGGTAGCATAGCGTACTAGGCTATCTCGACACGACACGAAGACGAGCTGCATGGGCAGCTTCGCGAGGCTGATGGCGTCGAACTTGATCTCCAGCAACTTGTCGAAGTGCGTCCGATTCCATTCGAGCAAGCTCGTCACGAGGTCGTTCTCCAGCGCGGCGCTGACCTATGAGGCCTCAGAGGGTTCGAGGGGGGCCCCTCAGCGTGGGACCGAAGGCGTTCCGCGGTCGCGAGATCACCGCGACATGCTCGGCGCTTTCTTGGTGTCGGATGACATGCCCGTGATCGTGAACCTTCTATGGCCTCGCTGCCGAGCGGCTGCTTCGGGGGATGTAGAGCCAACGAAGTGTTTGGCCCATGGTCTGATACACTGGGCCTTGTACATTGCTGCGGGGGGCTGCGGCATGGACGATTTGGACTCGCTGGACGGTTACTCGAGCTTCCCACCGAGAGGTGAATTTCATGGCCCATCCAGACGGGTCGGATCGGGACGCGCGAAGCACGCCCGCCGCCTCGCTACGGACCGAGATCATCAACGGCAACAACCTGTTCCGGAGTGTTTCGGTAGCGCTCAACCTGCAGGCCGCCGCGCGCGTGCTGATGGCCGAACTGCTCCATCGTGAAGACTCGATGCCGGAGACTGTGACGCTCGAGGAGATCGTGCGGCTCCTGCCCGAGATCGAGATTCTGGTGCGGAAACTCTTGCCACCGAACGAAGCCACGCAGCGCATGCAGGACGTGCATCGCTTCTTGCTGACCATCACGCCTGATCGGTAGGCCACATCGAGCTTCTCGGCAACAGCTGAGCGAGGCATGTCCCGGTGACTGCGCCGCCGCAGACGAGATCGCCGCGTCCACAGTCGAAAGTGCGGTCACCGACATCTCCCGACCTCGAAGTCGTACCAATCTTGCACAGTGTACGAACTTGTTACAGCCTGCCGCAGCCGATTTCGCGCGCTTGCGACGGCATGCCGCTCGCATAGTTCTGCCTTCCTAAAGGGGCGGAGGGATTGCAGACTATGTTCACCTATCGACGGATCGCTCTTCTATTCACCACGCTTGCAGCTGGATTACAGGGTTGTTCCGCCGAGGTCGTGGGGCCGACGCCGGCGCTCTCCGGCGTCGATCCATCACTGGCGTGTACCGAACAGCTGGTGACAAAGATCTCGCTGTCGGGCGCTGACCTCTCGCCTTTGGCTATCGATTCGGCGACCGACGATCCGCATTTGGCACTACCGTCCATCACGCTGCGCCGCACTCAGGACGTGACCGGTGCTGCCGTGTCGGGGGCACCGGTCACACTGCCCAATGATCCCGAGAATCCGCGCGCAGCCCACGTTCGCTGGACGAGCGCGCAGTCGATGGAGTTCGACATCTATCCCGAGCTGAAGCTCGAGCCGGGTGTCTACGAGATCACGGTGAGCAACCCCAACGGTCGCTCGGTCACCAAGTTGGCCGCCCTCGCCGCGGTTGCGCGCCCGACCATCACTTCCGTCGAGCCCGACCCGGTCTGCACCGCGCAGAGCGACCGCTCGCTGACGGTGAGCGGCACGGGCTTCGTGAAGCTCGGCAGTCTGCTACCCACTCTCGACATCGGCGGGTCCATATTCCAGCCGAGCAGCGCCGCCGACTGCGTGGCCATCAGCGGTGCGCCGGTCGCCGTCGAGCTTTGCACTTCGCTCACGGTCGACGTGCCCCAGAACGGGCTCGCGCCCGGGACGTACGAGGTGACCCTCACCAATCCTCAGCCGGCGGCGTGCGCGAGCACCGATCCGGTCACGCTGGAGGTCAAGCCGCCGCCCGAGCTCACCAGCGTCGCGCCCGGTAGCGTCTGCCTGGGCGGCGGAGGTCTGGATCTGCGCGGGCTGCACTTCGAGAACGGCATGACGGTCACGGTCGGGGGCCTCGGCGCCAGCAATGTGCATGTGGCCTCGCCGACCCAGGCGACCGCGACGCTGGGCGCAGGCCTGGCGCTCGGCGGGCCCTATCCGGTGACCGTGACCAACCCGAGCGGCTGCTCGTCGACCTTGGCGGCCACCGTCACCGTCTCTCCGGGTCCGCTGCTCGTCTTTGTCGATCCGCCGGTGGTATGGAACGGCGCCAACACGCCCGTGAATGTCTACGCGACCGGGGTCACCGGCAGCGTGACCAAGGTGCAGATCGTGCTCACGGGCTCGGGCAACGTCCCCACCGACCTGAGCTTTACGCCCACGCCCGGCCGTGCCGACCGGCCCAAGGCCGTGGTGCCCGTGGGGACGCCGCCGGGCGCGTACGACGTCATGCTCACTGATGCGCTCGGCTGCCCGGCCGTGCTCTCGGGCGCGCTGCGGGTGACCGACACGACCACGCTCTCGCTGACCGGCGTCCTGCCCAGCTTCGGCTGGACCGGCTCGAGCACGTCGGTCGCCATCAGCGCCTCGACCACGCCGCCGAGCGCCGGCTTCGGCTCGTTGCCGACCGTCTACCTGACCAGCGCGACGCTGTCCACGCCGGTCATCCTGAGCTCGGTGGCGCGCATCTCGGCCACCGCGCTGACCGCCGACGTGCCCGCCGGTCTCCCGAGCGGCGCCTACGACGTCGTGGTGGTGAACCAGGACGGTAGCGTGGGTGTCCTGCCCGGCGGCTTCACCGTCACGGCCAATCCGCCGCCGTCGGTCTCGGCGATCGCGCCGCCGCAGGTGCCCAACACCAGCGCCGCCCAGGCCATCGTCATCCGGGGCGCCAACTTCCGCGCCGCCGCCAGCGCGCGACCGCAGGTCGTCCTCCGCTGCCGCAATCCCGTGGGCACGCTTCTGGCTGACCAGACCGCGACGGTCGGGTCGTTCACGTCCACCAGCATCAACGCATCGATCAACGCGACGACCTATCCTAACGGCGCCAACTGCGTCGTCGTGGTCACCAACACCGACGACGGCTCGCGCACCGAGTTCTCCTCGCTGGTGGTGGTGACGCCGCAGCAGAACCTGACCAACTTCATCGCCGGGCCGATGATGATCACCGGCCGCAAGGGCCTGGGCACGGTGTCGGGCGAGGCCAGCCAGCAGTCCCGCTTCATCTATGCCATCGCCGGCGACGACGGCGCGAACACGCTGAAAACTGTCGAGACCCTGCCCGTCGACATCTTTGGCCTGCCGGGCGCGGCCTTCTTCGCTCAGCGGCGCGAGCTCAACACGCCACGCACGCGCGCTGGCGCGGTCCGCATCGGCCGCTTCATCTACGCGATCGGCGGTACCAGCACCGTGAACGCCGCGGCCGCGGCGCTCAACACGGTGGAACGGGCCGCCATCCTCGACCAGACCTTCCATCCCGGCGATCTGAACGTCGACCTCAACCTGTCACCCACCGATGGCCTCGGTGCCGGCGTCTACTACTACCGCGTCGCCGCGGTGATGCCGGCCAACGATGCCTTCAACCCCGGCGGCGAGACCCTTCCGTCCAGCCCGTTCGGGCTCAGCCTGCCCGCGCTTACCGGCCGCCGGCTGCGCGTCACGCTGTCGTGGACGCCGGTCCCCGGCGCGGTGGGCTACCGGATCTATCGCAGCAACGCCGATGGCACGCCCGACAGCGCCGGGCTCATCGCCGACACGAGCGCGGCGCTGCCCTCGACGGTCACCTGCTCCAGCTCGACCACGTGCACGGACCTGGGCGCTGCGCCCGACCTGGCCACCACGGTGCTGCCGCTCGGCTCCACCGGCACCTGGACCACGCTCCTCCAGACCATGGGGGTGGCCCGCCAGGCGCCCGGCGTCACGTTCGCGCTCGACCCCGTGCTGCCCAACCGCGCGTACATCTACGTCTTCGGCGGCTTGAATCCGGCGGGCACGGCCCTGCCGAGCTACGAGCTCCTGCCCATCCAGATCAACCTGGATGGCAGCCAGACGCCCGAGGCCTTCACGCCCGGCATTGCCGCTCTGACCGCGGCGCGCTGGCGCCTCGGCGCGTACACCGCCACACCCGACGACACCCCGCGGATGAATGGCGGCACCTACGTCTGGGCGGGTGGCGGCGCCTCTGCCGCCGGAGCGATGGTCGCCAACTTCGACGGTGGCCAGGTGACGACGGGCGGGCAGCTCGCCTCGCTCACCAACGTCGGTCCGATGAATCCGCAGGCCGCCGGCTATGGCGTCTTCGCGGCCGGCGACTTCCTCTACGCGCTGGGCGGGCAGGACGGGATGCCTGACGTCAACAACATGAGCGTCGAGCACTCCGGTACGCCGCCCGGATTGATCAACTTCCAGGGCTTCACACCCGGCCTGACCATGCCGCGCATCGACCTGGGTGCGGCCGAGCAGAGCGGCTATTTCTACGTGCTCGGCGGATTGACCACCGGTGGCATGGTGACGAAATCGATCGAATACGTTCTCTACTAGATTGCGGGGGAATCATGCGCAAGATCACCATCTTCGTTACTTGCATCGTCCTATCCTCGGGTGCCCGGGCTGTCGACGCGCGCGCGGAGCCTGGCGAGACGCCGCGACGCGCCGACCTGTCGCTGCAAACTGGTATTGTCCTACCCCAGGTATCGAGCGGGCTGGGCACCGCCCTGGGGGTCAAGCTCGACGCCGGCCTGCGCGTGTGGAGCGGCCTGTCGGTGTTCGTGGCCGTGGGCTACAGCCAGCCGGCTGTCGATCACAGCCTCAGCGATCCGCGGCTGACGGCGGATGCTTACACCACCTCCAGCAAGCAGCGCGAGCTCACGCTCACCACCGGGCTGGTGTGGCGCTTCCTACCCATGACCGCCAAGCTCAATGTCTACGCTGCCCTCGGCGCCAAAGCCTACTTGCTCGAAACCATCACCAGCGGCTCGTCGGGTGGCCAGTCGTTCGGCGAGAATCGGGAGACCTCGACGCGCTTCGGCGCCGCGGTGCTGGGCGGCCTGGAGTATCGCCTGGGCCCTGGGGCGCTGTGCAGCGAGCTGGAGCTGGGCGGCTCGGATCTTCCCCACCTCATCACGGGTGATGTGGCTACTACCGCTTTCGAGCTCACGTTGGGCTATCGGCTGCTATTCTAAGCAAGATCGTTGGTCCGGGAGGATTTGACATGCGCAGTCACGGCGTGGCTCGGGCGGGGTGGATGGCGGGATACGCATTGATCGCGATGATGGCCTTGGCGTGGCCGCACGCAGCCTTCGCGCAGGTCCAGGTCAAGCCGCGCTTCGTCATCATGATCGACACCTCGGGCTCGATGAGCTCCCCGACGGGCGGCGGCAACAACTCGTGCGGCCAGCCGAGGACGCGCATCAACGACGCGGAGTGCGTGCTCGGCCGGCTCAACGACTCGTACGGCGACATCACCTTCGCGCTGGGACGCTTCAAGCAGACCACCTGCTCGGGCAGCTGCAACTGGGGCACCGACAACTGCGGCTCGACTCCGGGTGGCAGCGCCGACCGCGGCCAGATGCTGGTCCCCCTGGGCGACCAGAACCAGGTCGACATCGGCAAGTGGGTCGACTTCGTGTGCAGCGGCTGCACCACGAGCACCGCGGGGGCGAACAATCCCGAGCTCGATCCAGGCGGCGCCACGCCGCTGACCGGAATCATGCACGCCGCGCGCCGTTACTTGCAGGGCAGTGATCCCGACTATCCCGGCGATCCCATCGCCGCCGATAGCTTCTCCAGCTGCCGCCCCTACCGCGTCATCCTGCTCACCGATGGCCAGGTGAACTGCGCCGGAGAGACCCAGGCGACCACGGTCACCTCGATCAAGGAGCTGCGCCGGGCCGGGACACCCGGCGTGCCCGAGGGCGTCATGCCCGTCGACGTGCGCTCCGACTTCATCGGCTTCGGCGTCGCCCCTGGTGACCCCGACATCGAGGCCTACGCGCAGGCGGGCGGACGCCCGGACGGCCCCGGCAACGAAGGCTTTTACGCCAGCGACGAGGCCTCGCTCGCGCTGGCCTTCTCCCAGATCATCCAGGGGTCACTCTTGGTCGAGCTGTGCAACGGCGTCGACGACAACTGCAATGGCCTCATCGACGAGGGCTTCAACCTCGGCACGCCCTGCGACGGCCCCGACACCGACCTGTGTCTCGAGGGCGTGATGGTGTGCACCTCGCCCAACTCCTCCGGCTGCAACGACTTCACCAGCGACAATATCGAGGTCTGCAACGGCATCGACGACAACTGCAATGGCCTCATCGATGAGCCGCCCGCCAACTGCCCCGCGTGTACGTTCAACCCGGAGATCTGCGACGGCATCGACAACAACTGCAACAACATGATCGACGAGGGCCTGTCGCGTCCCTGTGGCGCCAGCGTGGGCGCGTGCACCGCCGGCACGGAGACCTGCGTCATGGGCAGCTGGGTCGGCTGCACCGCCACCTTCGGCAGCGCCGAGACCTGCAACAACGTCGACGACGACTGCGATGGCGCCGTCGATGGCATCACCCAGGCCTGCGGCAATCCGCCCGTGGGCCAGTGCCAGCCCGGCCAGCGGGTGTGCACGAGTGGCAGCTTCGGCAGCTGCGTGGGCGGGATCGGTCCCAGCCCGGAGGGCTGCGACGGCATCGACAACAACTGCAACGGCATGATCGACGAGGGCGTGCCCGGCCTCGGCCAGCCGTGCGGCACGCTGTGCGGCCAGGGTACCACGCAGTGCGTGAACGGCATGGTCGTGTGCGTCGGCGGTTCGCCAGGCGGCGTCGAAGTCTGCAACAACGTCGATGACAACTGCAACGGCATGATCGACGAAGGCCTGCCTTCGATGGGTTCGTGCATGACCAGCCCGAGCGGTGAGCCGCTGTGCACGCCCGGCGAGCTGAAGTGCGTAGGCGGCACCTACCAGTGCGTCGGCGGCCAAGTGTCGCAGCCGGAGATCTGCGACTGCAAGGACAACAACTGCAACAGCCAGGTTGACGAGGGCAATCTGTGCGGCCCCGGCGCGACCTGCCTGGGCGGGTCCTACTGCCAGTGCGCGCTGCCCTGCGATCCGGGCGAGTTCCCCTGCCCCGAGGGCTACCACTGCAGCGACCCCACTGCACCTCCCGCTGGCTTCTGCGTGCGCAACAAGTGCTTTGGCGTGGATTGCCAGCCGACGCCCACCGGCGCGGCCACCGTCTGCGTCGATGGCACCTGCGTGCCGGCGTGCGACCTCGCCAACTGTGGCGCGGCGCTCGTGTGCCGGCCGTCCGACGGCCAGTGCGTGCAAGACAACTGTAACGGCTTCCCCGAGCGCTGCAGCGCAGGCCAGTTCTGCGTCGACGGAACGTGCATCGACGACCCGTGCAGGAACGTCAGCTGCAGCGCGCCCGAGTACTGCGTGGGCGGCTCGTGCGCACGCTCGTGCGCCGGCATCGTGTGCCCCGCCGAGCAGCTCTGCGTCATGGGCGCGTGCCAGCCGAGCCTGTGCGCGGGCGTCTTCTGCCCGATGTACCGGGTCTGCGATCCCGGCACCGGCGCCTGCTTGCAGGACCAGTGCCTCGGCAGCCCGAACTGCCCGTCGGGCCAGGCTTGCGATCCGCTGACCGGTGGCTGCGTCCAGGACCCGTGCCTGGGTGTGCACTGCCCGGGCAGCGACGAGGTTTGCCGGAACGGCAGCTGCTATGACCCGGGTCAGCTCACGCCGCCCGACGACACGACGCGCACCCACGTGAGCGCCGCGGGCTCGGGCTGCGCCTGCCAGACCGGCACCCGCGATGGCGGCGGTCGCGTGCCGGGCGCATCGCTGGCGCTGCTCGTCGGCGCGGCCGCGCTGCTCGTACGCGGCCGGCGCCGGCCGGAGGTCCACTGATGCGGCCGACGCTCCTCGGGGCACTCGCGGGCGCGCTGGTTGTGGCCGCGCTGGCCGGCTGCCAGGTCGATTCCTACTGCCTCGACTGCAAGAAGGGCGACGGCGGTGGCGACGGTGATGGCAGCGTGCTCGACGGCGGCGACGGCGACGCCATCGACTCGGGCGGCGGCCCGGCCGACGCCTGCGTGTCGTCCGGCGTCGAGGTCTGCGACGGCCTCGATAACGACTGCAACGGTCTGATCGACGACAACGCGGCGCGGGTGGGCACGGCGTGCCAGGTGGGCGCCATCCCGCCGTGCACCCAGGGCACCTTCGAGTGTGTGGGCGGCGCTCTCATTTGCGCTGGCGGCGCGGTCACGCCCAAGGCCGAGACCTGCAACAACGTCGACGACGACTGCGACGGCGTGGTCGACGACGGCGATCCGGGCGGCGGCGCGATCTGCGGTATCGCGCAGGGCGACTGCGTGCAGGGTCTCGACCACTGCGTGAACGGCACGGTCGCCTGCGTGGGCGCGACCGGCCCCAGCCCGGAAATCTGTGACAACCGCGACAACGACTGCGACGGCATCATCGACGACGGCAACCCGGGAGGCGGCGCCAGCTGCGGCTTTGCCATGGGCATCTGCATTCCGGGTACGATGATGTGCGCGGGCGGCGTGCTGCGCTGCGAGGGCGCGACGCCGCCCACGCTCGAGCGCTGTGACATGCTCGACAACGACTGCGACGGCCTGATCGACGAGGACTTCAACCTCAGCAGCGACAAGAACAACTGCGGCATGTGCGGCAACAAGTGCGTCGCCGCCAACGCGGTCACCAAGTGCCTGAGCAGCAGCTGCGCCATTGCCTTCTGCTTGACCGACTACTGGGACAAGAACAACACGTACTCCGACGGCTGCGAGTACCACTGCGTGTTCCAGGGCAACGAGGTCTGCAACGGCGTCGATGACAACTGCAATGGCCAGATCGACGAGGGCGTCGTACCGCCGCCCATCTGCGCCAGCGCCGGCGAGTGCGCCGGCACCGTCGCGACCTGCGCCGGTGCCGGCGGCTTCGTGTGCAACTACCCGGCGACGGTGTCGAGGGACGCCCTGGGCAACATCGTCCCGGAGAACAACTGCGACGGCAAGGACAACGACTGCGACGGTCTGGTCGACGAGACCTTCCCGACCAAGGGCAACGCCTGCGTCGATTCGGGCGTGGGCGAGTGCCAGGGCAAGGGCACGCTGCAGTGCAACGCGGCGCAGAGCGGGCTGGTCTGCAACATCACGACGCCGGGCCTGTCGCCCAGCGCCGAGGTGTGCGACGGCAAGGACAACAATTGCAACGGCACCATCGACGAGAATGCCAAGGACAACTGGGTGGCCATCTCGGGCGGCGGCATCAGTGGCACCAAGTACATCTTTCAGTACGAGGCGTCGCGTCCTGACGCGACCGCGACCTCGCAGGGCACGCTCGCGAATCGCGCCTGCGCAAACCCCGGCGTGATGCCGTGGACCAACCTCACGTACCCGCAGGCCGAGGCGGCCTGCACGGCCGCGGGCGGCCGTCTGTGCACGGAGACCGAGTGGCAAAGGTCGTGCAACACCAACAAGGCAACTCCATGCGTCTGGGGCATGGACAGCTGCACGACGTACGACCCCATCAAGTGCAACGGCAAGGACTACGACTTCGATCCCGCGACCCCCGGCGACCAGGACGGCCTGCTCAAGACCAAGGCACTCCCTGCTTGCTACGCCGACTGGGGCAGCGCGGCGACGCGCATCTTCGACATGTCGGGCAACGCCAAGGAGTGGACGCAGTCCGGCGCCGGTGATCCGGCCAATACTCGCCGCCTGCGCGGCGGCAGCTTCAACAACACCGCTACCGGCATCAGCTGCAACTTCCGCTTCGCTGTCGCCGACAATGCCTTCCAGTTCCAGAACGTCGGCTTCCGCTGCTGCCGCGACACCGCGCCGCCGTAGCCGAAGAGCCTCACCCCTCCACCAGTACTCCTGCCAATAGAGAGATGGACGGCCGATCGCGCAATGCGATGCGCCTCGATCCGGGGTCAGGTGGACCCCCGCTCACGATGGGAAACTTTACTTCCTCTCGCTGACAGCGAATCATCGTGTGTTGGAGGAGTCTGTGGACACCACGCCAAAGCGCTGCCGGTATGACGCACTCGCAGCAGGACTGGCACTATGTGCTGTGGTGGTATGGCCATGCACAGTCTCAGCCGCGCCGCTTCCAATCATCGAGTGCAACGAGACGACCGTGGACCAGCCCTGCGACACCGACAATACGGTGTGCACGCAAGAAGTCTGCAAGAGGGTCGGCGCCAGCGTGGAATGCAAGAGGACCGGCAACGCTGCCCCCGGCAGCGTGTGCGAGTCGGACGGTCAGCCTTGCACCAACGACACCTGCAATGCGGCGGGTGCATGCGTGCACCAGGCGTTGCCGGAGGGCACGGTCTGCTTCGATGGGCTCTTCTGTACCGATGGTGAGAAGTGCATGAGCGGGGTTTGCAGCGGTGGCAAGCCCACCTGCAACGACAGCAACGCCTGTACCACCGATGTCTGCGACGAGAACGCCAACACCTGTTCCAACACGCCAATCGTTTGCGCCCCCGATGGAAAGCAATGCACGTCCGACGCCTGCGACCCGGCGGTTGGCTGCAACTACAGGCCGGAGCCGACCACGGTCAGCTGCAACGATTCGCTCTTCTGCACCGTCAACGACCATTGCAATGGCCTGGGTTTGTGCACCGGCGGCCTGAACTGCATCGACACCAACGCGTGCACTGACGACAGCTGCGACGAGGCCACCGACGCGTGCGTGCACGTTGCAGTGGTTGGCAGGCTGTGCGACGACGGAAACACCTGCACTTCGCCCGACAAGTGCAATGCGCAGGCAGCCTGCAGCGGTATGACACTTCCAGACACCACACCCTGCTCCCAGGGCGGCGGGTGTCTGGCTGGCGGCACTTGCACCGGAGGTGCGTGCGGTGCCACGACGCCCTTGGTCGACGGGACGCCTTGCGACGATCTCGATGCGTGCACCACGAGCGAGGCGTGCCTGGGCGGCGTATGTCGGGGCGGTGCGCCCGTCACTTGCGACGACGTCGGGACCGTGTGCCAGGTGGAAGGCTGCGATCCGAGCGTCGGCTGTGTGGCCATCACGCTGCCTGGCTGCTCCGACGCCGGGCCGCCGCCACTGCCCGACGGCGGTCTGGCCGACGGCGGCAGGGCCGACGGTGGCGCGAACGACGGCGGCGCGAACGATGGCGGCGTGACCGATGCGGGCGGCAACGACGCGCGCGCACAGCTCCTCGGCGACCTCGGCGGCGGCGGGTGTGGTTGCGAGCTGGGAAGACGCCGCAGTGGCGCGGGCTCCGGCGCCGTGCTGGTCCTGTTGGCATTTCTGCTCTGGCGCCGGCGGCGGGGAGCGGCGCTGATCGTGATCGGCTTGATGGCCGCGGCAACTCCAGCCCATGCCGCCGGCTTGGACGCCCAGCTGTTCAAGCCGGCGACTTCGTCGACCGGATACATCTCGCAGGACGGCACCGACGTACTGCCCGCCGGCATCCTTCAGCTGCAAATCACGTTCGATGTTGCCAGCGACGTGCTAGTGCTGCGCGATCCGATGACCGGCGAGCCGGTAGTCGTGCGAGATCCGGTAACTGCCGAGGTCGTCGCCGATGGTCGCGTGCTGTCCAGCCGCACTGGTCTTGCGCTCGGCGTAGGCTACGGCGTCGCCGACCGGCTCGAGCTTGGCGTGTTCCTGCCCATGGCGGTGCGGCAAAGCGGCAACCTGATTCTGGTCGAGCGCACGGATGAGCTGCAATCCACGGCGGTTGGTGACCTTGCTTTGTCGGCCAAGCTGCATCTCGTGCGCTCGGGCGGTCTGGGCCTGGCCCTATCCAGCAGCTTGGTGCTGCCGACCGGCAAAGAGGCAGCCTTTGCAGGCGCGGGGACCCTCGTATTCATGCCCAGGCTCATCGCCGGTGTCAGTGCCGGACGTCTGTCTCTGGCCGTCAACGCTGGCTACGCGCTGCGGCAGCCTGGTGGTGAGGGCAACCTCAAGGTCGATGACGAGTTGTTGTTCGGCGCCGGGGCTCGCTACGCGCTTCAGGGTAGCCGCCTGTGGGTTCTCGGCGAGGGCTTTGTCCGCCTGGGCGTCCAGGCCGATGGCGCCGAGCGTGAGATGCCCGCCGAGCTGCTGTTCGCGGTTAGGTGGCAGGTGAGCGGCCCATGGGTGATCGAGGCGGGTGCGGGGTTCGGTGTGACCCGCGGCTACGGTACTCCCACCGTTCGCGAGTTCCTCAGCCTTGCGTGGGCACCCTTGCCACCGGCGCCCGTGCGCGCCCCTGAAGTCACATCTGTGGTCGTCGAGAAGCCCCCGCCGCCGATACAGGCCCCGCCGCCGCCCGACACTGATGGTGACGGCATTCCTGACGAGCACGACAAGTGCGTGAACGAGCCGGAGGACATGAACGGCATCAATGATGATGACGGCTGTCCCGACGCTGATCAGGACGGCGACGGCATCATCGACAAGGACGACAAGTGCCCGAGCGAACCCGAAGTCGTCAACGGCGTCGACGATCTAGACGGATGCCCCGACGAAGGACTCTTCGAGCTCAAGGAAGACCGCATCGTGCTCGAGGAGCGCGTACTGTTCGACACCAATCGCGCGCGCCTAGGGATAAAGGGTAGGAGCGTACTCAAGGCGATCGTCGTGCTGTGGAACCAGCATCCCGAGTACGAGAAGATAATCATCGAGGGTCACACGGATGAGCGCGGCTCGGACCAGCACAACCTGAAGCTAGGGCAGCGGCGTGCCGAGCGCGTGCGCGACGTGCTCATCGAGCAGGGCTTCCCGAAGGACAAGATCGAGATCATGAGCTATGGACGGTCGCGTCCCGTGGACCGAGCGGGGACCGAGGAAGCGTGGCAGAAAAACCGGCGCACCGAGTTCGTGATCGTCAGGCAAACGAAGACGCCGGTCGAGCCACCCAAGCCTTCGGCGGCTCCAGCCGAGCCACCTCCCGCACCCAGTCCAACTCCCGCTCCGCCGAAACCGTGATCCGGCGGCGGCCCTGCGGTCGTCTGGTCATGGCACTGGTGGACGGCCGAGAAGCGCATGGCTCGCACGGCGCCTTTTAAAGGCGATAAGCTTGGATGCATGGACACTCCGACGCCCATCTCTGTTCACAGCGTCTTGATGTTGGCCGAAGATCTGCTCAAAGCGGTCAGTCAGGAACTGGAACGGGCTACCTCAAGCAGGCCAGATCGCGTGAGGGAGATACGACAGCTTCAGGTGACCGCAACTGCACTGGGCTCACGTCTACAGCAACTGATGCAAAGGCGCGAAGAGGCCGGCCTCTGGGAAATCGGAGAGCTGCTTGCGAGCACCCGCGATCTTGAACAGCAGCTGTCGAAAGTCATGAGATAACGGACTCAGCGCCTCTATGCGCGCACGGAGAGGCGCCGACCGACCGACTTCTCCATTCGAGGGCCCACTGGTCAGGAGAGCCTCAATTCCTCGAGTTTCCGCTCAATGTCGCGAAGGCTGTCCACAAACTCGCTGATCTCCCAAAGGGCCGCATCTTCGCCCTTCTTCTGGAGCGTCCTAAGCTGCTTGCGGAGTCCCCTGGCGACGCCGCGTAGGTGCTTGAGCGCACCAGACTGAGCTGAATGGCTGAAAGCCATCTTCTCCGCTTCGTGATCAAATACTAATAGTGCTTCAGCGGCCAACTTGAGGACGCTGAGCACGCTGACAGGTGCTGGTTGTTCCATGCTCATTTCCCCTTCGCCACCTACCGCTAAGGGCCCGCGAATGAACTACTCGGCGCATGAGCGCCCTCCCGTCGCTGCGTCCTCGACGGTGGCGGGCGACGAACTGGCGCGCCAATCGATCGAGTTGTTCACTCTTGGTCCCTGACCGACGACCTTCCGAACGATCCTCCGGTGTCTCCACAATGTTAGACAGCATTGTACTGGCATTGGGCGTCGTCAGTCATACGCGAAGTAGCCGCGCGTCAGCGGCCCTTCGGCAACTCCTACTCGAAGATGGCCAGGCTTTGCTCAGAATCTCGAAGACGAAGCGGCTAGTGGCCGCTCGCCCGGGCTCGTCACGAGGCGCGAAAAAAGGCCGACCCCGTTGCGTCCAACGCCTGATCTCCGATCCAAGCCACCACGCCGCGGGTAATGAGACCATGGGCGTCCGAGCTCGGCTGCCGCTTCATCTCGAGCTCGATGGGCTCGCTGACCGCGGCCAACAGATCCGTCGCGACGAAGACCCTGCCCACGCCGATGTCCACGATGGAGCCGGGCTCGGCGCCTCTGCCGCCCGGCTCGACCCAGAAGTCGCAGCTCACGCGTTGGTGGCGCCGCCGCTGCCGGTCCGCCAATTCGAGGAAGAGGCAGCAATTAGCCGTCAATTAGCCGGGCCCGTTGCCCGAGACCATGACCATGCCGCCCACCTGGAGGCCGGCGGCGAACGATTGCGCTTGGCTCGAGGGTAGGTGGGTATTGCCGACCACCGAGAGTGAGCCGCCTACGGATCGCAGATTGGGCATTCCCAGTAGCGAGGTCATGGACGAGTTGTCCATGATGGTCAGGTGTGTGCCCACGCTGCGCAGCCCCGCGAAGCCGCTCATATCCACGATCGACGGGTTGGCACGAAGGTACAACTCCTTACCCGTCGTCACGAGCTTGGGCAGCTCGATGGTCGTGAGAGCCAGGTTGCCGCGGAAGTAGACCGTATCGGCCACGTAGATGACGGCCAAGAAGGAGACGCGAGCGAGCGCGGAGTTGTCGATGAACTCGAGGATGCCGCCCGAGCTGGTGAGCAAGGGCGCGGTCACCCGTGTGAGCGCGCTGTTCGTGCGCACTCGCATCCCTGCACCCAGGAAGGTCAGGCGCGGGAGCTCGACCGAAGCCAGCTTGGCATTCTCCATCACATCCATGCGCACGTTGAGCGTGATGAGCTGGGCGAAGATCGCGCTGGTCAAGAGCTCGTGCTGCGACACCTCGAGGGTGCCCCCGATGAACTCGACGCCAGCAAGGGGTTCGATCGACTCGAGCGCGTCGTTGTTGCGCAGGCGCAGGTCGCCGCCCAGCCGGCGCAGGTTGCCCAGCGCGCTGATGTCGGCTAGCGCGGCGTTGCCGGCCAGCTCGATGCCGCCGTCCACCTCGCGCATCCCCTCGAGGCCAGCCAGGCCGGTGAGCATAGGGTTGTTTTGAATACTGATCAGGCCGCGCACGTTGCGCAGGCTGGCCAGCCCGCGCAGGTCCGCCAGTGCATCGTTATTCTGCACGAGCAGCGAACGATTCACCTTCTCGAGCCCGCTGAGGCCGTCGAGCGAGGCCAGCGCCTCGTTGTTGGTGATGACGATGTCGCCAGTTACCTGCTTGAGCCCTTCGAGGCCCGCGAAGCTCGTGATCTCCGAACCGACCACGATGAGATTGCCGCGCACGCACACGACCCCCGCCAGACCCGCGAGGTCGCCGGCGCTGGTGAGCGCGAACGTTCCATCGATGATCGAGCCGCCGTGGCACAGGCCGACGTCGATGTCACCGGGCAGGCCGTTGCACACGAAGGCTGTGCTCTGCACCTCGTCGTCGTCGAGCGCGCCGTTGGCATCGTTGTCGAGGCCGCTCTGGATGGCAACGCCGCCGCTCGGGCAATGGATCCCGGGCGGCTCATTCCTCGTGCGCAGCACGGTGGGGGGCGCTTGATCGCAGATGAGCACCTGGTTGTCGATCTCGTCAGGGTCGAGCGTGCCGTTGTTGTTCCAGTCCCAGCCCTCGATGGTCAGCGTGCCGCCCGATGTGCACTGGTCTCCCGGCGGGATGGCGTGCTGCTCGTCGAGACGCGGCCCGCTCGGTACGTTGGAGCCGCCGCACGCGCACAATCCAGCCATTCCCGACAGGAGCCAAGCAGAGCCACGCATGGAGCCTCCAATCTGCGCCAGGTTGCTTCCCGTTTGCGTGCCGGTCAAGATGGGTCGTGCCGCCCCAGCACGGGTAATTGCTTCGGGCCGCCCGCGCGGCCTATAGTGACGCCGCCGCTCGGTAGCATCTCGACCTGGATGCCATGACCATCAATATCGCCAACCATTCCATAGGCCCCGGAAACGCGTGCTTCGTCATCGCCGAGATCGCCCAGGCGCACGACGGCAGCCTGGGCACCGCCCACGCCTACATCGATGCAGCGGCGCGTGCCGGCGCGCACGCCATCAAATTCCAGACCCACATCGCTGCCGCCGAGTCGACACCCGGTGAGCCGTTTCGCGTCAAGTTCTCGCGCCAGGACGCGAGTCGCCACGACTACTGGCGGCGCATGGAATTCACGCCCCTGCAGTGGCAAGGCCTCGCGACGCACGCACGCGAGCGCGGGCTGGTCTTCCTCTCGTCGGCATTCTCGTTCGCGGCCGTCGATCTGCTGAGCCAGCTCGACGTCCCCGCCTGGAAGGTGGGCTCGGGCGAGATCACCAACGTGCCCCTGCTCGAGCGCATGGCCGCCACCGGCCGGCCGATCCTGCTGTCGAGCGGGCTGTCCGACTGGGACGACCTGGACCGTGCAGTCGCCACCGCACGCGCGGCGGGTGCGCCGGTCGCGGTCTTCCAGTGCACCACGGCTTACCCCTGCCCGCCCGAGAAGCTGGGTTTGAACCTCCTGGCCGAGCTGCGCGCCCGCTACGGGGCAGACGTGCCCATCGGCTTGTCGGACCACTCCGGCACCATCTTTGCCGGTCTGGCGGCGGCCGCGCTCGGCGCCGACGTGCTGGAAGTGCATATCACCTTCTCCAAGGAGTGCTTCGGGCCGGATGTGCCCGCGTCGATCACCATGGAGGAGCTGCGTACCCTCGTCGAGGGCGTCCGCTTCATCGACGTCGCGCGCGCGCACCCCATCGACAAGCAGCAGATGGCCGGCGAGCTCTCCGAGCTGCGCGCCATCTTCGGCAAGAGCGTGGTCGCTGCGCGCGACCTGCCCGCCGGACACGTGCTCGCTCCGGGCGACCTCGAGCTCAAGAAGCCGGGCTCGGGTATCCCCGCGGCGCGCTTCCGCGAGCTGCTCGGCCGTCGGCTCGCGCGCGCCGTCGCGGTCGACACCATGCTCGCGGAGAGCGACCTTGCCTGAGCGTCGGCCGCGCATCCTCGTCGCCGAGCCGAAGGATTTCAGCGCGCGCGCCAGCGAGGCGCTGGCGGCGATCGGTGAGCTCGAGCTGCGCGCCTGCGATCGCGAGGGCATGCGCGCCGCGCTGGCGAGTCACGACGTGGTCTGGTTTCGGCTCGCCCACCGGATCGACCGCGAGCTCCTCTCCGGGCCGGTGCGCGCGCGTGTCCTGGCCACGCCGGTGACCGGCCTGGACCACGTCGATCTCGACGCCTGCCAGGAGCGCGGAATACAGGTCATGAGTCTGCGCGGCGAGGTCGAGTTCCTCAAAGAGGTGCGCGCCACCGCCGAGCTGACCGTGGCGCTCGCGCTGGCGCTCGTGCGCCGCGTGCCGGGCGCGGCCGCGTCGGTGCTGGTGGGCGCCTGGGACCGCGATCGCTTCCGCGGCCATGAGCTCTACGGCAAGACCGTCGGTGTCGTCGGCGTGGGCCGGCTGGGCAGTATCGTTGCCGGCTACCTGCGCGCTTTCGGCATGACGGTGCTCGGCTACGATCCGCGCCCCGACTTCCCCGGCCCCGTCGTCGACCACCGCTGCAGCACGCTCACCGAGCTGCTCGCGGCTGCGGATCTCGTCACGCTGCACGTGAGCTACTCGCGCGCGACCCGCCACCTCATCGGAGCCGCCGAGCTGGCCGCGATGCGTCCGGGCGCGTGGCTGGTCAACACCTCGCGCGGCGGCATCGTCGACGACACGGCCCTGCTCGCCGCCCTGGAGAGCCATCGTCTCGCCGGCGCCGCGCTCGACGTCGTCGACGGCGAGCCCGACGTGGGCGCCGCGCACCCCCTGGTGGCGTTCGCGCGCGCGTGCCCCGACCGGCTGCTCATCGTCCCGCACATCGGGGGCAGCACCGTGGAGTCCTTCGAGAAGGTCGAGGTCTTTCTCGCCGGCCGCGTCACCGAGGCGCTGCGCGAGCTGGGGCTCTTGCCGCCATGACCCGCGTGCTCGCCATCGTGCCCGCGCGCGGCGGGTCCAAGCGGGTCCCGCGCAAGAATCTGCGCCTGCTCGGCGGCACGCCGCTGGTCGTACGTGCCATCCAGGCCGCGCGCGCTGCACGCCGGGTCGCCCGCGTCGTCGTGTCGTCGGACGACCCCGAGGTGCTGGCGCTCGCTTGCGCCGTCGACCCGGCGCTCGCGCTCGCGCGCCCCGCGGAGATTTCCGGCGATTTCGCCCCCGCCATCGACTACGTGCGCCATGCGCTGGCCACGCTCGAAGCCGCGGGTGAGCCACGCTACGACGTGATTGCCATCATCCAGCCCAGCTCGCCGCTCACGCTGCCCGAGGACATCGACGCCACCCTCGAGCTACTCGAGCGCAGCGGTGCCGACAGCGCGGTCACCGTCATGAAGCTCGACCACGCGGTGCACCCCGTCAAGCTGAAGGTGCTCCAGGGCGACCGCCTCATGCCGTACCTCGAGGAGGAGCGCGGGCGCATGGCCGAGCACGAGCTGCCCGTCCTGTACGTGCGCAACTGCGCCGTCTATGCCACGCGTCGGTCGGCGGTGGAGGCGGGGCAGATCATCGCTGCCGACTGCCGCGGCCACGTCATGCCGCGTGAACGATCGGTCGACATCAACGACGAGCTGGACTTCAAGTTCGCCGAGTTCTTGCTCGCCAAGGGGTGATTGTAATTGGGGAATTTCTTGAGTAATGTGGCAGCCTCCGTGCGTCTGTAGTGAACACGTGTGGGGTGGGGAGCAACTCATGTGGAGCGTGAGGGGGAGTCATCCTTGAGCCAGGTGCGTCGCAAGATCTGCGTGGTGCTCGTGGACCGGGCCAACTACGGCCGGCTGAAGCCGGTCATGCTCGCCATCCGGGAGCGACCCGGGCTCGAGCTGCAGGTGCTGGCCGCCGGTACCATGGTGCTCGAACGCTTCGACCAGCCGGTAAAGAACGTTCAGCGCGACGGCTTCATCGTACATGGCGAGGTTTACATCGAGCTCGAAGGCTCGACGCCGGCCACGATGGCCAAGTCGGTGGGCTTCGGAGTGGTCGAGTTCGCCAGCGAGTTCCAGCGGCTCAAGCCGGACATCGTGCTCATCATCGGTGATCGCTACGAAGCGCTCGCCGCCGCCATCGCGGCCGCGTACATGAACATCTCCATCCTGCATGTGCAGGGCGGCGAGGTATCCGGCTCGATCGACGAGAGCGCGCGCCATGCCATCACCAAGCTGGCCCACTTCCACTATCCGTCGACGCACCGGGCGCGCGATTACCTGTTGCGCATGGGCGAGCGGCCCGACACCGTTCTGGGCATCGGCTGCCCATCGAGCGACATCGCACGCCAGCTCGATCGGCAGATTGACGTGGACGTCCTCAATGCGCGCGGCCACGGCGCCGTGATCGATCCGCAGAAGCCTTTCTTGCTCGTCGTCTTTCACCCCACGACCACCGAGTTCGGCGGTGAGCGCGCGCAGATGGACGCGCTCCTCACAGCCATCGATAGTGTGCGCATGCCGACGTTGCTGCTCTGGCCCAACATCGACGCCGGATCGGACCACATCAGCAAGGCAATCCGCGATTTTCGCACCTTGCGCGAGGCCACGTGGCTGCGCACGCTCACCAACCTGACCCCGGAGAACTACTTGCGCGTACTCGGCGCTACCGCCTGCGCCATCGGCAACTCGTCCAGCTTCGTCCGCGATGCCGGCTATTTCGGCACTCCGGTGGTGCTGGTCGGCAACCGCCAGCGCCATCGTGAGCACGACATCCACGTCACGCGGGTAGCTCCAGTCGTGCAGGAGATTCGGGGCGCGCTGCGCGACCAGCTCGGCCGTGGCCGTTACGCGGCGAGCGCGCTCTACGGCGACGGCCAGGTAGCGGAGCGGATCGCCGAAAGGCTCGAGACGTTGGTGCCGTATGTGCAGAAGCACCTCGCGTTCGCCCAGGATGGGTGAGCTGGGACCGTGAGAGCATTCGCCCAGCGACAGATGGCTCGGCCCACATCCCTGGCGCCCATCCACCACCAGCGGCGCGCCTACGAATGGCTGCAAGAGTGCGGGCGCGCCGCGGCGCACGTGCGTCTGGCCGAGGCGGGCGCGCTCGGGGCGCTCGACCTGCTCGACGCGCTCCGTTCGCCCATGAACTTGCGCAACGGCGCCGCGCTGGCGGCGCTCGCGCGCGACGGTCATGCGCCGTGGCCGTCCGTCCGTCCGCGCGACCTGGTCCTGGTAGCGCGAATGCGGCTCTATCAGGGCAAGAGGATGCTCTCGCAGGCACGGCGCGATCTGCTCGCGCGCGTGCACCGCGTCGCCGGCCAGCCCGCCGGCAGGGGTGACGTGCTGGTCCTGCCGCGTCTTCTAGGCCACGTTCACGACCAGATGCCCGTGGCGCTCGAGCTGCGCCGTCAGGGCATGCGGGTCGTGTTCGCCCTGCCCACGCCCGAGCTCGTGGACCTGCCGCGCGAGCAAGGCTTCGAGGTCGCTTCCCTCGACGCGGTGGCCGCCGGCCGCGCGCCCGGTCCGCTGGCCGCGCACCGCCTCCAGCGCGCGCTCGAGCGTGCGGTGGGCGACTTCGCGGACGGGCCCACCGCCGCCCGCTTCTCGGCCCGGGAACGCGAGGTGCTCACCGTCACCACGCAGGCGGTGCTGCGCGAGCAGGTCAACGGGCTGCAGCGCGTCGCCCATGGTCTCGACCGGCTGCTGCAGACGCTCACGCCCACGCTTCTCCTCATCGGCAACCCGTACACGATCGAAGGGCGCGCCGCGGCGATGCTCGCGCGGGCGCGCGGCATCCGAAGCGCTGCGCTCGAGCATGGCTCGACCTTTCCCGATGACCCCATCTGGCGCGACTGTCTCGTCGACCTGGTGTGCGCTTGCGGCGCGCCCAGTCGGCGCGCGCTGCTCAGCTGCGGCGTCGCCGACTCTGCCATCGCGGTCACCGGGGCGCCGCGCCTCGATGCCGTCATCCAGCGGCGCTCCCAGGCCCAGCCGGCCAGCATTCTGGTCGCGACCAGCGGTGCCGGCGATCAGGTCTCGGCCGAGACGCACGCGCACTTCATCGAGTGGCTGTACGCGGCCTCCGAAACGGCGCCCGAGGTGCGCTGGGTGGTCAAGCTGCACCTCAAGGATCCACCGGCCCTCTATGCCGAGGCGTCGGCGCGCCATCCGCGCGCGCGCATCGAGATCGTCCTTCCCGACTCGCGGCGCTTCGGTGCCGACATCTTCGACTACTTGCGCGGTGCCCGCGCGCTGGTCACGGTCTGCTCGACCACCGCACTCGATGCCATGGTCGTCGGCGTCCCCGTGATCGCCGTGGAGCCCGGTCCCATCCCGCGTGGCGTGGAGTTCCTCGAGCGCGGCTGCACACGCTCGGCGCGCGACGCCACCGAGCTGGCGTACCAGGCGCGGCGGGCGTGGGCGGAGGAGGCGGTGCCGGGTGTGGACGAAGCCGCGCGCGCTTACGCCGCCGAGCACCATGTGAACCTGGGCAGCGCCGCGACGGCGGTGGCGCAGCACCTGCGCCAACTCCTGGAGGCACGAGCCCGTGGCTGAGGTCGTCATCGTCGACTACGGGGCGGGCAACGTACGCTCGATGCAGAACGCGCTCGAGCACGTCGCCGCCTCCGGGCAGCGCGTGCGGCTCACTGCCGATGCGCAGGCGATTCGCGGCGCCGAGCGCATCGTGCTGCCGGGCGTCGGCGCGTTCGGCGAATGCCGGCGCAAGATGGCCGAGGCGGGCGTGCTCGAGCCGCTCTTCGACGCCGTACGCGGCGGCACGCCATTTCTGGGCGTCTGCGTCGGCATGCAGATTCTCGCCGACCGCGGCGAGGAATTCGGCGCACACGACGGCTTCGGCTGGATCCCGGGCGTGACCCGCCGGATCCCGCTCCCTGAAGACTCAGCGCTTAAGCTCCCGCACATCGGCTGGGCGCCGATCACGCTGCCGGCGCCGCACGCGCTCTTCGACGGCATCGCCGCCGACGCGCACTTCTACTTCGTGCACTCGTACTTCCTCGACTGCGCCGAGCCGGTCGACGTGGCCGCGACCGTCGTCCACGGCATTCCCTTCACCGCCGCGGTGGCGCGCCGCAACGTCTTTGGTTGCCAGTTTCACCCCGAGAAGTCGGACGATCCCGGGATCCGACTGCTTGAAAACTTTTGCCGCTGGAGACTTTGAGCATGAGCGAGAGCAAGCCCCAGGTCCTGCACGGCCTTCCCGAGAAGGTCATCTTCTGCAAGCGCTGCGTCATGTCCAACCAGCGCCCGTCCACGTCGCCGGAGCTGCGCAAGCGCTCGACCAAGATCGAGACCGTGGGCTTCGACGACGACGGCGTGTGCCACGCGTGCAAGTACGCGCTCGACATCAAGCCACTCATCGACTGGAAGGAGCGCGAGGACAAGCTGGTGGCGCTGCTCGATCAGCATCGCCGCAAGCACACCTTCGACGTGGTCGTGCCCGGCTCGGGTGGCAAGGACAGCGCGTTCGTCTCGCACGTGCTCAAGAAGCGCTACGGCATGCACCCGCTGACGGTGACCTGGGCGCCGCACATCTACACCGACATCGGCTGGAAGAACTTCCAGGCCTGGCTGCGCAAGGGTGGCTTCGACAGCATCCTGGTCACGCCCAACCCGCAGGTGCACGCCAGGCTGACTCGCCTGGCCTTCCTCAACCTGCTGAACCCGTTCCAGCCCTTCATCATCGGGCAGAAGAACGCCGCGCCGCGCGTGGCGCTGCAGTACGGCATCCCGCTGCTCGTGTACGGCGAGAATCAGGCCGAGTACCACAACAAGCTGAGCGAGACGCAGAGCCCGCTCATGGACCGCGCTCACTACACGGGTGAGCCGGGACAAAAGTACTTCTTCGGCGGCGTGCATGAGGACGAGCTGGGCGCCGTTGGCATCGAGCCGGCCGATCTCGAGCCTTATCGGCCCATCGCGCACGCGGACGCCGAGCGAATGGGCATGCACATCCACTATTTCTCCTACTACCACCGCTGGGTTCCGCAGGAGAACTACTACTACGCGGTCGAGAACACCGGCTTCGAGCCCAACCCGGAACGCTCGGAGGGCACGTACTCCAAGTACGCCAGCCTCGACGACCGCATCGACGGCATCCACTACTACACGATGTTCATCAAGTTTGGCCAGGGCCGCGCGATGAACGATGCCGCGCACGAAATTCGCGACGGTCACATCACCCGCGAGGAGGCCGTCGCGCTCATGCACAAGTACGACGGCGAGTTGCCCAAGAAGTACTTCCAGGAGTTCCTCGAGTATGTCGACCTCACCGAGGCACAGTTCTGGGAGGCCATCGACAAGAACCGCTCGCCGCATCTGTGGGAGAAGCGTGGCGATGAGTGGCTGCTCAAGCACCGGGTATCGTGACGTGGAGGGGATGCCTTGACCCGCAGGTTGATAGCGCGCCTGGACATCAAGGGCGACAACGTGGTGCGCGGCATGCACCTCGAGGGGCTGCGGGTCGTCGGCCGGCCCGAGGACATGGCGCGCCGCTATGCCGCGCAGGGCATCGACGAGATCATCTTCACCGACACGGTGGCGACGCTCTACGGCCGCAACCAGACGCTGCCCGTGGTTGAGCGCACGGCCAAGGAAGTGTTCATCCCGCTCACCGTGGGTGGCGGCATCCGCACGCTCGACGACGTCGCCGAGGTGCTGCGCGTGGGCGGCGACAAGGTCACGCTCAACTCGGCGGCGGTCAGGCGTCCCGACCTGATCACCGAGGCCGCGCGCGTCTTCGGCAGCCAGTGCGTGGTCTCGGCGATCGAGGCCAAGCGTGTCGCGCCGGGCAAGTGGACCGTGCTCATCGAGAACGCGCGCGAGCCCACTGGCCTCGACGTGCTCGAGTGGGCGCGCCAGGTGCACGACCGTGGTGCGGGCGAGATCCTGCTGACTTCCATCGACGAGGACGGCATGCGCAAGGGCTACGATCTCGAGCTCACCCGCGCGGTGGCGGCGGCGGTATCCATCCCGGTCATCGCCAGCGGCGGCCCCAGCACCATCGCCCACGTCGAGGCGGCGCTGCGCCACGCCGGCGCGAGCGCGGCGGCGCTCGGGACCATGTTGCACTTCAACTTGCTCGACGTGCCCACGATCAAGCGCGGCCTGGCGCAGGCGGGCGTGCCGGTGCGGCCCGCCGTGCCTCCGCGCCCATCCACCGCTGCGGCAGGGATCTGAGAGGACGACCGGACGTGTGTGGCATCGCGGGCATCTGGGGCTGGGACGACGGCGGGCGCGTCGAGCGCATGCTCGCAGCCATGCGCCATCGTGGGCCCGACGGCGCCGGTGTGACCCGCTACGGCGGCGGCGCTGCCGGCATGGTGCGGCTCGCGCTCGTCGATCTCAGCGAGCGCGGGCAGCAGCCCATGTGGTCGCCGGACGGACGCGTGGCCCTCGTCTTCAACGGCGAGATGTACAACTTCCGCGACGAGCGTGCGCGCCTGGCTGCGCGCGGCTACGCCTTCCGCTCCACCAGCGACACCGAGGTCGTGCTGGCGCTCTACCTCGAGCACGGCCTGGACTTCCTGCACCACGTGCGCGGCATGTTCGCGCTCGCGCTCCTGGACTGGCGCGGCCGCGACCTTGGCGGCGAGCCCAGCCTGCTGCTGGCGCGCGATCCATTCGGGATCAAGCCACTCTATGTCACCGGCGCGGGCAGCCACGGCATTGCGTTCTCCTCCGAGCTGCGGGCGCTGCGCGCGGCGGGCCTGGTCGCACCGGCCGTCGATCGCGCGGCCCTGCGCGACTACTTCACCTTCGGCTTCGTGCGCCAGCCGCGGACCATCTGGCAGGGCGTACGCATGCTCGAGCCGGGAACCTACGAGCTGCGTGAGCCCGGCGCGCCCGTGCGCACGCAGCGCTTCTGGTCGATGCCGCCCGCCGCGCCGCGCCGGGAGAGCCTGGCCGAGGCGGCCGAACGCCTGCGCGCGGTGCTCGCCGAGAGCATCCATGTGCACGCGCTCGCCGATGCCAAGGTCGGCGTATTCCTGAGCGGCGGCGTCGATTCCACCAGCGTGGCCACGCTGATGCGCAAGTGGGTGCCGGGTCTGCGTGCGTACACGCTGGTCTGCGCCGATGTCGGCGGCTGGGACGAGGTCGAGCAGGCGCGCGCGACCGCACGCCTGCTCGACGTGCCCCTGACCGAGGTCGAGATGACCGTGGCAGGCGCCGCCGAGGCCTTGCCACGCTTCGCCGCCGACCTGGACCAGCCTTCGGTCGACGGTCTCAACACCTGGCTCATCTCCCGCGCGGCCGCGCGCGACGTACGCGGCGTGCTCTCGGGCCTGGGTGGCGACGAGTGGTTCGCCGGCTATCCGGTGACCTGGCGCATGGCCAGACAGGGCACGCTGCGCGGCCACGCGGAGGCCGCCGCCGGCCACGCCGCTACGCTGGTGGCGCGGCGAATGGCGCGCGGCCGGCTGAGAGAGATGCTCGAGCGGCAAGGCACGCGCCGCTCGCCGCTGGCGCGCTGGATGGTGCCGCACTCGGTGTTTTCGCCCGAGGTGGCCGGCGGGCTCACTGGCGATCCCCAGCAGGCCGCCGACAGCGAGCGTGAGCTGTCGGCGCGGGTCGCGGCGCTGTCGACGCGGCGCGAGAGCGCGGTCGGGCTTTCCTGCCTGCTCGACGTCGACGTCTACATGCGCGACCAGCTCCTGCGCGACGTCGACGCGACCAGCATGGCGCACTCGCTCGAGCTGCGCGTGCCATTCGTGGACATCGAGGTGGCGAAGTTTTCACGCAGCTGCGCCGACGAGCACAAGCTGCCCGGCGGCGCGAACGGGGCCAGCATCGGCAAGCGGGTGCTGCTCGAGGCGCTGCGCGACGTCCTGCCCGATGGCATCGCGCGCCAGCCAAAGCGCGGCTTCGCCCTGCCGTTCGCGCGCTGGATGACCACCGGCCTGCGCAAGCTCGTCGACGATACTTGCGGCGCCGAGGTGGTCCGGCGGCGCGGCCTGGTCGACGCCGAGGCGGTCTCCGCGCTGCACCGCGAAGCTGCCCGCGGCGCTCCCGGCGCGCTCTATCCCCGCCTGTGGTCGCTCATGGTCCTCGAGCTGTGGGCGCGCGCCGCGCTCGATGCGGGCGCGGCCAGCGAGGCCAAGCCGCTGCGCTGCGAAACCTCGGTCGCCGGCGACGTCGCGGCCGCGAAACAGCTGAGCGGGGCACCATGACGCCGACTGATCTCACCGTGCTGATTCCCGCCGCCGGTCGCGTGCCCGAGGGGCTGCTCGCGCTGTCCAACATCTCCTGCCCGGCGATGATCCCGGTCGGCGGCCGGCCGGTGATCCACTGGACGATCTCGTATCTGCGTTCGCTCGGCCTGCGCCGCTTCGTGATCGCGGTCGCTCGCCGCGGCATGTTCGTCGAGGACTTCGTCGACTGCGCGTTCGGCCAGGACTGCGACGTCCGCTTCGTGACGCCGTCGCGCGACGGCGGCGTGGGGCGCACGGTCATGGAGCTCGCCGAGGGTGTGGACACGCGCGCCGCGCTAGTGGTCCTCGGCGACACCCACTTCCAGTTCGCCGATCCCGACCTGCTGAGCCGCGGGGGCGCACAGCCGTTCGTGCTCACTCATCCGGTGGAAGACTCGTACCGCTGGTGCGTGGCGGAGTCGGGCGCCGACGGCACCATCCGGCGCCTGCGCGACAAGGAACCCGGCCTGGCCCGGCCGCTCGACGCGCTCATCGGCGTCTACCACTTCCCCGACGTATCGGCGCTGCAGCGCGCGGCTCGCGACACCGTCGCCGCGGCCGAGGCGGCGGGCCGCCGCGCCGAGCTGGCCGGGATCCTCGAACGTGTGCACGTGACCACGCCCATCCGCGCCGTGCGCGCGGGCGCCTGGCTCGATTGCGGCAACGTCGACATGCAGGCGCGCTCGCATCAGGCCCTCTTGCAGGCGCGCGCCTTCAACGAGCTGAAGATCGACCCGGTGCTCGGAACCATCACCAAGCGCAGCCGCGAGAGCGAGAAGTTCGTCAACGAGATCAACTACCTCAGGCTCCTGCCGCCCGACCTCGCGGTGCTCTTTCCGCGTCTCATCGACTACTCCACCGACTGGCACGATCCATGGGTCGAGATGGAGTACTACGGCTACCCGACGCTCTCGGAGGTCTTCCTGTTCGAGAACGTGGATCCGGGCGTGTGGGAGCGGGTCTTCGTGCATCTCGCCGAGATCGTCCGCGCCAAGTTCGGCAAGTACGCGCGGCCGCTCCCCGAGGGCGCCGTCCGGGAGATGTACGCGGGCAAGACGCGCCGCCGCCTCGCCAGCATGCAGTGCGGGCCGGAGCTCGCGGCGCTGGTGCGCCACGAGGGCAACGTGGTGGTGAACGGCAAGAGCGTGCCCAACCTGTCGCTCTTGTGGCCGCGCATCGAGGCGTACGCCGAGCGCCTGGAGCGCGACGCTCGGGGCGCGGTCGTGCACGGCGACCTGTGCCTGTCGAACATTCTCTACGATCTGCGGTCGCGCATCTGCAAGCTCATCGACCCGCGCGGCAGCTTCGGTCAGGCCGGCATCTACGGCGATCCGCGTTACGACGTCGCCAAGCTGTGGCACTCGGTGCACGGGCTGTACGACTTCATCACCAACGATCTGTTCCGCGTCTCGATCGAGGGCACTCGCATCGAGCTCTCGATCCGGGCCAGCGCCGCCCACCGAGAGATCGAAGATCGCTTCGCGCGCGTGTTCTTCGCCGATG
>OBEQ012090347.1_pt1 | contig 33019 bp, 41 predicted proteins | sample 1670901 | NCBI WGS metagenome assembly OBEQ01 (sample SAMEA104232315, study PRJEB22302) | groundwater metagenome | biome: forest; feature: aquifer; material: groundwater | place: USA | collected 2011-08-07 | depth 5.4 m | reverse complement strand
TAACTCCTAATTCCACTTGACTATTGTTATAAGTTTGATGTTAAATAGTCCTTAACTGGAGGTGAAATTAAAATGAGCAGACCAGAACAACCAGAATTAGAAGGCACTTCAGGTTTGTCGGAATTTTTAACCAGGATCAAAACATTAGATGATCTAAAAGTAGAAATGGCAAAAGGTGGACCAATTACACCAGAAGAGCAAGCAATGATTGATAGGATGAATGAGCCAGTTACTACAGAAGAATTGGCTGCAGTTGATACAGAAAGAGCAGCAAGGGTGGCAAAAAGGACAATGCAAAAGTTAAGAGATGCAGGTTTGGTGGATAAAAATCCTTCAGACGGATAGTATTTTTACTGAAGATTAAGGAGGTGGAATAAAAATGGGTGAAAGATCACCTGAAGAACAACGACAAGTTGATGAAGCTATTATCAGAAGAGGTTATACTTCAGAAGCAGAAATGTTAGCTGATTTGGATGGGTTGACGCCAGAACAACAAGCCAAACTAGATGATCCAGCAATGTTTGCGCCTGCAACGCAGGAGGAATTGGATAGATTGGGACCAGATTTTACAGCAAGAGTGTTTAGACTAGTAGCGGAAAGACGCGCAGAGCAAAAAAAGACTGAATAAATATTACTGATATTTAACTCTAATAGTGTAATCTGGATTTACTATAGAAGAATCATCAATTAACCCTGTTGTATATTGTGTGTCCAACTGTTTGAGCCGTGCTTCATCATCGGTTGCAGTATTCCTTAATAAACCTTGAGAAAATTGTGCTCTAAGCAATTCAAACCTAGCATCCAGACCAGATGGTGGTGGGGTTTCTACAACTACAACTAAATTCTGCTCGGCGCTTACCACTGGTGTTCGGAAAGCACTAAAAGCTTTCTCTGTGGCATTATTAGAAACTTGCTCATATCCCTGGCTTTTTTTCTTCATGAAATTAAAAACTTTTTTTAATTCTCTTTTTCTAGGAACGACCCCATTTGAAAGTTGATTCAAGACAGAGTCACTTAAGTCTAAATTTGCCCTAACCCTCTCTAAGGATCGGTTTATTCTGTAAGAATTTCTGGGTAAAGTTCCGTCTTTTCTAAGGAAGGGTCGATCTTTGATAAAAGGGTTTCTTAGTCTAAAAACCTTTGCCATAATCATTGCCCTATTACACATTTCCATACCTGGTCTGTACTCCTGGCCATTGGCAAAAGACTCGATGTCTAGTTCTAAGTAATGAATGAAATCCAAGCCTCCTCCAAGCATATTCCGAGTAAGGTTATGTAAATTACCAGTAGACATGATCATGGCAATTCCTTCAGAGCCAAGTTCACCTTGTTTAGCAATTTCAGCTAGGGCACCGCAGTGTCGGTTAATACGTGAGAATTGCCTCAGATATTCAGTAGACATAATAAGTCCAAATTCTCGTAAAGTTACCTTAATTGGTTTGATTTGTCAATTTTCTTGACTCTATCCAGCAATCCAGGCGATAATACAACCTAATATGTCATCCAAAATTTTTGATTTGATAGATCTTGAGAAAAAGCGTCAGGTTGAGGGATTGGAGATGATCCCGTCAGAAAATTATGTTTCGGCGGATGTGCTACGGGCTTTGGGTTCAATTTTAACCAATAAATACTCTGAGGGTTACCCTAAAGCCAGATACTACTCGGGAAATTCTGTCATAGATGAGATTGAGATTTACACCCAGGATCTGGCTAATAAATTATTTGGCACAGTCCATGCCAATGTTCAGCCTTATTCTGGCTCCCCTGCCAATTTAGCTGTGCTTTTGGGTTTACTAAATGTTGGGGATACTATCATGGGATTAAAATTATCTGATGGCGGACATTTAACCCACGGTGCAGAGGCGAGTTTTACCGGCAAACTGTTTAAAGTCGTGAATTATCCTTTAAATCTGGATGGGCAGGTGGATTTTGCGGCGGTAGAGAAGCTGGCTATAGAACATAAACCCAAATTAATGTGGGTGGGGACAACCGCGTATCCTTATCAGTTAGAGTTTGAAAAATATGCAGCTATTGCTCAGAAAGTTGGAGCATATTTAGTGGCAGATATCTCCCATATTGTCGGGCTGATTGTGGGTGGAGTTCATCCTGATCCTGTGCCTCTTGTGGATTTAATAACTACTACCACCCATAAAACTTTAAGGGGACCAAGAGGGGCACTGATTTTGGTGACCAAAAAAGGGTTGGAAAAAGATTCTGAACTGCCCAGCAAGATTGATAAAGCGGTTTTCCCGGGGTTACAAGGTGGGCCGCATCAGAACCAAATTGGGGCGCTGGCGATCGCTTTGGAAGAGGCATCAACCCCAGAGTTTAAGGAATATGCTAAACAGGTGGTTAAAAATGCTAAAGTTTTGGCTGAGGAATTGGGGACTGAAACGGAAAATCATTTAATACTTTGGGATCTATCAAAATATGGTTTTGGTTTGGGATATCAAGCCCATCTGGCCTTAGAAGCAGCTGGAATTTATGTCAATAAGAATGCAGTTCCGGGAGAAAAAGCTTCAGCTTTTTATCCATCTGGGATCCGAATAGGTACTCCGGCTTTAACAAGTAGGGGGATGAAGGAAGAAGAGATGAAAAAAATTGCCGGGTGGATAAAACAGGTTTTAGAGGAGGTTAAAGGCCATGATTTGCCTGAAAAACAGGAAGAGCGAAGGGAGTTTATCAAAAAATTCAAATCGGAAATTGCTGGAAATCAAACATTAAAAAAAATCAAATCAGAAATTACAGAATTTGCTTCTAAATATCCTACGCCTGGAATTAATCAATAGCTACTTGGACACCTTTACTATTTTGCTCCCGGGCTTCATATAGTAAAGATCTAAATTGAGAATTTGTTTCTGAAATCCTAATCATCCTTCCTACCTCTAATCCTTTGTAACTTGCTTCAAACTCAGAGACTGGATAAATTGGATCAACATATCTAAATTTTTTATAAACAGTAGTAAATTCCCCCTTTGGTTTAGGAATGTAGTCCTGTTTGAGTATCTCAAGTTGTTTATTAACTCTTGGGTCTTTAGAAGCCTCAACCTTAGCTATAACTGCAAAGTCATCTAAATAAAAATCCTGATGTTTAATATCTCCATTTTCCAAGGCGAAGCGCAATGCTTGAGATAAATGGTGGTATCTTCTCACCGCTTCAGTTCCACCCCAATGATTCATCTGTAATACAACAAACAATCGCCCCATCATTGCCGCCCGAGCATGTTCAGTCATGACAATTTGGTTATTCCAAGTTGTGAAATAGGGCAGAACCATCTTTCTTGACTCACGCCTAACCTCCATTAAACTGTAATCAACTCGGTCAGCACATAAAGCTGGTGTTGGTTGTTCCAACAATCCAAAATTATGATGGTCAGCGACTCTTTTTGGGTCTAGTCCGTGTTTTAATAAAATCTCCGGTAGCATGGAATTAAAAAAGAATTTATGGTGGTTTTGGTCTTGTAGATCCTCCTGACTGCCAGGTTTAGAATGCTTATCTGCCACCACCCAATCATAAATATGGGAAAAAGCGGTATGGGAAACATCATGTAGTAGACCTGCTGCTTGTTCTTCTACTGAGGCTCCAAGATTTTTTAAGAGTAACATTGTTCCAACAGAATGACCAAACCTTGTCCCACCTTTAAGGTGGTAATACTTATTTGGAACCCCATACTGATGTATTCTTTGAAGTCGCTGGACAGGTTTAGATTGGATTAACTCAACCAAGACTGGAGTATCAATTTCAACTCGACCATGAATCCGATCAATAACTTCCATATTCTTTAGCTTTATATCATATTATTAATAATTTTCCCAGACATTTTGGCATAAACTCACATTAATCAGGTATAATTTCTCTCTATGGATAATTTAATTGATGGTAAAAGGTTGGCTGGGATTCATCAGCATAGGTTGATGAATGAGCTTTTGAGGTTAAATATCAGACCAAGGGTAGTTTCAATAATGGTGGGTGAGGATCCAGCCTCCCAGCTTTACACTAAAATTAAACAAGCCAAAGCTGCGGAAATTGGGATTGATTTTACAGTTTTGACCTTCCCGGAGAGTGCCCAACTGGCCGAAGTTAATATCGCGATTGTTAAGCTAAATTCTGACCCGACTGTAAGCGGGATTATGGTCCAACTGCCTTTACCAGAAAGTTTCCTCCAAGGCCAGGATAAATCGCGGATTTTAGATTCAATTGCCCCGCAAAAAGATATTGACGGACTAAGGTCTGATTCAGCTTTTTTGCCAGCTGCCAGCCGGGCAGTGCTGTCAATTTTGGAAGATGAGATGGTGGAACTAGATAATAAATTTATAGTAGTAGTGGGGGCCTCCGGGATGGTGGGAAAGCCTTTAGTCAGTGAGTTTAAAAAAAGAAAATTAATGGTTTCAGGGGTTGATGAACATACATCCAATATTGAGCAGATTACCAAAAGGGCGGATATTTTAATTTCAGCGGTGGGCAAACCAAGGTTGATTTCTGCCAACATGATCAAAGATGGGGTGGTAGTAATTGATGTCGGGACCACCAAGATGGAGAACGGGCGAGTGGTAGGAGATATTGATTTTGAATCAATCCAGCCCAAAGCCTCTAAGATCACTCCAGTCCCAGGCGGGATAGGACCAATGACAGTGATTAGTTTGATGGAAAATGCGGTAGAAGCGCTGAATTCTTAGTATTCCTTGCGTCCTTCCAGAGCCCTGGTTAAGGTAGTTTCATCTGCATATTCCAAATCTCCCCCTACTGGCAAACCCCTGGCCATCCTGGTTACCTTTACCCCCAGCGGTCGGATTAACCTTTCAATATACATTGCTGTGGCATCACCCTCCATTGTCGGATTTGTCGCAATTAAGACCTCTTTGACAGTTTCATCTTTTAATCTGGGCAGGAGCTCGCGGATATGCAGTTCATCCGGGCCGATATTTTCCAAAGGGGAGATCGCCCCATGTAAAACATGATAGAGACCCTTAAAATTGGCCCTTTCTATCGCTAAAACATCAAGCGGATCCTCAACAACCGCGATAATAGCTTGATCGCGGACAGGATCAGTATCAATCTCACAAGGTTGTTGTTCAGAGATATTAAAACAAATCGAACAAATGACAGTTTTCTCTTTCATCGCCAAAGCAGCCTGGGCTAAAGACTGGGCTTCTTCTTTTGGGGCATGCAAAAGGTAATAGGTTAAGCGTTGGGCAGTTTTGGGACCAATACCCGGCAGCCTTTCAAACGCTTCAACTAGTTCTCTAACAACTTTGGGGATGGTGGCCATATTAGCTTCAATATTAGCAGTTACGAGTTCAATTTGCGAGCGGAAGAAGTAAAAATTATTCTGTTGGGGATTCAACAATTGTGACCCTTTTATGCTCTGGCGGAACATCTGTCCCTCGTCTTAATTTAGCATCTAAAACCTCCCTGTTTGAGCTACCCCCTTTAGTTGCTGATCCTGATTCTCTTTGTCTCGGGGATATAAATCCCGATCTATTGCAAGAAATGGTTGTCTAGTAGGCATTTTTTCTCTAATAGAATTTTCATTTCTCATGCAGTAAATTTGGTTGATATAAGGACCTTGTGTCGGATTGCTACTATCTAAGCTCGCAAGGATAGCTCCAGCTTGGTCAACGAATTCGATTGGAGGAAGAGTTAGTTCATAATCTACACTAAGAAGAGAGGGTTTTGGTTGTTCTTCCATTACATTCCCGGCAAGCCCATGCCGCCCATTAAGGATTTCATCTCTTCTGCTGCCACTTTTTGCGATTCTTTTAAAGCTTCATTAACCGCTTCAGTAATTTTATTAAAATCCATATCACCTTCAATTGAGACCAATTTTTGGTCAGCGGTCATAACTACAATTACTCCTTTGTGTTCCACTGTAATTTTAATCCCCGCCAGTTTTTTTTGTACTTCCATTGCCTGGTCCCTCATCTTTTTGAGATCACCTAGTTGTTTTAAATTATCCATCATTCCCATATTTTATCCCTCCCTTTCTATTAATCCGTCTTCAAACCAACTACCATGCACAGCTGGTCGTGGAGGCCTGAAACTTCCAGGCAGTACTGGTAAATTTGATCCAAGCTCAGCTAAATCCAATAATAGTGCTTTCGCCCACCCTCCTTCTTCCCGCTCGCGGCCCATGAAGTTGTAATTTCCTACCCATAAATTCCCCTCTTTGTTAAACTGATAAGTAATAGGATTTCGATTACGACCCCCGTCATATCTTTTAACAAACCTTAGATCAACATCGGGCACAAAAGATCCATTAATAAAAGATAGGGCATAATCATGCAATATTCCACCTAATTGGCCAGTTGAACTATCCCAGACAAACCGACCAGAAAAATCTTTTCTGTTTCCTGCATCGCTAAAAACTCCAAATATTCCAAAATTTCTCTCACTCATAGTTGTGATTATAGTTTATCAAGTCAAAATTATAAAGGGGATATTTTCTTGATACTTGACACCTGATACTTGATACATCGACAATAGCCTCATGCTTAAAACTTTCACTCTCAAAAACAGCCTGAAAGTTGCCTCTTACCAAATTCCCCAAATGCGCTCGGCCTTTATTAATTTAGGGGTCAAAGGGGGAGCAATTTTTGATACTCCCAAGACTTCTGGTGCAGCCCATTTTATGGAGCATATTTTGGTCCAAGCAATCCCCAGCTTCCCTAATGTGGAATTATTATCAGACTTTGTTGAAGGGCTAGCAGGAAGCTATAATGCCTCAACCACCCCGCAATCTATCCATTTTCATGCTTCTATCCCGGCAAATCACCTCGATGATATCTTAAAGATTGCCGCCGAAGCTTTTTACCAGCCCTTATTTTTAGAGACTGATATTGAGCGGGAAAGGGGAGCGGTGGCTGAAGAAATTAGGGGTAAACAGGACCAGGTGTGGTATAAAAACTGGCGGTTCTGGGCTGATAACAGGTATCAAGTTGGCCATCCCATGCTTTTATTTAATGGCGGATCTTTAGAAGTAGTAGCTAAATTACAAAAGAAGGATTTAGTTGGTTACTGGAGCCGGTTTTTCCATCCTAAAAACAGTTATCTGGTGGTGGTAGGAGGATTTGATCTCAAAGTTTTGAAAGAGGCTTTAGAGAAATATTTTGAATCTCAAAAATCCCCCAAGAACTTTGAGGGTTTTCCCAAACTAACTAATCAGGATCTTAAAAAGTCTGGGGTGGCAATCAGGCATGACCCGAAGTTGCAGTCAGTTTCTTTGGATTTAGATTTTCCCTCCTTGCCAGATAGCGCGCCTGATCAGGATCTAGTCACCCAATCAGTGATTGCTTATATTATTGGCGGGTTAAGAGGGAGCAGGCTACATCGGTTATTGCGCCAAAGAAAAGGTTTGGTTTATAGCGTTTCCTTTTCCAATTCGACCTACCAGACTTTTGGTTACTCCGGAGTTGAACTCGAGGTGGCGCCGGAAAAACTGGATGAAACATTAAGATTAACTATGGCTGAACTAGCCAGTTTTATTAAAGATGGACCAACTGATGAGGAGGTGGAATTTACTAAAAATTACTATTCAAACCGGATTTTGATGAACTTTGACCACCCTACTGCTATTGCTTCCTGGATTCAATCCGATCTGATGTGGGAGGAGAAGATTTATACACCTGAGGAGTATGTAGAACTGATTAAAATGGTGGACAAAGCAAAAATCATGGAGCTTATGCAAAAACATTGGGATTTTGCTAAACTGAACTTAGTGTTACAAGGACCAATACCCAATAATAAAGCCACAATTAATCATTATGCTGAGATTATTAAAGAAATAAAAATTTCTAATTGACCTAATTTCTAAGAACTCTAATTAATTATTAAATGACTAATTTCTAAACTTAGTCATTGGGGCTTAGGATTTAATTAGATCAATTAGGTAATTAGCATAATTAGAAATTTCATTCATGCCCAATCCTGTCAAACAAACTTTTACCAATATTCCCAAAGATGTCGGGGAAGCAGTAGTTAAGCCGGTGGTTGATGAAGCGGTTAATCTGGTAAATGAGATTCCGGCGGTAATTTTTGGTTATTCAAATCAAAAAAAATCCACCAGTAATCCGCAAGTTGATGCCCAAAAAAAAGCTGATGATGAAAGAAAGCGCCAAAATATCCTGCGCTACTTTGAAGCTCTAAAAGCTAATTCTACCGCTTATAAACAACAACAAGACTTTCAAAAAACCCAAAAACAGCAAGAGGAAATTGAGGAGAAACAAAAGGTTAGGCAATTTGATATCCAAGCCAAGCAAAAAAAGGATGAAACAGTTTATAGAGCCCAAAGAAAAGCGGAGATTAAGATTAAAGGTGGGTAGGCTAGAAAAGTTAGATAAAAAGGTATAAAATACGCCTAAATGGGGAAAGAAAGAGTAGTAGGTCTAGTACGCAAGTTATTATTCATAAACAGAGCTCATGAGCCGATGTCGCCAGAGTTTAAACAAGCATGGAATAAAGACATTAATGAGTCAAGAGTAAAGGTTGTTCAGGATGCTGAGAGAGAAGAAGGGATTTCTGTAACCCAAGCAGAAGCATTGCAATATATTGAAGATTTTAATCAAAGTGGTACGATAAAAGAAGATGAAAAAAGAACACGGACACTTAACTTTAGTACCAAAGACAATGTGTAATGAAGAAGATCCTCAACTTGCCGGATTATTTGGTCAAACTTCTTTAAGACCCGAAATATTATCCTCTGCTGAATTTAAAAAAGCCGTGGCATTTGGGGCATTGCAAGCAGAATGTTTGGTAAAAAAAATTTTGAGAGGTGAAAGAATAAAGTTATTAACCAACGATAAACCCAACGATGAAAAAATTGGTTTTAATGAATTACTTATTCGAGAATTAAACGCCAGAATAGAATATTACCATCCAGGTATAGCCGGTAAATATCGGATCGACGACGATGTCAGATTGGGTGGGTTGGTCCCTTCTAAAGCTCGAGACTTAAAAGATTTAATGTACATGTATGGAGTTTGGTTAGAAGGAGAAACCAAATCTATTGGGACAGGAAGTCAGGATCTGTTAAAAGCTTTAGAAGTTGCATCAGGAGCTCATTATGGCTTAGTGCATATTCTTCATCCTTTTGAAGGCGGTAATGGTCGTACTGGCAGGGCTTTGTTAAATGGTGTTTTATTAATTGGGGCAGCGGAAACTAGACTTGGTCAAGAAGTTCGTTATCCAGTCCCGCTTTTACGCACCCATGAAATCGATGAAGTTAAAATGGCAGCAGATTTAGAAGTTGGCAAAGAAGTAAAAATGGATCCTTATATTAAAGCTTTAATGGAAGTAGAAAATACTGGAGACCTGGGGCCTTTTGAGTTACATCTGGCTAATGCTTGGGTTAGCGATTTAAAAGAAAGGGGAGTCAAATTGGGTAGGGGTTCTGCTCTAAGAAGACATAGATCAAGAACAGATGATTTTTGGTTAGGAGTTGTTGACTCAAGAATTGACATCTTAGAAGGGTTTATAGAGCGGCAAGTTGCTGGTAGAAATGAACCCCACTTAATTCCAGACTTTTTTACATCCAGGCATATAAGGGTTGCTTAAGATCTATTGAATTACCCCCTAAATTAGTTATACTTTCTTCATGGCTTTAAAACTTTTTAATACCCTTTCCAGAAAAGTTGAAGATTTTGAACCGCTTAACCCTGATTTAGTGTCTATATATGCATGTGGTCCGACTGTTTATCATTATCAACATATTGGCAACTACCGGCGTTATATTAACGATGATCTTTTAATCAGATTATTAAGAGCACAAGGTTACAAAGTCAAACATGTGATGAATATTACGGACGTGGGCCATCTAACCTCTGATGAGGATATAGGTGAAGATAAAATAGAAAAAGGAGCCAGGGAGTCCGGACAAACAGTTTGGGAGGTAGCAAAATTTTATGAAGGCGATTTTTGGAAATCAATGGCGCAGCTAAATATTTATCCACCGGATGTAATCGCTCTTGCTACCAAGCATATTAAAGAACAAATTAAACTAATTGAACAATTAGTAAAGAACGGTTTGGTGTATGTTACTGAAGAAGCAATTTATTTTGATGTTTCAAAGTTTCCTGATTACGGAAAGTTATCTGGTCAGAAGTTAGATGAAAAAGAGACCGGATCAAGACAGGAGGTGGTGGAAGATAAGCAAAAAAAACATCCCCAAGATTTTGTGGTTTGGTTTTTCACTGTTGGGCATCATAAAGATCATACCATGCGATGGCCATCACCCTGGGGAGAAGGATTTCCAGGCTGGCACATTGAGTGTTCAGCGATGAGTATGGCTTATTTAGGAGAGACATTAGATATTCATACTGGAGGTATAGATCATATTCCAGTTCATCATGAAAATGAGATTGCCCAATCAGAGGGTGCAACTGGAAAACAATTCGTTAAATATTGGGTCCATCATGAATTTTTACTAATTGCTGGCCAAAAAATGAGCAAATCGTTAAATAACTTATTTGTTTTAAAAGATATCGAAGACAAAGGTTTTGAATCGCTCGCTTACAGGTATTTAATTTTGACAGCTCACTACCGAGACCATCTTAATTTTACCTGGGAAAGTTTGCAGGCTGCCCAAAATGCTTTAAATAATTTAAGGGAAGGAGTTAGAAGTTGGGAGTTAGGAGACAAAGAGAATAAGGAATGTTGGGGAAAATTCATGAAAGCTCTAAACTATGATTTGAATACACCACAAGCCTTAGCAGTGATGTGGGAGTTAATTAAATCAGATTTGTCTTCAGATCAAAAATCTGCGACTTTATTAAAAATGGATCAGGTTTTGGGCTTGAAGTTAGAGGACTATATTGGTAAACCGTTAGAAATCCCAGAGCAAGTGCAAAAGTTAATTAACCAGCGGGAGAAAGCCCGGGAAGTAAAAGATTTTGCTAAATCAGATAAATTAAGAAAAGAGCTTAAGCAGCTGGGCTTTGAGGTGGAGGATACAGCTCTTGGTCCAAGGGTAAAGCCTGGTTAATTTTTTCCATCATGTAACCCTGGAACTTGATTGTGACAATATCAAATGGTAACTCAACCGGGAAAGTGTCTAAGCTGTATCTTATAGTAGAGATGGATCTATTTAAATTATTAGCCCGGGTATAAGATTCGGGCTTAAGTTGTTGTAACTCTTCACGGCTGACAACTTCCCCCATCTTTTTTGCCAGAGCCAACACAAGATCATATTCTCTAGGTGAAAAAGTCAGTATTTGGCCATTTGCTTTTAAACTCAGTGGAGGTAAAACCTCAACTCCGATTTTGGCAAAATTATATTCCACCCGGTTTAAATTACTGTTTAACCTTAAAAGCCGCTGCGCTTTTTTTAAAAGGGCAGAGTCAAGCTCTATTTGAGTTGGTTTGTGGCCTAATTTCTGCTGCAAAGCCAGGGCAAATTCCAAAGTTGCAGAGAGCATTCTACTTTCTAAAGGAGGTAATGCATCTGGTGATAGACGCCGGTTATGGTGCTCAATTAGCTTACCCCGGTTTTCTGGATTCGGCATCAGCAAGTATTTTATAATAATTATTATGGGATTATGTTTAAAAATTGTTAGAAGATAGTAACAAATTAAAATCTTAAGCAGCTGGGGATTGAGTTGAAAATACTGCTAATGGGTAAAAGTTGAAACAAGTGTCCTAACATAACTTGGATGTAGTGGAGGAATGTAATATCCAGCCTGGCTCAATTTTTCAATATTATTAACACCTATAATTTGTCTAATTCTATAAATACTTTGATAGGCAGTATTAAGATTATATTTAGAGGGTTCTGGCCAGCATTCTTCTAAAATATCTCTTGTATTAACAGGACAACCTTTTTTTGAGATCAAGTAAGCTAAAACCTCCTCATCACCTGGTGCTAAACCTGTGATTACTTGTTCGCCAATAGAGATATCTTTGATCACAATATGATATTGGACAGTTAAACCACCATGCGAAAGTTTCTCTTTAACAGGTTGTGTAACCCTATCGATAAATCTTGGAGCTGCTAATTCTGATCTTCTTGATCGGCGAAGATGAGTATTAAACTCTCGGTTAAGTTCAGGTGTAGATAAAGGACGTTGGTACTTATCTTCCAAAACCCTGAGCCAAACTTCAAAACTTGCATCAGATACAAGTTCTGGATGAGCTAACTCTTGAGGATTACTATCAGAAAATTTTTCAATTGCCACAACTTATAGTTTATCATTTAAAAATTAATTTGTAAACCAAAGTGAGCTTTTTACTTATTACTTACCTTTTTTTATTCTTGCTCTCATTAAATTATTTTAGAATTACTTTAATGAATTCCTTTTTGCGCTTTCTGCCGGTTATGGTTCTCATAAGCTTAGCAGTATTTTTATCCCCTGGAGTTTTTGCCCAGGGTTTAACTGATAATAACTATTCTAACCCTCAGCCATTTATGCAGGACGGAACCAATAATATGGCAGCTCCGATTGCCACCACTACAGGAGGTAACGCTTTTAACCTGGATTGGCGCTGGGTTTTGCCACTTTTGTTAGTGGGAGCGGGTTTATTCTTTTTAAGAGGCAGCAGGGAAAAAATAGATAGAAGTTACTATAATCCTAACCGGGATTACACAGTCGCTTTTCATGATATTGACGGCGAGAGAAAAAGAAAAAAAGGGCAGATCCGCCGTTTGAAAAGACCCCTCAAAGCCGCATAAACTAATCCTTGTTTTTTTTCCAAAATTCCATTAACTTTAAGTTATGGATTTTTTGCAGGCCATTATTTTGGGAGTTGTTGAGGGGGTAACAGAATTTTTGCCAATCTCTTCTACCGGGCACATGATTTTAGCTGCCCAGCTTTTAAAAATTCCTGAGACCGAGTTTGTTAAATCTTTTCAGATCTTTATCCAATTAGGGGCGGTCAGTGCTGTGGCGGTATTGTTTTTTCAAAAATATATTCAGAATTTTAAGGTTTGGAAAAATGTGATTGCCTCTTTTATCCCGACAGCCATTGCCGGACTAATTTTTTATAAACTAGTCAAAGAGGTTCTACTGGCCAACCCAATGGTGACTTTGACGGCACTTTTTATTGGTGGGGTAGCTTTAATCGTGGTAGAACTTATCCACAAAGAACAAGATTCCCATGTTGGGAAACTGGAGGATCTGACTTTAAAACAATCTTTTTTAATTGGGGTAGCCCAGGCGATCTCAATTATCCCGGGAGTTTCCCGGTCCGCAGCGACTATAGTTGGCGGGATGTTGTTAGGGGTCAAAAGAAAAACCGCGGTTGAGTTTTCATTTCTGCTGGCAGTGCCAACTTTATTTGCCGCCGCTGGTTTAGATTTAGTTAAAACTAAGCTCCATTTTAGTTCCTCTGAGTGGATGATTTTTTTGCTGGGTTTGGTAGTGTCATTTATTACAGCTTTGGTTGTGGTGAGATGGTTTTTGTCTTATATCCAGAAAAATAACTTTATTCTATTTGGGGTTTATAGAATCGTCCTGGCAATTTTATTTTGGATCTTAGTCCTGCACTAAATTTTTACCGATCTCTTGCTTGAAACCCATAGCATAATTTGTTATTCTTCTTTCCATGTTCCTAATCGACAAACTTAAAAACGGACTAACTCTAATTACCATTCCTATGCCGGGTTTAAATTCTATCACTACCATGGTAGCAGTTGGGGCTGGCTCCCGATATGAAACTAAAAAAAATGGCGGAATTTCTCACTTTCTAGAACACATGTTTTTTAAAGGCTCTAAAAAATATCCGACCGCGGAGATGATTTCCACCCTGGTTGATGGGATAGGAGCGATTAATAATGCCTTTACTTACAAGGAATATACCGCTTACTGGATCAAATCAGCTGCTAAGCATGTTGATTTAGCCTCCGACATTATCGCTTCAATGCTTAAGGAATCTTTGCTTGCGGAGGAAGAAATAAACCGAGAAAAAGGCGTAATAGTTGAAGAACGACGTCTTTACCAGGATAATCCTAGAAGATGGGTTTGGGATTGTTATTATGCTTTGCAATTTGATGATCAACCTTTAGGATGGAATGTAATTGGCGAAGAGGATGTAGTTAACTCTCTGCAGAGAAAAGACTTTGTTGAATATGTTGATTCACTTTATGCAACGAATAACTTGTCCTTAATTTATGCTGGTAAATTGCCTAAAAATATTAAAAAGATCGCTGAGAAATACTTTTCCGATCTACCAAGTAGAGCTAAGTTTACCCCCAAACCAGTAAAGAAACAGAAACAAACCAAACCTAAAGTCGGAATTTTTTACAAAAAAACCGACCAAGCTAATTTGATTTTAGGAGTTGAGGGATTCTCCCGAAAAGATGATCGAAGATATGCTGCTGATGTTTTAGAAACAATTTTAGGAGACGGGATGTCATCGCGGTTATTTATACAAGTTAGAGAAAGAAGAGGATTGGCCTATGGAGTTAGTGCCGGTCAGGATAATTTTCTAGACACCGGAACTTTTGTGGCCTATGGAGGTTTAAAACTTGAAAAAGTGGAAGAAGGTTTAGCGGTGATTAAAGGTGAATTGGAGAAATTAATTTCTGAAAAAGTCCCAGCAGATGAAATGAAAAAAGCCAAAGAGATGATTAGAGGTAGGATCGCTCTCCAGTCTGAATCAACTAATTTTTTGGCCGAGCATTTTGGAATAGAATTTGTTTTAGACAGAGAATTAGAATCTTTTGACCAATACCTGAAAAAAATTGATGCGGTGACAGCAGAAGATATTCAAGGGGTAGCAAAAGAATTATTCCAGAAAAATAAATATAACTTACAAATCGTAGGACCGTTTAAGTCCACCAAACCATTTGAAAAAATCTTGAATAGTTAACTTATGAAACTTTCAACCGAACTAAAAGCCAATAAGAGCTATTCTATCAAAGATGATTTTTATAAATATGTTAACCATCAATGGTTGGCGGCGCATAGATTGCCTGATACGGAATCGAGATGGGGTTCGTTTGATGTTTTAAGAGATAAGACCCTTAAACAATTATTAGCAATTTGCAAAACTGCCATGTTAGACAAAAAAGCTCCCAAAGGTAGTAATAACCAAATTATTGGTGATTTTTTTGCTACTGGTATGGATTTGAAAAAAAGGGACCAAGACGGGATTATCCCAATTGCTGTTTTTTTGGATCAAATTGACGCAATTAAAAATACGGACCAAATTATTCCGATCTTGGCCAAGTTAAATTTAATTAAAATCTTTCCGTTTTTTAGTTTGGACTTTGATAAGGATGTAAAAAATCCTGATAAAGCTGCTATGTATGTTTCTCAGGGTGGTTTGGGGATGCCAAATCGGGAATATTATTTAGATAAATCAGAAGATATGCAAAAAATCCGGGAAGAGTATATAAAATATATGACCCAACTTTTTAAGCTAGCGGGTTATAAAAATAATGAGGCAGTTGAGGCTGCAAAAACTGTTTTTGATATTGAACTAAAATTGTCGGTAGTTAGCAGACCCAAAGAATTGGTCAGAGAGTTGGATAAAAATTATGAGAAATATACAGTTGTCAAAGCTAAAAAACAGTTTGCAATTTTTAGACAAAATTATTTGGAGTTAGTTGGCGGAAAGCATCTTAAAGATTATATTATTCAGCAGCCCGAATTTTTAACTGAGGTCGAACAAATCTTTAAGGGTGATTTAAACGCAATTAAACTTTATTTAAAATGGAATTTATTAAATGAAGCCTCACCGTTTTTAAGTCACAAGTTTATTAACGCCAGGTTTAATTTTTTTGGCAAAGCGCTACAAGGATTGAAAAAGCAAAAACCGCTGGGTAAAAGAGTTATACAGATTATGCAGGGATCGTATGGTACCCCTTTAACTGAAGCACTTGGTCCAATTTATATAAAAAAACATTTTTCTCCAGCGGCCAAAGCAATTCTTTATCAGATGGTTGATGAGATAAAAGAGGCCTTTAAAGAGCGGGTCAAAAAATTGGATTGGATGGATGAAAAAACCAAGAAATTAGTTTATAAAAAGGTTGATCGAATCAGATTTAAATTGGCTTATCCCGATAAATGGGAGGATATTTCCAAAATTGGAATTGACCGCGGCTCTTTTGTTTTAAATTATTTCAAAATGCAATCATATGAATTTAAAAAAAAGATGAATGAAGCGGGCGGTCCAGCCAATTGGGATGAGTGGGTGATGAAAGCCACAATCGTTAATGCTTGTGCTGACCAAATGCGAGAGATGACCTTCCCGGCAGCCTTTTTTCAGGGTGCATTTTTTAATCCTAAAGCCGATATGGCGACTAACTTTGGATCAGCCGGTTCGGTCATGGGTCATGAGTTATCCCATTTTGTGGATGATCAAGGGAGCAAATATGATGCTAGCGGCAGGTTGAACGAATGGTGGCCGCAAAAGGTTCGGAAAGCCTATCAAAAGGGTTCAAAAGCTTTTGTTGATCACTACAACCGATTTTCAGTTGAAGATGTACCGGTCAACGGAGAATTCACCCAAGGTGAAAATATTGGTGATGTAGCGGGATTGATGATTGCCTATGATGCTTTGCAGAAATATATTGACAAAAGCGGGGACAACAAAGTTATTAATGGTCTGACACCGGAGCAACGTTTTTTTATTGGTTATGCTCGGACTGAATGTGGTCACAAGAGATTGGAATATCGAAAGATGGCTTATAAAACGGACCCTCATGCACCGGGTGAAGTTAGGGTCAACGCTGCGCTTTCAATCATTCCGGAATTTATAAAAGCCTTTGATATTAAAGAGGGCGATAATATGTATGTTCCGCCTGAAACTTATCCAAAGCTCTGGTAAATTGGGAAAAAGGATCTATTCTTTTTTCTACTTCTTTTTCTCTTGTTGGGGTTTTTCAAACCATTTACCATCCCAAAATTGTAATGCTTTACCATTTTCCCCAACTGGGTACCAACCGCCTTGTTTGGCATCAGAAGGAGGATTAGAGACTTCAATTGGTTTGTCTTCGCCATCAGATTTTGGCATCTCAGGAGTGCAAAAAGCTTTGGGCTCAGTGCCCTTTAGAAAATATTCCTGGGCAGATGTTGTTGAGTAAGTTTCTTTTAGTTTTAGCCCATTGGATTTACAGATTGCCACCATATTTATATCATCCGGCGGAATAAATTTTTCCATGGGGAGGTTTTTGGAATATTCCTCAACCAAAGCCTTCCAGATTGGTGCTGCCCCAATCGCCCCAGCTACTTGGTCCATTTGGGTATTGTCATTATTACCGACCCAAACCCCAACCGTCACCGATGGAGTAAAACCGACAGTTAGTGAATCACGGTAATTTTCCGTCGTGCCGGTTTTAACCGCCGCCGGCCGGGAGATATTTAAGACATTGCCAAAAACTTCCGCCCTGGTGGTGTTATCAGATAAAATGGAAGAGAGTTGAAATGCGACTCCCGGATCCAAAACTTGCTGAGGATGGGGAGTATGGCTGACGATAACCTGGTTTTGTTTGTCTTTGATTTCGGTATAGAAAGTAATGTCATTTTTCTTCCCTTGGTTGGCAAAGGTGGCATAAGCATTTGTGAGTTCTATCAGTTTTAGGTCACCTGAACCCAGAGCCAGGGACAAACCATAATTTTCCGGGTCTTGAAGTGAAGTAATACCAAGTCTTTTTGCCATCTCCAGAGTTGTCGGAATGCCAACTTTACTCTCCACCTCAACTGCTGGAATGTTTAATGAATTCACTAAAGCGCGTCTCACTAAAACATTGCCTCTAAATTTACCATCATAATCTTTAGGGGAATAAGGAGAATTGGCTATACCCGGGCCTGGTTTATAAGTTATTGGGCTATCATGTAATACAGTTGCTGGAGTTATAATCTTTTTTTCCAAGCCGGCAGCATAAACAATTGGTTTGAATGATGAACCAGGTTGACGATTGGCAGTAGTAATATTATACTTGCCAAATTTTTCATCATTCCAATCTTTGCTGCCAACTAGCGCCCTAACCTCTCCAGTTTTGGGATCAATAACTACAGCTGCACCATTTTGAACCTTGTTTGAGGATAATTTATCTACCTGTAGGGCGACAGTTTTTTCGGCAAACTGTTGGAAATCTAAATCAAGGGTAGTTTTAACTACAAATCCAGACCTGGCAATTTTTTCCGCTCCGTACTCTTGCTCTAATTTATCCTTGACCATAATCGCAAAGTGGGGAGCTTGGTTGGAAAAATTATTGGCGGTTTTATTAATTTCTAAAGGATGATTTAATGCCTGATCCTTTTGTTCCGGGGTAATATATTTTTCATCCACCATCTCGGACAAGATAAATGCTTGGCGGGATTTGGCTTTGGTAATATTCCCAGAGATAGGTGAGAGTTGGGAAGGGGCAGTTAAAAGTCCTGCCAGTATTGAAGCTTCAGTTAAATTTAAATCTTTTGCCGACTTTTTAAAATAAGTCTGGGAGGCCTGCTCAATCCCAAATGATCCTTCCCCAAAGTAAACTGAATTTAAATACATCTCTAAAATCTCATTTTTGGAATAGCGCCTTTCTAATTCCTGGGATAAAATTAACTCCTGGTATTTGCGCAAAAAAGATTTACTGGAATTTAAGAGGGAGATTTTAACCAGCTGTTGGGTAATAGTTGAGCCGCCATAATCGGACTTTTTATTTTTTAAATCAGCAAACAGCGCTCCTATAATGGCTTTGGGGGAGAAACCCGGATGGTGATAAAACTCTTTATCTTCCGCTGAAATGACCGCCTGACGGAGCTGAAGCGGGATTTGGTCTAAAGGCAGAATGGTTTTAACTTGGGCATTATAATAACGAAAGATCGGTTTGTTATTGCGATCAAGTAAAATTATCCCGGTATTATTGCGGTTCATGACTGAATCCTTTGATTTTAAATCTCCGGCAAAATAGATATAGGTAAAAATAGAGATAATGCTTAAGGTGGCAACGATTGCAAAGATCGCAATTAAGATATCCTGAGGGGCAATTTTAAAAAAATGGACAAAATTTTGACCAATCTTTTTGAATTGATGGATTGTAAGAGTTGGATTAATTATATTTAAAAATTTATTCATTTTTGTAATAGACAGCTACGAAGTTATCAAAAGATTATACTTTTTATGTAATAGAGCGAAGATAATTTGGTAAGAGTAGACACCGAATGCTTGTATTTAGACTCAAAAAAAGAGAAAATTTAAATCATAAACAGAGTTTAAAAAAAATTTGAAATTTATTATGAAGAAGTTAGAAAAAGTTCATCCGCAGACAACTAAGCAACGCCACTTTCTAGTGCAATATTTTATTATTATAGCTTCAGTAATTTTTGCGCTGCTAACGATTTTGGTTAAATTGAATCCCATTTTATCAATTGACTTAATAATTACCCGGCAAATCCAGGTGATTAATCTTCCGGGGTTTAACCAGTTAATGCTCTTTTTGACGATGTTAGGTAATTCTCCAGAACAAATTATTCTCCCCATTTTAGCAGCACTCTTTTTGGTAGTTATTAAATTGAAATACGAAGCTGTGATGTTGCTAGTTTCAACAGGGGGGATAATTGTGCTTAGTGAAACTATCAAGAGGATTGTGGCCAGGCCCAGGCCTGATGGAAATTTAATTATCCAGGTTGGCCAATATTTAAAACATGACAGTTTCCCCTCCGGCCATGTGTTGTTTTTTATCGGTTTTTTTGGCTTTTTGGTTTATCTAATTTATACCCAGCTGGAAAAAAACTGGCTAACCCAAACTTTAGTCACGGTTTTTATGTTGCTGATTTTACTAATTGGAATTTCCAGAATCTATTTAGGCGCCCATTGGTTTTCTGATACCCTGGGTTCTTATTTGATTGGTTCAGTTTGGCTATATTTGATGATTAAACTTGGCCAAAAGTTGAAAAAGTAGTTTTGTGTGGTATATTACTAGAGTATGTTGAAACAGTTGGAGTTAATTTTTGCCAGTCTAGTTTCGTTCTTTTTACTGCTATTTGTTTTTCTGAAAATTGTTGGGCCAATACCTTTTGCCGTTAATTCAGTAGCTACTACTAAATCAGATGTTTTTACAGTTTCTGGTGATGGAACCTCTTCCCAAAAACCCGACACAGCATTAATCCGGGTTGGTGTTACCGCCAGTGCACCAACTGTCAAAGCAGCTCAAGATCTATTAAACAGTAATATTAATAAAGTTTCAGCAGCGATTAAAGGTTTAGGGGTGGACCAAAAAGATATCCAAACTGAGAACTATAATTTAAATCCCGCCTATGACTATATAACCAGTAATCAAAAAATTACCGGCTACAGTGCCAGCACTAATTTAGCCATTAAGGTTAGGCAGATTGATAAGGTTAATACTATAATTGATGCTGCCACTAGCAGTGGGGCAAATCAAGTTAGTGGTGTCCAGTTTGAGGTGGCTGATCAGGAAAAAGCGGAAAATGAAGCCCGCCAAAAAGCTGTCGCCGCGGCCAAGAAAAAAGCCGAACAAGCCGCAAAAATTGCTGGGTTTAAGTTAGGGAATGTGATTAATTATGCGGAAAATTTTAATGGAAATCCTGCTCCTGTCCCATACGCTGCTGGGATGGCAGATTTAAAGAAATCAGCACCAACCCAGGTTGAGCCTGGCAGCGCCGAAATTAAAGTTACAGTTAACCTCAGTTACCAAATTCTTTAATCACTTGCATTTTTTGCAGCAATAGTCACATAATTAATCATGTTTCGTGGTACGAAAAATTTGCAAAATAACGCCCGCAAAGTCAGAATGTCAGTTGGGATTATCCTGTTGGTATTTGGTTTATTTGCTTTAACAGATCTTTTAAGGGCGGTAGTGATTATCATAGCCACTTATGGCATGATTACTGGGATGGTAGGTTACTGTCCTGCCTCAGAGATGTTAACAAGTTCAAGCAGAGTTAAACATTCAATCACCCACCATAAAAAACACCACCACCGGTAATTTTTTCTCCATTCGGGTATAATTTCTCTCTGTATGAAAAACCTTTGGCAGAAATTATCTAAACCATTCTTTGTTTTGGCACCAATGGATGATGTCACAGATGTGGTTTTCCGGGAGATCGTTTGTGATACTGCCAGACCGGATGTTTTTTTTACTGAGTTTACCAACGTTGAAGCTTTGCAATCAGCGGGTAGAGAGGTAGCACTACGAAGGTTAAAGTTTAAACCCAATCAACATCCAGTTGTGGCCCAAATTTGGGGTAAGAATCCGGAGAACTTTTATAAATCTGCTAAGGATATTGTCAAACTTGGCTTTGATGGAATTGATATCAATATGGGTTGTCCGGAAAAAAATGTGGTCAAAAATGGGACTTGCAGCGCTTTGATAAACAATCCAGTTTTGGCGGCAGAGATTATCGCCGCTACTAAAAAAGGTGCGGGAAAGTTACCAGTTTCAGTTAAAACCCGGATTGGGTTTTCTAAAATTCAAACTGAAGAGTGGATTGGTTTTTTATTAAAGCAAGATCTGGCGGCAATTACTATTCATGGCCGGACCAGAAATGAACAATCCAAAGTTCCCGCCCATTGGGGGGAGATTTTAAAAGCGGTGAAGCTAAGAGATGAGCTTGGTGTAAAAACTTTAATTGTGGGGAATGGGGATGTGACAGATTATCAGGAAGGAATCAAAAAAGTAAAGCAAACAGGGGTTGATGGAATAATGATTGGCAGGGGAATTTTTAAGGATTTGTGGGCATTTGATAAAAGTTCAAAGTTCAAAATGAAAAGTTCAAAATTTATGTTACAACTTTTATTAAAACATGCCAGGTTGTTTGATAAAACATGGGGGAATACAAAACATTTTCTGATTTTGCGCAGATTTTTTAAAATTTATGTCCAGGATTTTCCCCATGCTGCAAATTTAAGAAATGAACTGATGCAAACAAATAACTTAAAAGACGTTGAACAAATTGTGGACGATTACTTAAAAAGATATAATGAACAAAATGAGCGACAACAACAAAATTCCCCAGATCAAGGACGACAGATATTGGCAATCTAAACTGACACCGAAACAATAGCGGGTTTTAAGATTAAAAGAGACAGAAGTTCCATTTTCTGGCCAATATGTTAATAACCACGAAACTGGGATGTATGAGTGTGCCGCTTGTGGTGCTCAGCTGTTTTCATCTGAAACCAAATTTGATTCAGGTACTGGCTGGCCTAGTTTTGATAATCCGGTTAATACTGAGAATGTAATTTTGGCAGAGGATAACTCTCAAGGAATGAAAAGAACTGAAGTCATTTGCAAAAACTGCGGTTCGCACCTCGGGCATTTGTTTAATGATGGTCCAACTGAGACTGGCCAGCGTTATTGTATTAACTCCTGCGCCCTAAATTTCAAAAAATCCTGACATTTCTGCTATGATCTAGCTAATGACTACAGAAGAAGGCGGAGAAACTTTAAAGCCGCCAGAAAAATTCCGGATCACGAATTACTGGGAGGACGGAGAGTATGGTCTTGACGGTCGAATTATCGGGGACTTTAAATTATCGGCGGAAGAAATCGGCAAATGGGAGGAAAATAATCAAAGACTTGGAGGGAAAGCCTGGGCGGCAGGGCAAGCACTTTACTTTCATAATCAACAACCTTTGATTTTTGGCAGATCAACTGATGCGGATGTTGTCATTTCATATGATTTCACTCCTGCGCCAGCTGGTCAGCTAGAAGAAGATCAATTACAACCAGACCCGACTGTTTCCAGAAAGCATCTTCGGCTTGAACCGCTGGCAGAAGGCAGAATTGCCATTGAAGATTTAGGTTCAACAAATGGTCTGAGGATTTATCATGACGGTCAAAAGGCAGCATATCTCCAAAGTGATATTGAAGACATACAGGATAGATTACCAGCAGAACTTGATATCTTAGAGGTTGGAGATGCAGTAATCATCGGAGATGGATCAGCAAAGGAGAGAAGAGTTTTGGGTTTTAAGGTTTGCCAGGATGAAAATAACCAGCTTTGTTTGGTTAAATTTAATCTGGAAAACATAGGTGTTTTTGAGAATTTACTCCAGCAATCGTTGAAAAAAACTCAGCCTGAGCAATTAGAACCTGAGATGACCCTGGATGAAGCCTTAAAGCGGCCGGGGATGGAGTTTGCTCTTGAGGCAGCGATCAATCTGTTAAGCCAAGATATTGCCCAATACGAGATGAGGAGGATTAACTGGGGACTAGATCGGAAGGCATTTGAGAAAGCAAAAGTTTTTTATGAAGAACTTTTTATCGTTATTCAGGATATGGGACATTTACATCTCTCTGGTGATTTTCTGTTGGCTGCTAGATTGATGGGAGAGTATGCCAGAAAGAAGGATGAGCAGAAAAACAACGATGCCACTGCTATAGGTCTACCTAAGCTAGAGGCCATTATGATGAGAATAGCTGAGGGAAAATTAGTGGAATAAAAAACTATTCAAATCCCCCATAATGGGCGATTTTTTCTTGGGTTTCTTTTAAATCTTTCAAGACCCGGTCTTTATTGTAAGTGACATTATTTTTAACAATCCGGTCAAAATACATCTTCCATTCTTTGGAGGTAATTTTATCACGGGAGATTTTAACTCCGCTGCCTGCCAAGCCCTCTTTCCAGCTTAAAATTTTGACCACTATCCTAAACCAAGCCTCTTGCTCACGAGCCTTTTGTAAAGCCAGGTCAGTGGCAGGGGTATTTGGTTTTACCGGCTTGGTGTTGTTCATAAATATATCTTAAAAAGGGGAGGTCTTGGGCAAAATTACTTAATAATTATACCAGTTTTAGGTCATAAAAACAAGCCTAGAGGATCACTAAATTTAAGGTAACTTACTTTTTTATTACAATTCTCCTACCTATTAATGATCTACTTATCTTAAGTTGAAGTTCAAAAAGGAGAGTGAATCCGCCAAAAAGTTTAATGTTATTATTACTTGGCAAGACCATATTCCAAAAAAACTTACTTATCAAAATTATTTAAGCCAGGGAATTATTTATACAGTTTATTACGGAGATCTAACTACATCCTCGATTAACCAAACTGGCAAAGAGATCCTTAATCTTATAAAGCAAATTCAAACTGCGGGTAAACCAGTCCTAATTTTAAGTGATATTACCAAGATTGGGAAGATTAATTTAGGAGCGAAAAAGACAGGAGTGGGGTTAATTAAAAACCTGGACTACCAAAAATTGGCAATTGTGGGGGTAAATTTTATTACCGAACAACTGGTAAAAGCGGTAGTTACGGCCCCTGGGGTCGGGTTTAAAGTTAGATTATTTGATAACCAAAAAGACGCCAGAAAATGGTTAAAAAGTTAAAACAATCTCCAACTCTTCCTAAAAAATATGCTACCCTTAAAGAACATGGATTTTGATTTAAATAACCTCTCAATTTTTAACCAGTTTTTTGTTAAACGTCCAGAAATTACTTCTGACCAATTAAAACTTGATTTAGAGAAGTATTATTTACCATACGCTCAAAAATTAATTGCCTTGAAGCAGCAACAAAGCCCAAACCAGGGCTTGATTGTCGGGGTCTCAGCGATTCAAGGAGCTGGTAAAACTACCCAGGGGGAAATTATGGAAATTTTACTCGGGTCTTTGGGACACTCCACCAACAGTCTCTCAATTGATGATCATTATATTACTCATAGGCAGCTTTGTGAATTAAGACGAATTGACCCCAGGTTTATCAGGCGGGGAGTGACCCATGATATTGCGCTGGCGATGCGTGATCTAAAAAAACTCCAAACTATGGAAGCGGGAAAACCAATTCTAATCTCAGGCTACGACAAAGGGATTCAATCTGGTGATGGGGATAGGCTAAGATGGATTAACCCAATTCCAAAATTGACCATCAGGCTCAAAGTAGAAGCTAAGGAATTAATGGTAAACAAACAGCTGCAACAGGTCAAAGCTTTAGAGCTGATATCCGCAAGTCTTAGTGACCAGGATTTAATTCTGCTTGATAATATGGGTTCTGATTTACCGGTTTTAGATTATTTTCTACCGCAAGCCTTGATTGAATTTTTAAATGCTCAAAGCGGTGAGGTAACAGTGACTGCTGATGATAGCGGGACTGTGCTTTTTGTGGGTCAAGGGGAGATTAATGTGGAGAAATCCGAGCTGCCCAGTGGTTGGAGGGTGGTTAATAAAAAGCCTGATTTTATTTTTTACGATGGTTGGATGTTGGGGGCCAGAAGTGTAGCGGATGGATCAGTTTTTGCTTCAGGTTTGCCAGCGCTGGAAACACCTGAGGCCCAGCAGTTTGCCAAGGATGTCAATAAAAAGCTGTTGGATTATGAAAAATTATGGGCGATTTTTGGATTTTTGAACTTGCTATACGTCATAAATTATGATGATTCATTAAAGTGGCGGGATCAAGCTGAAGAAGCGTTAAGGCAAAAGGGGGAGGGAATGAGCAAAGAGCAGATTGTAGAGTTTGTGCATTATTTCTGGAGGTCAGTGCATCCAGCAATCCATATCAAAAATTTAGCCCATGATAATGAACACACCAATCAGGTGATAATTATTAATGATGATCATTCAGTGGGTGAAATTTTGTCTCCAGCGGAAGCCAAACAAAAATATCCTTAACTTTATTTGGTAGACATTTTTTTTAAAAAAATATAAGATGTCAAAAATATGGCAAATTTAGGAAGAAGAGAGTTATTAGCGAGTGGTTTGGCAATAGTCCTGGGTGGAGCGGTTATCGCTGATACTGCCTATAATAATGGTTTTAGAGCGGGTAGCAAAGAAAGCAAAGTTGTTATTGTATCTCCACCACCACCGCCAATTGAAAGAATTTCTACGTTGTTTGTAGCAAGCGAAGTGAGTAATACTCTTGATAGAAAGATTGGGCTTTTAGCAAGTGCTGACGAGCAACTTTTAGCTAAGGAATTTTGTAGTACTTTAGCAAAGGGAGAATTTCCGATTTTAAAAAACTATGAAATGGTTGGTTTAGATAGGAATGAAAGGCCTGATAAGGGGCTCTACCTACCTGAAAACCAATTGGCGATGTTTCGTTTAAAAGAACCTTGGTTTGCTGATGGGATAATTCTTAGTGTTTATAGTGGTGACTGGTTAAGCTCTGATACTTGGGTTCCATTGCCCCGTGATCAAATTTCCGTTGTCAATACAATCGCCTTAGATGTACCTCATAAAACAAGAAAACCTGATGAAGTGGTAGTAGCTTTTAGATCAGAAGAACCTCCTGAAATGCTTGCAACGCTGCCTTTTAAAGGACGCAAACATTTTAGTTTAGTTTCTTTTAATACAAGTGGTGAGATTTTAGAACCAATGAGCTCTCTTTCCCTTACACGGTAGTTAATCGACAAAAGTTAAAGCTTGGCCGGATTTGCCAGCTCTGCCAGTTCTACCAATTCTATGGATATAATCTTCAAAGTTTTCCGGCAGATCATAATTAATAACATGGGTCACATTATCAATATCCAGTCCTCTGGAGGCCACGTCTGTAGCCAGCAAAACTTGGATCTCATCTTTTTTAAAACTATCTAAAACCCTTTGCCTTTGACCTTGGGTTTTATTGCCATGAATTGCCCCGGTTTTAAAACCTCTAAACTCCAACTCTTTGTGCAGCTTTTCCACCCCATATTTAGTCCGGCCAAAAATCAGCACTTTATCAAAGCCATCTTTGAGCAAAAGATCATGGAGCTGGTCAACTTTTTTGCCGGGGGTAACTTTAATTACGTTCTGGTCAACGTTTTCCGAAGTATCCTGTTTTTTAACCGAAACTGTTACTGGATTATTCACAAAAGCTTGTAAAATTACTTGGACTTTGGGGGCGATTGTAGCTGAGAAAAAAAGTGATTGCCTAACCTTTGGTAAAAGGGAGATGAAAAAGCGGACATCATTAATGAATCCAATATCCACCATTAAATCAACCTCATCCAAAACGATATTAGAGTAATCCTCTAAATAAACAATCCGTCTTTGGACTAAATCTTTCAGCCTGCCTGGGGTAGCAATTACTACATGGGGGTTTCGTCTAATATCATAAATTTGCTTATTCATGCTTGCTCCGCCGATGACTAGAGCTGAATAAAGTTTCATATCCCAAGCAAAAGCCCTAAACTCTTCATTGATTTGCAATGCTAGCTCCCGAGTTGGAACAATAATTAAAGTCCGCTCACTACGGGTTGTAAACATTTTATTAATCAAAGGAATCAGGAAAGCGGCGGTTTTACCAGTGCCAGTTGAAGCCAGACCAATTACGTCTCTACCGTCTAGAATTGGCTGGATCGCCTGGTCCTGGATCGGGGTGGGCTTGGTATAGCCATGGTTTAAAATATTTTGTTTCAGTGGGGGAGTAATTTTAAAATCCTCAAAAGAGTTATGAGGGGTATAGTCTGGGGCTTCAGAGTTAAAGGTGGCTTTTTTGATAAATTTGGTGGGGTCAACAATTAGCTTAGAAACCTTTCTTTGGTTGCCTCGGGAGTTGCTGGAAAAGCTGCGGGGTCTGTTAAAAGAACCTCCATGAGAGGGCCGAAAGCTTTTTCTAAAACCTCCACGGATGGAGGATCTGTTTGCATTTTGGTACATAAATTGTTTTGTCATTCCTGCAAAAGCCGCCAAATTGCGGTGGGAAGTATTAATTTAGTCATCCTTGTCGTTGGGATATTGAAATCTCAAACTTAGGATCTACTTACCTCCGTATTACGCACGGAATGACAATTTATATTGAATTAAAACAAAAAAGTTTGGATTGCTCCGACTTTGTGGAGCTAAATAAAGAAAATATAATCCCGTTAAACCTAGTTAACTTTACTGCGAAATATAACTCATGCAGATAAATTGAAGGGAAGAATTAACAAATAGCTCAAATTCTAAATCAACTTACAGTATTGTAACATAGCTACTTCTAAAAAGCAAATGCTATGGGATTTGGACTTCAAATCCTCACCCCCTGCCTCTCTCTTTCAGGGAGAGGAGATCAAAGAAAGTTATTTGATTGAACGGGATGGAATTTTGTATAAATATGCTAAAGCTGCAGCTGCGAAAAATAAACCTATATCCCTAAAAACCACACTCATAATCTGGAAGTTCATTAATGTAATCATTGCCAGATCAAGAGCTGCAATTAAGGCGGCAAAAAATCCTTTCCAGTCAGAAAGAAGCCGAATTCCTAAAACTAATTCAAAAATTCCATGCAGCAAAAGCATGGTCTCTCTGGGCATGATGGCAGGGAACCAATCAGGAATATACCAGATCCAATCCTTGGGCGAAATTAGGGAAGAAACTGCCGCATACAAAAATACAAAAGCTAAACCGATTCTTAATAGCAGTTTCGCTTTTCGCAGAAAAGCAAACTCGTTTACCCGGGGCATATACTAACTGTACTATCATAGTTTTAAGAATGTAAATATCAAAAAAAAGATTGGCTCTCATTTTATTTTCATCTTCATCCCATTATAATATGTTGTATGCAGATATTAATTGTGGAGGATGAGCCTAAAATCGCTAATTTTGTGCGCCGGGGTCTGTTAGAAGAAAGCTATGTGGTGGATATCGCCAAAGATGGCGAAGAGGCGTTATATAAAGCCGAGATAAATAGCTATGACCTTATTCTACTCGATTTGATGATTCCAAAAGTTTCCGGAATTGAAGTTTGTCAAAAAATCCGTCAACAAAACACTAAGGTACCGATCATCATTTTGACAGCCAAGGATAGCATTGAAGACAAAGTTATCGGTTTAGATGCGGGGGCTGATGATTATTTAACAAAACCATTTTCCTTTGATGAGCTAACTGCCAGGATCAGGGCTATTTTAAGGCGTGGCACTAAAGCTGACCCCACGATTCTCAGGATTGATAACTTATCGCTTGATCCCGCCACAAAAACCGCCCAAAGGGGTCAAAGCAAGATCACACTAACCACCAAAGAGTATGCCCTGCTTGAATATTTTATGCGCCATCCAAGTCGAATACTAACTAAAACTGAACTGTTAGAACATGTTTGGGATTATAACTATGACGGGTTATCCAATATTGTGGAAACTTATATAAAATATCTCCGAAAAAAACTTAAAGTCAGTTCTAGTGAAAAGGAACTTATCCATACTCTGCGAGGTTCAGGCTATATTTTAAAAGGGAATAAAGATGTTTAAACAGGCCAAAATTCAATTAAGTTTTTTTTATTCAATACTTTTTTTAATAACTTTTTGGGTCTTTAGTTTGGGTATTTATTTTTGGATGGAAAAATCCATAGGAGAAGGGGTAATTTTAAATGAGGTTAAACAACAATACGATGCCAGAAGTCTTAGTAAGGAGCTGGATGACCAGAGGATAGCTTTAGCGGCAACGGCGGGGGATGTATCTTTGAGTCAATTACGGACGATATTACTTTACTTAAATGGCGGTTTATTGATTCTGGTTCCTTTAAGCGCTTGGTTTTTAACCAGGAAGACCTTAGAGCCAGTCCAAAAAATTCATGAGCAGCAGAAACAGTTTGTTTCCGATGCATCACATGAACTTAGGACACCCCTGTCTATTATCAGCGGTGAAATAGAAGTAGCGCTTAAAAAAAACCGCAGCGCGCAAGATTATCAGCAGATCCTCAAAAGCACCAAGGAAGAAATTAATAGTTTAACAGGTTTGGTGGAAAACCTACTCTTTTTGGCCAGGGATGACCAAGGAAAACAAAAAATGGAGCGGGAAAAGGTTGATTTAATAGATTTAATAAGTTTTGTGACCGCTTCTCTAAAAACTAAATCTAACTCTAAAAAACAAACAATAAGTTTTAATCCGCCAAAGGAGAGTTTGGAAGTGAGGGGTAACCCCATACTCTTAAAGCAACTGTTTTCCAACATTTTGGATAATGCTATTAAATACACCCCCAAAAAAGGAAAAATCTGGATCGAAGTTTTTAGAAAAGCCCAGTTTGTAGTTATTAAAATTAAGGATTCTGGAATTGGGATCTCGCCGGAAGACCAGAAAAAAATATTTGAGAGATTTTACCGGGTAGACACCTCCAGGTCTCAAGTCAAAGGTTATGGTTTAGGTTTGGCGATTGCAAATGGAGTGGTAGAAAAACATCAAGGCCAGATTATAGTTGAGTCAACTTTGGATAAAGGAACAACCTTTACTGTCTTTCTATTAAGCTAATTTTCATCTTCTTCCCATTTTCAATTTGGTATGCTTGTGCTTAAGATATAGAAAGAGGGTGAAAAATATGAATAATAATTACTTAATTTGGGGTTTAGTCGCCGTAGCTATTGTCGTAGGTTTACTGATGATGAACAGACAAAGTTCTTTAGTAAATAAGCCGCAGCCAAAAGGTAGCTCGGTTGGAACCTCGAAAACAGCCGTGGTTGATTATAATCCGATTATAAACCCTAACGATTTTGTGGCCAAAATTGATAACAAATATTTCACTTTAACACCAGGAACAAAAATCACTTATCAAAAAAAGACCGAGGAAGGTAATGAGCGAATCGATTTAGTAGTCACCAATGAAACCAAAAAAATCATGGGTGTAACTACGACTTTAGTTCAAGATACGGTTTATTTAAATGACAAATTAAAAGAGGATACTAAAGACTGGTATGCCCAAGATAAAATGGGGAATGTTTGGTATTTTGCTGAAGCAGTTGATAACTTTGAAAACGGTAAGCTGGCAGATCACAAAGGTTCTTTTGAGGCCGGGGTTGATGGTGCAAAACCAGGCATTATTATGAAAGCCAATCCCCAAATTGGAGATAACTACAGACAGGAATATTACAAAGGGGTAGCAGAGGATTATGCTCAGGTAGTAGCGCTTGATAAAACTATAACAATTGCTAAAGGAACATATAAAAATTGTCTTCAAACCAAAGATAAGAGTTATATTGACCTTACTTTGGATGAAAACAAGTACTATTGTCCTGATGTAGGTTATGTTACTTTGGAAGAAAAAGCGGTAAAAGGTGGTTTGGAAAAATTAGAATTAGTTAGTGTTTTACACTAAATAGTTAAATTTAGAGTTAAAAAGCGTCTGTTTTGGCACAACCAACAGGCGCTTTTTTTAAGCCTCACGTTATTCCCATGGTTCTTTTTATATACTTGGCATATAAGAAAGGTGGTGAGGAAAGATGAAAGAACAGATACAAAAAAGGCTGGCGATCCCACTTCTGGCTCTGGCAATAATTGCTGTTGGCGGAACGGTTTATACTATAAACCACTCAGCTCAACCAGCTCATGCCCAAACTCCAGCAGTGCAGACGGTTATACCAAATGCGGAAGATAAAGCTGGTGATAAGCAGGAGCCAAGCTACACCTCCAGCGTCAAAGCGCCTGCAGAGAGTGCAACGGAACTAAATGATGCCCAAGAAGCACAGCAACTCGCATCCCTGGCTAAAATCAGCGAGGTGCAAGCCAAAGCTGCAGCTGAGAAAAGCGCTGGAGGGACCGCTTCAAGTGTAAAACTGGAAGAAGAGAACGGCAGTGTTGTTTATGCAGTAATTGTTGGCACTAAAGAGGTCAAAGTTGATGCCGGCAACGGAGCAATCCTTAATACAGAAGCTTCAGATGGTAATGAAGCAGCAGACAAGTCTGAGTAAAAAAAGATTAACTTTTCAGACAAAAAGCCAGGGGTATCATATGCGCCTCTGGTTTTTTTGTGAGTGAAATTTAACTGTTAATATGTTAGTCTATGGAGATGGCAGATGATCTAAGATGTCCTAAATGCGGTTCTACTTTAGGGGACGTTGTGGAAACTAAAACCGGCCGAAAGCTGCAGCGCTGCAGCAATGGCGCTTGGAATCCCCAAACTAAACAGAATGATGGCTGTGATTATGTCAAGTGGCTGGAAGTTGAACCGGAGAAATTGGATGAAAAATGCCCAAAGTGCGGCCAAGCTTTGGTGCTGCAATTTACCAGATTTGGCAAGAAAATGAAAAAATGTTCAGCTGGGGGTTGGGATAAAGAGGCCAAAAAAGCAACAGGCTGCGACTATGTGGAATGGATTAATGGCACAACAGAACCGCTGGATTTAGAATGTCCTGATTGTGGCAAGCCCTTAGTGCTTTTTACCACCTCATCCGGTAAAAAGATGGAGAAATGCTCAACTGCAGGCTGGGATGCAACTGAAAGAAAAGCTACAGGTTGTACTTATATCAGGTGGCTCAAACCAGGTGAAGTGCCAGTTACATCAGTCAGCAGCGTTGGTGAAGAGTTCCTCCCTCCACCTCCAGAAGAATAATGATAGAAACAAGCCAAGCAAATCCAAATGTTGTTTCTCTCCGGCATGTTAATCCAGTTTCAAATTATGTTGCTTACTCTTTAGCAGAAAAGTGTTTTGTTTGTGGTAGTCAGGCTGAAATTCGGGTTCCTGAGGGTCACCCCGCCTTTGATGTGTTTTTAATAAATGAAGAAGCTGATAAAGCGGCCGCATTGTTCGAACAAGCCCAAAGCCACGCCATGTTCCATCCAATGGAACATCAATATTATACTGCTGGAGGAAGTATTAGTGGTTGTCCCGAGCACAAAGATAACACGGAACTTTTAAGAGATATTTTACATAGAGAAAGAAAGATTACAGCTGAATTTATTGAAACTGCAATGTATTTCCCGGATTTGCCGGAGAGATTAAGATAAAATCTATCTCATATGAACCAAAATTTTATTGCCAAAGCTGAAATTGATATCAATGCACCCAAAGCCAAAGTTTGGGACGCATTAATAAACCCAGAGATTATCAAGCAATATTTTTTTGGCACTGAGGTTGTTTCTGATTGGAAAGAGGGCGGCCCAATTATTTGGAAAGGTATTTGGAAGGAAAAACCATATGAAGATAAAGGCACAATTCTAAAAATAGAACCTGAGAAGTTGTTGCTATACACTCATTTTAGCCCTTTGGTAGGAGTACCTGATATGCCAGAAAATTATCACACTTTAATCTATGAGTTATCTGATGAGGGAGACCCAACACATCTTTCCTTAACTCAGGATAATAATGCCAGTGAAGAAGAAAAAGATCATTCTCAACAGATGTGGGAAATGATGCTTGCGAGTTTAAAAAAACTACTAGAGGAATAAGCCTAAGCTTTTAAATAATCATTTAAGATTATTAAGAAACAACTGGCGGTCGGTTTCACTGACGCTGTTCAAGTTTTGTTCAAAAACTTTA
>OBEQ010427114.1_pt1 | contig 33020 bp, 23 predicted proteins | sample 1670901 | NCBI WGS metagenome assembly OBEQ01 (sample SAMEA104232315, study PRJEB22302) | groundwater metagenome | biome: forest; feature: aquifer; material: groundwater | place: USA | collected 2011-08-07 | depth 5.4 m | reverse complement strand
TGTTGCCAAATTAACTTTCGCGGGATTCCCGAGCCGTGGCGCGGTGAAACCACCGAAAGTTAATTTGGCAACACCGTCCCCGTCACGTCCCCGACGACGACGTTCGTATCTCGTCCGCGTCGGTCATGCCGATCTCCGCGGCGAGGGCGCGCGCTTCCTCCAGGCTCTCGATCTGGATGCGGAACTGCCCGGTGTTGGCGCTCTCGAACAGGAGCTCCGCGGTGGCGCGGCGATCGCCGAGCAGACGCATCTCCTCCACCGCCGCCGAGCGATGGCGCAGGACCGCCTGGGTGTCGCCCTCCTGCTCGTACAGCTTGGCCAGGAGCGTGTTGACCCGGCCGCGCCCGATGGCGGTGTGCGCGCGCATGGCGTGGCGCAGCGCGTGGGTCGCGGTCACCAGCGCGTCACGCCGCTTGCCGCCCCCCTGCTGCAGCTCGGCCAGCTTGACCGCCAGGCGCCACAGCGAGCGCGGCCCGGTCCTGGCCTTGACGCCCTCGCCCATGGTCACGAAGTCGATGCCTTCCTGCAGCTCGCGGGCGGCCTCGCCGGCGTCGCCGCGGCGCACGTGCACGGTGGCCACGTCCAGGTAGAGCGCGGCGATGAGCTCGAGGCTGCCCGTGGTCATGGCCAGGCCGATGGCCTCGCGCACCGGCCCGAGCGCCTTGTTGGCGTCGCCCATGGCCAGCTGCAGGTGCGCCTGCGCACGCTTCAGCTGGGCCTCGAGCCCCTTGTGCGAGCCGTCGGCGAGCAGGCTGGCCTCGTCGAGCACGCCGCGCGCGAGCGTGTAGTCGCCGGTCAGGCGCAGGGTATCGGCCAGCTTGATGGCCGCGGTGAGCAGGTCGCGCAGGCGTCCCGTGGGATCGCCGGTCAAGTCGCCGCCATGCAGGTTGCGCCGCGCCGCCGCCAGCGAACGCTGGTACATGACCGCGGCGCCGTGGTCGTCGAGCCGGCGCACCGCCTCGTCGCCGGCGGCGAGCAGACGCACGACCGCGAGATCGAGCAGGCCGCCCAGCTCGGCATGGTGCCCGAGCACCGACCCGGGCGTGGCGTGCGCGGGCAGCTTCTCGGCATAAGCGCGGTGCAGGCCGCGCCGTACGGCGTCGGGCATGGCGTCGTAGACGACGTCGCGGATGAGCGCGTGCGGCAAGGTGACCCGCTCCTCCTGGATGGCGAGCAGGCCGTGCGACGCCAGCAGATCGAGCGCCGCCGACAGCGACACCTCGTCGACGTCCTCGCCGGCCACGACCTGCTCGAGCACGTCGAGCGGTGCCTCCATGCCGGCTACCGCCACGGCTTGCAGGACCACGCGCACGTTGCCGGGCAGGCGCGCCAGCCGCTCGGCCACCAGGTCGGCCAGGCTGTCGGGCGCCGCGTTCAGATCGCCGCGCTCGAAGAACCAGCGCACCGCGTGCTCGAGCCGCGCGGGCTCGCCCCGCGACACCCGCGTCAGCGTCTCACCGTCGGGCGCGCCGGGCGCGGCCGCGCGCAGGAACTCGGCCATGGCGAGCAGATTCGCGCCGCCCAGGAGGTGCAGATCGATGCGCACGACGCCGTCGGGCCAGCCGGCCGCCTGCTCGGGCACGGTGGTGCACAGCACGCGCACCGGCGAGTCGATGGGATGCTCGGCCAGGCGACGCAGGAGATCGACGCTGAGCGCGTCGTAGCGATCGACGTCCTCGAACACGATGGCGGCGCGCCCGCCGCGTCCGGCCGCGCGCAGCACGTGCAGCGTGGCCGCGGTGCACTCGCGCCGGCGGATGGGCGCCTCGAGCTGGGCCAGCGCGCCTTCCTGGCCGAACAGCTCGGCCAGGCCGGGCGCGTCGCGGTTGGACAGGCCGGCCGCTTCCAGGCGCTCGATCAGCGCGTCGACCGGGCACACCGGCGGCAGCTCGAGGATGGCCGCGACCGCGGCGCGGATCGGGTACCACGCGCTCGCCAGCCCGGAGGGATCCGGTCCCGCGATGGTCACGTGCGTGCCGGCCGCGCCCGCATGCTTGACCGCCTCGGCGACCAGGCGTGACTTGCCGTAGCCGAGCGGCGCCGACAGCACCAGCGTCGAGGCCGCGCCGCCGCCGCCCAGGAAGGTCTCCAGGCTGGACAGCTCCTGCGCGCGCCCGACCAGCGGCAGCGGCCACAGCGCAGGCGGCTGGGGCGCCCAGCGCAAGGTCGCGGTGCGCACTTCCTTGGTCACCCGTTGCGTGACCAGGCCTTGCGGCCCGGCCACGCTGGTGACCTCGATGCGCTCGCCGCACTCGGGGCAGAACTTGAAGCGGGCCGGGTTCTTGGCCCCGCAGGCGGGACACTCGCGCTCGCCCGCGACGCCCAGCGCCATGGGCGCGGTGGTGATCGCGCCCGGCTCGACCTGCGGACGCATGGCCGCCTGCAGCGCCGCGCGCAGCTCGGCCACCGAGCCGAAGCGCTGGCTGGGCCGCTTGGCCAGCGCGCGCTGCAGCGCCGTCTCGATCTGCTCGGGCAGAACCAGCCCGGGTCGGCGCGCGCTGGGCGGCGCCGGCTCCTCGCGCATCTGCCGCGCCAGCACCTCGAGCGTCTGGCCGCCCGAGAACGGCGTCACGCCGGTGAGCAGCTCGTACAGCACGATGGCCGCGCCGTACTGGTCGGCGGCCGCGGTCAGCTCGCCGCCCTGGATGACCTCGGGCGCCATGTACTCGGGCGTGCCGCAGATGGTCGGCTGGCCCGGATCGGTGCCGTCGGGCCCGCCGTCGCGTGACACGTCCATGATGCGGGCGATGCCGAAGTCGACCACCTTGACCAGGTCGCCGCCGCCCCGCAGCGTCTCGACCACGATGTTGTCGCTCTTGAGATCCGCATGGACCACGCCGGCGGCATGGGCTTCCTCGAGCGCATCGAGGATCTGGCACACCAGCGCGATCGCGCGCGGCACCGGCATGGGGAACTCGGCCCGCATGACCTGCGTCAGGGTGCGGCCGCGCAGGTACTCCATGACGATGTAGAGCCGGCCGTCCTCGGCCTGGCCGTAGTCGATGACGGCGATGGTGTTGGGATGGTTCAGCCGCGATGCGGCCAGGGCCTCGTCGTGGAAGCGGCGCACCACGTCGGGATCGTCGGCCAGGTGCTCGCGCAGCACCTTGACCGCGACGGTGCGGCCGAGCGTCACCTGGTCGGCGCGGAACACGTGCCCGGTCGCGCCCGTGCCGATGAGCTCGCGCAGCACGAACTTGCCGCCCATGCGGCGCCCGATCAGCTTCTCGACGGCATCGGCGGGTGCGGGGGCATCGTCAGTCAAATCGACACCGCACGCAGGGCAGCGCCGCACGCCGTCCCAGAGCTGAGCTGAGCAGACGCTACAACTGCGCATACGTGCCCCAGGTAATCACCCCACTCCAGCGTACATGATGGCTGCAGCGCACGGAAGCAGGCACACGAAATTGCCCGCGGGCGCCGCGCGTGCGAAAATCGCCGACCCGTGGCAGACGTGTCGACGCTCATCGCTGGCGCTGCAGGCTTGCTGGTCGGGCTTGCCGCCGGTGTCGCGTTCACGCGCGGCAAGCTGAACGAATCGACGCGGCGCGAGAACCGCCTCGAGACCGAGCGGCTCAACGCGGTGGCGCGCCTGCGCGAGCTGCAGGGCACCTGCGATCGTCTGCTCGCACAGACCGCGGATCGTCTGGAAGCGGCCGCGCGCGACGCCTACCAGGCGGTGCGCTCGCGCTCCGACGCGCGTGGCGGCGTGGGCCAGATGCTGGGCACGCTCGAGGACCTCATCGCCAACCTGGCGGGCGGGCGCGGCAACGCGGCGGCGTGGATCGAGGGCATCGACCAGGCGGCGCGCCGCGCCGAGGGCACCTCGGTCGAGTCCGAGCGCGGCGTGCGCGAGCTGGTCGACGAGACCGAGGCCCTGGCGCGCGCGTCGGAGAGCGCGGCGTCCATCGGCATCGCGGTGGCGGGCGCGCTGACCGACGTGTCCAAGCAGATCAACTTCCTCATGCTGGCGTCCAACGACACCACGGGTGCGGCCACGCAGATGAACGACGCGCTGGCGCGCGTGCACGGTGGCGCCTCCGACACCGCCACGCTATCGTCGAAGGTGGTGGTCGAGGCCGAGAAGGGCTACCGCGCCGTGCACAAGACGCTCGACGAGATCGAGCGCATCCGCGGCGTCACCGAGCAGGCGGCGCAGCGCATCGACGCGCTCGGCCGGCGCGTCGCCGGCATCGGCGACGTGGTCAAGATGATCCAGGAGATCGCCGAGAAGACCAACCTCCTGGCCCTGAACGCGTCGATCATCGCCGCGCAGGCGGGCGAGCACGGGCGCGGCTTCGCCGTGGTCGCGCAGGAGATCAAGGCGCTGGCGCTGCGCACCGCGGCGTCGACCAAGCAGATCTCCGAGCAGATCCGCGGCGTCCAGGACGAGAGCCAGCGCGCCATGGACGCCATGGCCTCGGGCGTGAAGGCGGTCGACGAGGGCTTCCAGGTCGCCCTGGGCGCCGGCGACGCGCTGGGCGAGATCCGCCAGTCGGCGCGCTCGGCGCAGAAGAAGACGCAGAGCATCGCGCGCGTCATCGACGAGCAGAAGGACGCGTCGCGGCGCGTGGTCGAGGCCGCCAGCCCCCTGGCCGATCGTGCGCGGCAGCTGACGGTCAAGATCAACGTCGAGGCCGATCCCGCCGACAAGCTGTGGGCGGGCGCGCGCGGCGTGTCGGAGGCGGCGACGCGCATCGATCGCCTGGCACGCGAGCAGCTGCAGACGGTGCAGGCGGTCGGCACCGTGGTCGGCAAGGCGCTGGGCGACGCGCTCACGCTGACGCGCGGGCACAAGGATCTGCGCCGGCAGGTCGACCTCCTGCACCACGGCGCGTCGCGCATCGCCGGGCTGGAGACCGACATGGCCGACCGTCTGGCCCAGGTGAACGAGGCCGCCGCGCAGCTGCGCGAGGAGATGGCGCGCTTGTCTTGATGGCGAAGGTCGTCGTAGCTTCCCGCCATGCGACGATCCGAGCGAATCATCCTGGCGAGCACGCTGGCGCTGGCCCTCGCGGCCTGCGGCGGCGGCAACAAGCAGAAGAGCGGGGGCAGCGAGCCCGCGCCGGTCGAGAGCGGCGGCGGCGCGCCGGTGACGGAGGCGCCTCCGCCCGAGGGGTCGCGGGCTCCGGTCACGGCGCCCACGCCCGAAGAGGCGAAGGCGTTCGTCGCCACCGTCGACACCGACCTGCGCAAGCTGTGGGTCGACCAGCAGCACGCCGACTGGGCCAAGCAGACCAACATCACGCCCGAGACCGAGGCCGCCTCGGCGGCCGCGGGCGAGGCGGTCATGGGCTACCTGACCAAGTCCATCCGCAAGGCGGCCACCTTCCTGCCCATCTTCGACAAGCTCGACCCCGACACGCAGCGCAAGCTGACCCTGCTGCGCGTGGCCGGCACGGCCGCGCCCGACGATCCCGCCAAGGCCGCCGAGCTGGCCAAGATCACCGCCGGCATGGACGCCGCCTACGGCAAGGGCAAGGTCTGTGACGCCGCGGGCAAGAAGTGCAAGGACCTGGGCGCGCTCGAGGACATCATGGCCAAGAGCCGCAAGCCCGACGAGCTGCTGGCCACCTGGAAGGGCTGGCACGACACCGTGGGCAAGGAGATCCGGCCCATGTACGAGCGCTTCGTCGAGCTCGGCAACGAGGGCGCGCGCGGCATCGGCTTCAAGGACATGGGCGAGCAGTGGCGCGCCGGCTACGACATGTCGCCCGCCGACTTCGAGAAGGAGACCGATCGCCTGTGGGGCCAGGTCGAGCCGCTCTACAAGGAGCTGCACTGCTACGCGCGCCGGCAGCTGAACAAGAAGTACGGCAACACCCTGGTGCCTCTCGACAAGCCCATCCCCGCGCACCTGGTCGGCAACATGTGGGCGCAGGACTGGGGCTACGTCTATCCCGAGCTCGAGCCCTACAAGGGCCAGCCGCAGCTCGACGTCTCGCCCGCCCTGGTCAAGCAGAAGTACGACTCGCGGAAGATGGCCAAGCTGGCCGAGTCGTTCTTCGTGTCACTCGGCCTCGACCCGCTGCCGGCGACGTTCTGGGAGCGCTCCATGTTCGACAAGCCCAAGGACAAGGAAGTCGTCTGCCACGCGAGCGCCTGGGATCCCGCGTTCAACAACGACCTGCGCATCAAGATGTGCATCAAGTCCAACCAGGAAGACCTGATCACGCTGCACCACGAGCTCGGCCACGACTACTACTTCCACTCTTATTACACGCTGCCCGTGCTCTACCAGCAGGGCGCCAACGACGGCTTCCACGAGGCCATCGGCGACACCATCGCGCTCTCGGTCACGCCGGCGTATCTGAAGCAGGTGGGGCTGCTGACCAAGACGTCGAACAATCAGAAGGCGGTCATCAACGAGCAGATGCAGCGCGCACTCGACAAGGTCGCCTTCCTGCCCTGGGGCCTGCTGGTCGACAAGTGGCGCTGGGACGTGTTCGCCGGCAAGGTCGACAAGAGCGAGTACAACAAGCACTGGTGGGACCTGCGCCGGCAGTACCAGGGCATCGCGCCGCCGGTCGAGCGCTCGGACGAGTTCTTCGACCCGGGCGCCAAGTACCACGTGCCCGGCAACACGCCCTACATGCGCTACTTCCTGGCGACGATCCTGCAGTTCCAGTTCCACCGCGCGCTCTGCCAGGCGGCCGGCTTCAAGGGCCCGCTGCACGAGTGCTCGATCTACGGCAACAAGGCGGCGGGCGAGAAGCTGCGCGCCATGCTCGCGCTGGGCGCGTCCAAGCCATGGCCCGACGCTCTCGAGGCCATCACGGGTCAGCGCCAGATGGATGCGAGCGCGATCCTGGAGTACTTCGCGCCGCTCTACGCCTGGCTGCAGGAGCAGAACAAGGGTCAGAAGTGCGGCTGGTAGCGGGAGGCTGACCGCCGCTGACGTCAGGGCTGCGGGACCACGATGGGAACGTTGAAGTCGACCTGCAGCCAGATCCGGCAGCTCGAGTCGTAGGCCGCCGCGCCCGGCAAGGGCGACGTATTCTCGACCAGCACGCTCGTCACTGCCGCGCTGTCGTCCCGTCGAACAATCGCCTCCTCGGTCAAGAACAGAGCGAATGTGACCGGCGCGGCGCCGTCGGCGGAGAGCCGCGCGCGCAACGGAAACGTGCTGCTGCAGTTGCCCTGCTCGTGCGTCGTCACGCGCGTCTTGAACTGTCCCGACCCAGGATCGTCGGGCGCGGGCAGCGTGACCGGGCCGTAGTCGCACTCGAGCAGGTGGGTGTTCTGCTGCCTGCAGACGCTCGGGGCCACCACCGTGACGAGATCGGGCCCCTGCGGGATGCCATCGTCGGCAGGATCCGCGTCGGGCCGGGGCGGACGAGCGTCAGGAACCGCCGCGTCGATGGGCGGCGCGGCGTCGATGCTCGGCGCGGCGTCGATGCTCGCCATCGGTGCATCGACGGCGGCGCGCGCAGCGTCGGGAGGAGCCGCGTCGTTGCCGGTGGCTGTGGCCGATGTGCCGTCGCAACCGGCGCCGATGACGAGCACGAGGGAGCAGAGAAGCGAGGCGAACCGAGCCATGCGGCCTGCTCGTAGCAGGAACCGTGCCCCGTCAGGCAGACGCAACCACGCGATGTCAGGCGCGGCGTCGCGTCCCCGGTCGTGCCCGACCGTGCCGCGCCGTCACCCACCGTCGCGTCATGTCCATTCCTTCCAGACGTCGGGCTGAAACCCGAGGGTAGCCTGCGGCCCGTTGCGCACGATGGGCGTGCGCAGCAGCATCGGGTCGTCGAGCAGCATCTGCTCGATGCGCGGCCCGGTGGGCGCCGAATACTTGAGCCCCTTGTCGACGTAGCGCTTGCCGTCGCGGTCGATGAGCGCCTCCATGCCGCCCACGCGCGCCGCGACGCTGCGCAGCTCCCCTGCCGACAGCCCCTTCTGAGCCAGGTCGACGGCCTGGAAGCGAATGCTGCGCTCCTTGAACCAGCGCTCCGCCTTGCGGGTTTCGGCACATTTCTTCGTGCCGAAGATCTGCACATTCATGCCCCGATGAGTACGCGGCGCCCGCGCCCTGTTCAAGCCCCTTGACGCAGGGGCCCCGTCGGAATACACAAGCGGCGTTCGCGCGCTTAGCTCAGCTGGATAGAGCGTTGGTCTCCGAAGCCGAAGGTCGCAGGTTCGACTCCTGCAGCGCGCACCGCCGAAGTATCTGAATCCTCCGCGCTTTCCGACTCACCTTCGAGCAGCTCCGGCACCAGATCGAGGCCTTGGACCACCGGTGGACCAAACTCCGTCGGGGGCGGCCCCTCGTCCGTGATCCCGAAGTGCAGCCGATCGATTTCGTCGCGGAGGTAATTCGGCGAGAGATGGCCGTAGACCTCGGTCGTGATGCGCGGATCGCTGTGCCGCAGGATGCGCAGCACCGCCGCGGGATTCGCGCCCGCCATCATCAGCAGGGAGGCCGTCGTGTGCCGCAGGTCGTGGAAGCGGATCTTCCGCACCTTCGCCTTCGGCCACAGCTTCGAGCCGTGCGTGGGGCATCGCCGCAGGTCCATATCCGGCGTCTCCTCGCTGTGCGTGCAGCCCTTCTTGCGGCACACGTGCGTGTAGCCCGCCACGAGCCCCGCGCGTCCCATCGCCCTCCGCAGCTTGACCTCGAGCTTGATGTCCTCGCGGTACATCGTCCCGTCGGGCCGCGGGAACACCAGCTCCGACGGCGACGCCTGCATCGCGACGTTCAGGAACGGCACGCACTCCGCCGCGATCGGGATGACGTCCGCATGTCCGCCCTTCGTCGTCTCGCGGTCGTACGACACCGCCACGGTCAGCAGACGCGCCCTCAGGTCGACGTCCGTCTTCCGCAGGCCCAGCAGCTCGCCCTTGCGTAGCCCCGTGAAGATCGCCGTCGCGTAGAGCGCCCGCCAGTCCGGCGGGATCATCGCCAGCAGCAGCGGGACCTCCTCAGCGCGCAGGTAGTCGGGCGTCCGCTTCGGCACCCGGCGCCGCCGCACTTCCGCCGCCGGGTTCGCGCCTTCCCACTTCCCTGACCGCCGCGCGTCGTTGAACGCGCTGATGAGGAACCGGCGCAGGTGGTTGATGGACTGCGGCCCGAGCTCGCTCGTCTTCGCCTGCAGGAAGACCTCCACCTTCCCAGGCTTCAGCTCCACCAGGCGCAGCTTTCCCAGCTCCGAGCCGATGATGTGCTTCCGCACCCACGCATGGAGCGCATGCTCGCCCGCATCCCCACCGGCCCAGACCCTCCGCGAGGCTGGCAGGACGAGGGGGTGCGCATGTTCGGAGCGAGAGAGATGCGACGGATGCGGTTGAATGTCTCCAACGATAACGATGCGCCGCCAGGACGTGAGTCGGTCAATGAGGCTGACGAGACGTCAGACTCGCAGGCGGATCAAGAAGAAGGCGAAGACCCGAGCGACACAGATGACTGCAACGCACCATCGGCTCATGTGCGAGAACGCAACGTATCGAAGCATGGATAGCGGGCCAGCGTGAACCTCGCGTCCACGAATCTTACTTAGCCCTTCGCACCAACGTCGCACGAACCCGCTTGGCGACGTCCTCGACACGCTCGTGCTCCCAGAATCGAAGGACCTTCCAACCGGCGGCTTGAAGCTGCTCGTCGACGCGACGATCGCGATCGCGGTTAGCTTCGATCTTGGCCTTCCACCAGGCCGCGTTGGCCTTCGGCCAGGTCCCATGAGTCGGGCATCCGTGCCAAAAGCATCCGTCTACGAATACTGCGACCTTGGCTCGGCGGATGACGAGATCGGCCCGCGAACGCATCCCCGGGATCGGACTTACGTCGACACGATAACGAACACCACCGGCGTAGAGCAGTCGACGGAGGCGTACTTCAGGCCCTGTGTCTCGACGCCGCGTCGCTTCCATGCGGCGTCGGAACACGTCACTCGATGCTACCGGCGTTCCCGTCCGGCGACCTCGTCGGCGCTCGGCCATTTACGACACCATCGTTCAGGCCTGCAGGCTCACGCTCGCTTCATGCTCCTGGGCTGCCTGCATCGAGTGAAGATGCCGGGACACGTGAACCAGAAAGTCGTCGGGAAAGTTCAGGCGTCCCATCGACGTGCGACTAAGGAACCCAGCCGTCGCTCTGATCGACAGCGGTTTTGGCGCAAATCGGAGGAAGCTTTGAAGAGGCAATCCTTTCCGCCGTTCCGGGAAAGCGGATAGCTGTGCCGAGAAGCGACCTTGTCCGACGTTCCATGCTGCACGCGGCCAAGGTCGACCGGAGTCGAGAGCAGCGCCGGGGACGCCGAGGCCGTCATCCGAAGGAAGTATCAGACGCTCGCCCAACCACCGGGCGACATCCACCGTGACCGCGTTTCCGACGAGCTTCCATCGGTGGCTCGCCCGACCTACAGTCTCAGCTGGCTTCGTCCAATCGACCTGGAAGCCTTGCATGCGCTCGGCATCTCTCAGATCCGGCGTAACGAGACGGCCATCGGGCATCAGGATGGCGGGCGGGGATGGGATACCGATCGTGGATCCACCCTTCAACGTCGGAACTGCGTCAACCGCCCAGCCCAAACCGCGGACACCCTCGGTCCAATAGAATCCGCAGGCGAACCGGCGTGCGTCCTTCTCTGGGTCATCGGAGACAGGCGCTTCGTCGGAGAAGAGAACGCGCCTCGGATCCTCATCCATGGAAGCGAGCATGAGGACTCGCTCGCGCCGTTGGGGCAGGCCGAACGCCTGCGTGTTGACGACCCGGTACGCCCACTTGTAACCGAGCGCTTCCAACGAAGCGACGATGACCTCCATCGCTCTTCCTCGCGAGAGTTGGAGCATGAAGGGAACGTTTTCCAGCAACACCCACGGCACACGCCTACACCGGAGCAATCGGAAGACTTCGCCGACCAGACCGGACTTCGAACCCTCGATGCCGGCTGTCTTGCCTGCTTGGCTCAGATCCTGGCAAGGGAACCCAGCAACCACGAGGTCCGTTGTCCGCGGCAACGACCGCAGCGTGCACACGTCGTCGTGAAGCGGAATTTCGGGAAAGCGCGCACGGAGAACCGAGCATGCTCCGGGTTCGATCTCGCAAAGGAGGTCGGTCGTGTGCCCGGCGCGATGGAGGCCCAGCTCGAGCCCTCCGATACCTGCAAACAAGCCGGCCACGCGGAGCCGACGGGCCGCACCAGCGCGCAGCTGCGCTGCTCTCTGCATGTGTTCTACGAGCGGGATCGTGGCGGCGGCGTTGGAAGCCCCGCGACGGGTGGGCTTGGTGGGCATGTCGTTTGGGTTCCCCTACTTAGTACTCGATACGCCTGACGTTCGAATAATACTCCATGAGGATATTATTCGAACGCTACTTCTTCGCGTTTGGGGGAACCGCCGCCCAAGAGCTTGCGGGAACGGCGCCAAGGGTTGCTTGGTCGAGGCGGATCGCTAGGTCTAGGCTTGGTCGAGCCCGGCCTGCGCAGAGGCGGTCGAGATAGCTTCGAGAGATGCCCAGCTTGCTGGCGAGCGCATCTCGGTCGCGGCCGCTCGTATCGAGCCAGCTGCTCAGAGGCGTGTCACCTATGCGTGGTCGGCCGGGCCGGCGCGAGGGTCGCCGTGGCTCCATGTGCGCATCCTTCCTGCCTGGCATGCCCGCGTCAAGCTCCGGGAAGAGGGTCGCTCGCCGATGATGAGAACAGTCGACCAGCAGCGGCGCGGAGGCTGGTCCTCACAGCAGCATCTGCGCGGGGGAAGGCGTCAGGGTCCGACCCGCAGGCGGAGCGAAGTCGACGACTGCGTGGGGAGAGCTAGGCATCGGATTCGTCGTCTTCGACGTCCGTGCCTTCTTCTTCGGGCGCCGAGACCAAGCTGACCTCGGCGGTCGAGGGCTCGTCCGCCCACTCGATATATCGCCGGTTGCGGATGCCAAAGGCCTTGACCACTTCGGCTGCCACCTGATCGAGCGTCAAGAGCGAGGTTGGCTTCGGTCGCCCTCGTCGAGGCGGCGGCGAGGCAACATCAAAGAATCGTACCTCCCCGCGTTGCGGACCGCTGTGCTCATAGAGACCGACGAACAGTCGCTCGAAGAGCTGCAGCGGATCCGTGGGCAACATGCGACCCGCACGCTGGCGGAGCGTCAGGATTGAGTGGGCGAACGACGAGATGTTCGGATCCTTCCCGTCATCGCAGGCGTCGAACGGCAGAAAGAACATGCCGATCAGGACTACGTAGGGGAATCGCTCGTGTACCTCCATCGCCTCGGCTCGAAGCTCGTGATCATTGCGCACCATGTTCTTGGTGTAGCGGCCGATGACGAGCGTGCCGTCCTTCTTCTTGCTGGTATTCCTGAAGCTCAGCGTCTTGATCGAGACCAGCAGCTCGAGCCCCGCGTCGTGGCTGCTGAACCGAACGTCGGTCTTCTTGAACTTCTTGTGGGCGCCAGCCGCTACGCGCGTCTCACGACCGGAGCCATCGGGCTTGGGAAGGATCTCCGGGAAGTCCTTGCGGAGATGATCAGCAACGACGACCGCGATGGTGTTGGAGAGCCGCTCGCTGTAGTTCTTCTTGGCGGTCGTCTTGTCATGATCCACCGGCCTGGCCCCTGCACGCTCGAGAGCGTCCGAGAAGGTGCCGGCTGGTCCCAAAGGGGTGCTCTCCGATTTCTTCCGCGCCGACATCAGCGCCGCGTCCGAACGCGGCAAAGTGTGTCTTCGAAGGCTGCTTGTCGCCCCCTCTGTGGAAGTCGGCCATCAGCCCAAGGCACCGCTAGCAGTCGGCCGAGGCGGGCGGAAGCAGCTCGAAACATCGGCGCAGTATCGCTGATGCCAGCGTCGGCTACAGCTTCAAACGTGTGTCATCGCTACGGAAGACCGGAAGGGCGCGGTGGCACGACCGGCGCCACCTGAGTGGTCGGATAGGACCTACTCGGATGTCGCGGGCTGCGCCATAACCACGGTCGGTCCGAACGGATCCACCGCCGCTCCACCAGCTCGTTGCTCGCCCGCTGCGACGTTCTGAAGAGCATCGAGCGGAGCACTTGCGACATGTTCGATAGCGCGGCGCACTCTCTCCGCCTTCGAACCGCTCGTCTTCAGCTCTAGGCGGCGCAACAGCCCCTCCAGGTCGACGTTCGAGAGAGCCCCGAGGAGCGTCTCCTCGCTCCGGTGGCAATCCCAGAGCGTCTCGACCTGCACGTCCTTCGAGCCCGAACGGCGCAGATCGAACTCTCCCAGCACGGCGGCCAGCTCGTATCCTCGCAGCTTCGAGAATAGAAGAGGGAAACGCTCCTTGTCGAGACGCCGAGGCTCCTGAATCGGCGGCGGTGGCTCCGGTTCGCGGAGGATATCTCGACCTGCCGCGACGTGGGCGATGAGACGCTTCACGAGCTCGTCCTTCGATCCCGACGTACTCGCACCGGCCTCCCGGCATATCTCGCGAAGGTGTTCCGCAGAGGTACTCCGCAGGTTAAGGATGATCCGCGGCTGGGCCATGTGGTCCACCAGTCGCTCGATTCGCTCCTCCTTGGAGCCGCTCGACGGGGCGTCGATAGCCCCGAGCGCGTCACGGAGCTCTGCGTTGGACAAGTATCCGAACAGACGGCGAGCGCTCGGTCTCGACATGTCGATTCCTAGAACCTGCCGAATCGACGGCGCCAGGTCCTCGGGGAGCAACGTCGTGCCGTCCTTGACGTACACGAGGCCGGCCGATCTCAGCGCATGCAGCTCGCGAACGAACGCACCCTCTTGCCGCCAGAACTCCCGTAGATCGGCATGGTGCTCGATCAGGAAGTGTTCGACTTGTGCAACATCGAGCTCTTGTCGGAGCACGGCAAGTATCGCCGCTTCCGCAGGGTCGATCAGCATGTCGTTGCTGCGTGCCTGGTACAGCACCCTGCGGTAGACGCGAAGCTGATCCTCTCGCGCGAGGATGTCCTTGGAGTCGATCGCTTCACACAGCCGATCCACCTCGGCTAGGACTTGCTCTCGGAACCCGTTGATCGGTGCCGCATAGTTTTCCTGATCCAAGAGCAGCGTTAGGATCGAGAAGGTTGGCGGCTGACAGTTCAGCAGGTACTCCTGCAGAAACCTATGGCTTCGCAGTACGCCTTCGATGGTCGACAGGAGTTGCGGTCTCGGAAGGTCGTCCTCCGCGCGCGCATGCTCATGCGCAAGCCGCTCGAGGTCTTCGATGTTGGTCTCCGCGAGTAGATCTGCGAGTTTCATCGGTGCACATCCGTCTGAGGTCCGTGGAAGTGAAGTCGCAGACGCTTCGCCACGTCAGCTGGCGCGCTGCGACCTTCGTCGAGCGTTACGCGATAGCGAAGGTCAGAGATGCCCGGATCGACTGCTCTGACCCGAGGAACGTCCTCGATCGCGTACCATTCTGGCTCATCCAGAATCGTGAAGCCGTTCGTGTACTCGCGACGGTCACCGGCCGTGTAGCCTGCGCGCGCCAGCCGTCTCTGCGTATCCGCACGATCGGCTGACCGATCTAGGATTATTTGCGCCAGTGTTGGGACCTTGTGCTTGGCAGCAGGGTCCACCTTCACCCAGAGCGAGACCAACCAAGAGTCCTTCAGACCGACGGGGCTTTCTACTTGGGTACGTGCAACATGGTGCTGACGCCGGTTCTTGCTCGTCTTTATTTCGGCACCCACCCCAGCGACAAAAAAGTCCGTCGCATCCCGCTCTGGTCCGCGCCAGCCGCCAAGCGTTCGGTCGATGTCCGTGCTCTGAGCAATGAACCAAAGCTCACCCCAGAGACCCAACTCCACCTCCGCCGAAGGGCGGCCACGTGGCGCTAGCAGTACCTGCCACTCTTCCACGACAGCGAGTACAGATGACCAAGTCGGCGCCCTACCAATACGGCGAACGATGTCAGCCGCGAGGACTTCGAACGCGTCCAGCACTTCGGGATCTCGGCAGATCAATGTCGCGCATGCCTGATCCCATTTCCTCGCGCCATGAACGAGATGCAACGAGCTATGGCCATTGAGCTCGCATCCCGAGGCCCGCCGCCCTACTTGCGTAGACGGCATCTCCGGCACTGGGATAACCAGGGCGGGAAGTCCATCGCGTGATCGGGCGACGAACGCACCCTCAAGCTCCGAGAGCAAGGTGTAGTCGTAGCCCTTCTTGGGTTGTCCTGTCACCCAGGCCTGCCGAAGAGCCGCGAGTGTCTCTAGCTCAGCCGACATCGGACCCACCACCGTGTGGCGTCGTGTTGATGATCAGGCTCGGCATGTTGCTATCGAGTACCAAACTTGGGTACCAGAATGCCTTTACCGGCCCGGGTTCCATAGCGGCACCATTGTCCCGGAAGGCGCAGAAAACCGGCCCCTCCTGGGATCTCAACTTCTTCAGCTCGACACCAGAGAGAGCACCTGTAGTGAATATCTCGGTCTTGCGCGACATGGAGCGCGTATAGATGAATGCCTTGATACCGCGGCGTTTCTGCTGCTTCTCGAGGACTTGGCGCAGGACGGAGGGTATCCAGCTACTCGAAGCGCCTTTCCCCCCATAGGGAAACTCATTGATTAGCCAGTAGAGGTCATCGAAGCCGATTTCCGCAAGCTGGGGCTCCGTCCGAAGCTGTCCACCAACCAATTCCTGGACCTTCGAGAGGATCGCCTGGTGTTTCCCCTTGCTTAGTTGCAGGTCGGGATAGACTGGAAATACCTGCTCCTCAGCGTCAAAGGCGTCGATGTAGGTCGGATCCAGGACCGCACGACGCGTGGGGAGAATGTTTGCGGCCTTCTCGATGACGATTTGCTTGCCCATGTCAGCTCCCACGAGCTGCCGGCGAAGACGCTTCTCGATCATGTGGATTTCGTGGAACCGAACGGCGAGCTGTCGAGGAAGGAACACCCTCGTCAGGTGCATCAGTTTTGAGCGATAGCCGTACATCCGCGCATGCTGGAGCATCGTGTCCATCTGACCCAGCTTCGGCTCGCGTAAGTAGTAGGTCACCAGAAGGTTCTCGATCGTGACACCCCGCCCCAGGATGTTGCCGCCGATGATAAGGTTCAGGCCCTTGCCGAGCTTCGCATCGGCACCCGCGTTGAACACGACAATCCTACGGCTCACGAGCGCACGCCCGATATGAGCGATGATCGCCTCGATGGGCGCTGCGGAAGGATGGGTCCTCAGCAGGTCGGCGCGCGCCCGCTGGAGTCGATCGACTCCTTCACCCGCGCCCGCGTCCACATGATCTCCAACGCGATCGATATAGTCGCGAACCAGCGCCTCGAGAGTTGCGTGCTGTGTTCGTAGCTGACTCGTGTGGCAGAGAAAATTCTGACCGGACTTCGCCCGCTCAGGATCGTCGATTGCCTGCGCTGCCGCTGCGACCAGGAAGAAAGCTATCGCCTGTCTGAGTCCTTCGGGCGCGTCCGTGGCGCCTTGTTCGATGACAGACGACTCATCGTCCGCAACGTACTCGAGGGGGGGCTTCGGCCCTTCGAGGTGCTCGGCCTCGAAGAAGTACTCGCCGCCCGTGTATCCCTCACCTGGCTCGAGTAGCCGGGTAAACCGTGGCCGCAGCTTCGAGCCTACGGACTGTAGCAGCAACGCGTAGGGCGTTGCTGTTACCTGGACGAAAACGTGGTGACGCAGGCTCGTGCTCAGCTGCTTCACCACACGTTCATGGATCGCGGTGGGGTCGGCGAGCTCGTCGCCCTTCTCCGCCGCTCTACTATTCTTGGCGAGGTTGGTGTCGAGCGTCGCCTGGTCTGCTTCGTCGTCGAGCACTAGGGACGGGTAGTTCGGCGCACCAACCTGGTTGAGCAAGGCAATGAGATCATCCAGTCGCTTACTGTTCTTCGAGCACACGAACACCACACCAGACTTGGCGAGGTGCTTTGCGATGTGCTTGTGGTCCTCCGCCCAGTCCTTCTTCAGAGCATCCACCGCCAGTGGTCCATCGAGTGCGGTGAATCTCTCAGTCGTCTGCGACACGAGCGTCAGGTTGTCGGAAGTAAGAACAACGATGACCCGGAACCCATTGTCGATCGCCGCGGCAACGAGCCCAATCATCGCAACGGTCTTGCCGCTCTGGATGCGTCCGTACAGGAGCCCGGTGGGCGTCTTCGGAGTGGATGCTCCAGCCTTACCGGAACCGTCAGCGCCGACTTCACCCGGCGCGATCTCTTGAGCGTACACGCCTACGACGCGACCGAGCAGGTCCAGCGCATCCGTGCGCACCTTCTCGACGGCGCCGGGGGGCATCGTCAAGCCCTTCAGGGTCCCCGCCAAGCATGGCCCGTCAACGCGCAGACTCGGAGGAGTGCCGCCTACCACGGTCGCAGTTCCGGAGCTCGGACCAGTCATCTCTTTACGATACCGGACCTCGGAGAAAATTTCTCTAGACTCGCAGAGGTCGGAGAAGGCTCGCCGGTGATCGTCAAGCGCGCCGAGTCGATACGGCAAGTATCTCCCATCAGGTACCTGCAGATGACTCGTCCTCAAGACTACCTGCTCATCCGGTCTTGATCACATGAGCGAAGGTGTCATCGGTGCGGGCGACGCCATCACGACGTGTTCGTCTAACGGATGCCGTGGGATAGGTCGATGAATACTTCGAAGTGGATGAATTGGTCCATTACGTGTCAAACCAACGTTCCTGCTTGGCTACTTTTCCTACTGGGACGACCTGCTTAGCCGCTTCTTCCAAAAGCCGTTCCTCGGCAACAGAGACAAGTTGAGGCGGAAATTTGGCAGGATCGCCGCAAATCATAGTCGCCAAGTCGAGTGCGATTTGCCTCTGCCTTGCTTCACGGCGGAACCAATATGGAGACACACGTTCCACCCGAATTCCGTGGCCGTAGCATTCACGAACAAATTCCAGATCGGCACGCCAATCGCTGCTGCCAAGGAGGTGACTCAAAGCAATAGTCTGACATGCACCCAGGACAGTGACATCTTTAATCCCTTTGGACCGAATGTGCTTTCGATAGAGTGAATGCGCTGAATCCTCCACAGATCGCAGCATGAGGACAGCAGCGAACCGCGGCGAGATATCGTTTCCAATTGCGCCATCGGTCACCGCGAATCCCGCATCTCGAGATAAGACCGGTATTTGGTCGTGATACGCATCGTACAGGACCTGCCAGCTGTCCGGGTCGAGTCGAGCCAGCGCCATCGAAAGTGCATCTGAAAGCTCGACTAGTGTACGGCTGCTTGCCCAAGAAGCGCATAGAAGTAAGACGAACAGGTGAGTACCCTTTGGCGTTCCCTGGACCGAGAGCTGGCGTTTCCACCAGGAGGTTTGGCCTGCTCTCATGCGTGCGTAGCGAGCTCGACCACACAGGGAAACCTTCGAATCGAAAGGATCTGCATATTCGCCACCTCGTTCCGACGTAGATCGAATGCCAGCAGCCAGCGCCGCAAGACGAAAGAACACCCAATGGTCGCCGAAGGCCGACCTTCCGCTTTCAACGACAGCGTCCCACGGTTGTAGACTATTCGCCCATACGGAGGCGAGCTTCGCGCTCTCTCGCTGTACGGTAGCGATGACGGCATTCATCTTCGATTGCACGGCGTCCCCGTCTTTTCGTTCTCCTTGGCTAGTATCGGTGTCCAGATCTTTGTCATCTTGTTCCCAACGAACCCGCAACGGGACCGGTTCGGAAAGCAAGAGCGCCAGCCGGTAGCGGGATGGCTCGACCGCCTGTTGAAAGTTCCCAAGGGCACACGAACCTGCCGATGCTCGTGAAGCGGGCGGAGCGGAGCACTCTAGGATTGCCTCAAGCGCTTTGGCTCTGAACTGGGGTACTGTCTCAAGGAGGTCGAATCTCTTGGCGCGGAAAAGCAATTGGATATGGGCCGGGCGGTTCGCATCAACGTATTCAGCCAGTGTTGCTGTGTCCAGCTCGCTGAGATGCCCTAAGTAGAGGCCAATTTCAAGCCATCGCAACCTAGATGAAGGTTTTCGAAGCCTCTTCAGCCATTCCGCCAGGGTGTCGCTGCGATCGGAGTTGTCTCTCATTAGCCTAGCGACGGAATGAGCGAAGTCCGGGGTTGAAGCGCTGTCAAGCGATTGCCAGCATTCTGCCTGTAATGCCTTGCGAGCGTGTTGATCTGCCAATTGGAGCGGCGACTGAAACGAATCAACTCGCCCTGTGGCCAATAGATATTGCATCCCAAGGGGATCGAAGATTAAACCGACAACCTGGCGCACGGAGCGGGGATGCTGTGAGAAAACCCAATCGGAGAGCAGCGTCGCGGACAACACTCTAGGGTGCGCAAGATTGGCGAATACTGGTTCGTCTCGCAGTTCGAGTAGTCCATCGATCAGGGAGGGCAGTTCTCCCTTGCTGTAGCAGCCTGCGTAGAAGCGCGTGACGTTGAGCCAGTAGAAATTGCGTGCAATTCCAAGGAATCGATCGGGCTTGGTGCCCCTTCGTTCGGACCCCACTGGCGAATAGGGTGCCGTGTCGTATAGATATCTCGCCGCGAAATACTCTCTCAGCGGCTGTACCTCAAATTCATACGTCCCTTGGATGCGCGACACCAAAGCAACGACTCTTTCCACCACACCCTGAAAGAGCGCTTGAACCAAATCTTCATCATGGCCTTCCTGTCGCAAATATGACTTTATCATTTGCTGGAGACGCGCTAATGGGACACGCCCGGACGCTTGGCCCAATTCAGACTCCGCATGCAGTGTCCAAGCAACATACCTATGTATATTGATAAGCAGCTCCCGATGCTCACGAACCACGGGGCTCTTTTCAGACTCTCTGCTAAAGAACAGATCCACATATGAGTCATAAAGTGCCGTCCGCTTGTCTGGAAGAGAGGTGCCACGTTGATGGATTAGGCTGAGGAGAATGGTGAGCTGCATCGGATTGCGCGCCAGGTCCCGCAGATGAGGCAGGTGAAGCTTCTCATCCAAAATCCGCAAAAGGTCGTTACGTTCGCGCCCTTCCATGCTTCTGGCGCTCGCCCAGCGCTTCGCGTAACCAGTAATCAGCGATTGGGTCAATGACCCCAGGCTCAAGAATGCATATTGGTGTTTCGACATGCCTGGCGAGTTGGCGAAAGCTGCTGGTCGGCTGGTAATGATGACCTGCAAAGAGGCAGCAATTTCCTGCATACGAACGATCCCTTGTTGCAGTTGCTCTACCACCTCGCTTCTCAACTTTATATCCGCCACTTCATCAAGACCGTCAAAAACCAACAGCAATGATGATACACGGGCGACAGCGAGAAGATCGGAAACGTCAAATACGGTCCCGCCTGAGTAGTGATGTATGGCAGCGGCGAGGAAGGATTCCAGAGAATGACTGGCACTGTCCCTTATCGCGATTACGTCAGCGCTGAACGGATCCCGTCGTGAAAGCCATGTTGCGAAATCCCGAAGATCTACTCGAAGTGGCAGCCGGACCGGGCAAGACTGATGATGTGCAGGGAGTAGGGCGAGCTCCTGCGCTTTCTGTAGAAGACGCAACCGATGGACCTGACATAGGTACTGAGTAACGGTTGATTTTCCTTGGCCAGGAGCGCCCTCAAGCACGACGCGATGAACCGCGGCTTGGACTTCAGGAGCAAGAAAGAACGTGCCCGCGCCGACCGCTCGGCCCTCATCGTGATAGCCCCAATTCTCGCGACCAATATTGCGCTGAGCTGATGTTCGCCCGTGCTTGTTGATGAGGTGCACGTAAATGCGTGGCAGGTCGGGACAGACCGCCTGCGCACGGTCGGGGCTAAGAAGGTGGACTGGAGTATCGACAAACAGATCTAGGAGTCGGCTCTGTAATTCGACTTGCTTAAATCTGACTTCTCGCTCGCGTTCGTATTGATGGGCAATGACAGCACGCATCGAAGTCATGCGGCGCTCTGCTTGCTCGCTTATGCCAGCCTCGAGTATCAGGCGCAGGATATCAGGGCCGGCCAATATCTGCGGATATGACCACTTGATGTCCCATGCGCCGTCCAGGCGTCTCGCCAGATCGTCCCGCCACCAGCACTGGCCCTCTATGGGAAGGAGCTTCCTCAGAAGGGCTTGGGTTTTGTCCATAGAGCCTGCCGTCGCATAGCTCGTTGCGCGAACGTTGGTAACTAGCAAAAACCGTTTGGCGCCTTTCAGCGCCTGTCGGTCGATTTTGGGTAGTTTCTTCTCAAGTATTGGTTCTAGCCAACGATACGCATCGTCTATCTTCTCTGGGTGGCGCGCGAATTTGATTTGAAAGAGGCAGAAATCGCGGGCGGTGCCAGAGTGTGGCAGGAGAACCGTCGCGTCGCGCCCTCCGTCAGCCTGCCCTACTGGGTAGCACTGCAAGCCAGGAAACTCCTTGATCAGAAGTGCCTGAACGAGGCTCTGAAAGGAATCAGGCGTGAGATTCTCAAGGGGATAGTCCATGGGTTCTCATCGCCAGAGTATCATCGCGAGTTGGCGATTGCTTCGCTCACGCGAGAAGATTGGTGTGCCTGCCATCGGCCGAGATGCTCTCGACAGGTGAGTCAAAATGACCTGACGGGGCGGAGCCGCGCCGGCAGCGATCATCGCCCAGCGTAGGATCTTGCCGCTTCCGCGTGGATTCGGCGATACAAGACCCGCACGGCCATTGCGCGTGCGACTCGGTGTCTCTCTGGCCCGGAGAGGGTCGTCGATGCCGCTAGGGGCGACTGCGACGCCCGCGGCAAACGGCCAGCGCGCGCGCGTGTCGGCCAGGTCCGAGAAGCAAAGCCTACGTTCGCAAAGTCCCCTTCCGTACGTGCGCAACTTGGCTGAGATGCTCCCTAGGTACGGCGACGGGATCGTTCTGAACCGTGCCGACGCCCTCGTGGTGCACCCATGTCGCGACGGTCGTGTGGTGGTCCTCGAGTACGAGGTCCATGGGCGTGTCGTCACGAACGGCGCCACCTATGAGAACCGCTTCGTTTCGATCGTGACGATCGAGAACCGTAAAGTTGTTCTCTGGCGCGACTACATGGACTCGCTGGCAGCGATGCGCGCGCTGTCTGGATGATATTTCGTCCCGGCCGCCGCCCTGGGGACAGCGAGACCGCACGATGGCGTGTATCCTGGGGACCCGTGCAGATGGCCAGCAGAATCCGGCACTCGTGGCAGGCGCTCGCGGCACGCTTGCCGGGCAGGATCGATGATCGAGGCTTCGTCGAGGTGCTGCGTGCGTGGCTCGTGGACGACCTCGTCAGTGTATCTGTGCATACCGCCAAGGCATTCGAGCAGGCCCCGGGAGTGCGGCTTTTCCTCGAGAGCGATCCCAGGACGCTGCCCATCTCGCTGGCCAGCGCGCGGGGCTTTGCGGCCGCCCTGCGCGCCGCCGACTTGCCTCCAGATCCAGTCGCCTACGTGCAATTCGTCGATCGCCTGTGCTGGAGCCTCGGCGTGTTCGGCCGAGACGATGACTGCTGTCCGCGATGTTATGGCGAGCTCGAACTGTGGAGCAATGGCAGCGCCACCTTCGAGCGCTGCGACTTCCTGGGATGCTGCTTCGACGCGCGCGGGGCGAATGTGACGCCATCGGAAGCCCTCAGACCGGCCCGGCGCGACGAGGTCCTTCGTCGCTACCCGGAGGCGTGCCTGCTGCGCTGAACGGTCGAGCGATCACTCCAGCACTGACGACGCTGCAAGCTCACGTGACCTGAGCCTCATTGACCTCCATTCGCCCAAGGACGTGCGCATGCCCCGCTCCAAAGGAACAGTGATCGGCTTCTGGATCGTCCCCGCGCTCTTCTGCCTGCAGATGAGCTTCACCGCCTACGCGCAGCTGCGCCTGCCGGAGGTGGCGGAGGCGTTCGCCCACCTCGGCTTCCCCGCCTACTTCAGGGTGGAGCTCTCGCTGGCCAAGCTTCTCGGCGTCATACTGCTGCTTGCGCCGGTGCCGCCTCGGCTCAAGGAGTGGGCCTACGCTGGCTTCGCCATCGACCTGGCCTCGGCGCTCATCGCCCACTTCTCGGTGGGCGATGGCCCACAGGCGTGGGGCTGGGCGGCGGCCACCGGCGTGCTCTGGGGGCTGTCTTACTTCTTCTGGCGCCGCCTGCAGGCCACGCCAGCGAGCAGCTCCAGGTAGAATCGGCACGTGAACCGTGCTCCCCATTTTGGCGAGGTCCCGCGATGCCTGACGTGAGCCGCAAGAAGCCCGAGCAACCGAAAGCAAGAACCGTCGTGAAGAAGAACGGGTCACCGAAAGCAGAGTCTCCGTCCCGGATGATCGACGAGAGGATCAAGGAGCTGGGCGACTGGCGGGGCAAGATGCTCTCCAAGCTCCGCACGTTGATCAAGCAAGTCGACCCCGAGGTGGTCGAGGAGTGGAAGTGGAGAGGCGTGCCCACGTGGTACCACGACGGCATGATCTGCACCGGCGAGACCTACAAGGACGCCGTGAAGATGACCTTCGCCAAGGGGGCCGCGCTCGAGGACCCATCGGGCCTGTTCAACTCCAGCCTCGATGGCAACACCCGGCGGGCCATCGACTTCCACGAGGGCGAGAAGCTCGACGAGAAGGCATTGAAGGCTCTCATCCGCGCGGCCGTGACGCTGAACACGTCCCGCACCCGCCGCTGATCGAGCGGAAGGCACGTAGCGGAGTCACCAGTGGCTCTCCACCGGGTGTCCCAGGCTCCGGCGGCGCGGGCCAGTCCGTAGCGCAGCGTCAGCGGTGGGCGCACGCCTGCTTGCAGCGCAGGCCGCTCGCGCCGCGCACACACACGTCGAGGCGGCCGTCTCCGTCGAGGTCGGCGATCTGCAGCACCGCGTTGTCCGCGCCGGACTCCGCCGGCACGGGGGCGTCGGTGAGGCGTGTGGGCGCGCCGAACCCGGTCGCACCGTTGGAGGACGCACACACCACCGCGCCGTCGGCGAGGCCGCACAGGTCGGCGCGGCCGTCGCCGTCCACGTCGACGAGGCGGAAGCGAGCGGGCATGGCCGCGCTCGTCCACACGCTTGCCGGCGCGAAGCGTTCGCTGCCTTCGACCACGAGCGCGCAGGTGACGCCGGCGCCGTTGCGCCCGCACACGTCGGCGGCGCCGTCGCCGTCGAGATCGCCGAACTGCACCGAGGTCGCGACCTCGACCGGACCGCTCCAGCCGGCGGCGTCGGAGAATGCGCCACTCCACACCTGCAGCGGCGTGAACGCGCCCTGCCGATCGTTGCGCGCGCACACGATGCCGTTGACGCCCCGGCCACACACGTCGGCGAAGCCGTCGCCGTCGACGTCGGCGAGCCGGATGGTGCCGTAGTACGCGCGCGAGCTCGCCCAGCCCCAGCTGTTCGAGAAGTCGTAGGTCCACAGGCGCGCCGGCCCGAAGCCCTTGCCGCCTGCGTCGGCGAGCGCGCACTGGATGCCCCAGTAGCCGCGGCCGCACACGTCGGCGCGCCCGTCGTGATTCAGGTCGCCGAGCTCGATGGTGCTGCCGTAGACGTCGTCGCTCCAGCCGCGGTAACGCGCGAACTCGGCGGAGAACGAGGTGTGGGGCGCGAAGCGGCCGTGCTGGTTGAGCGCGCAGCGGATGCCGTCGTGGCGGCGGATGCAGGCGTCCGCATCGCCGTCGCCGTCGACGTCGGCGAGCCGGAAGGTGCCGGGGTGCTGCGGCAGCTCGCCCAGATCGGCGTCGCCGAAGTCGCTGCTCACGAAGTCGGCCGCCAGCGGCACGCGATACTGGCGCAGCAGCCACTGCGCGTAGGACTCGCGCCAGTCGTTCACGTTGCACCACCAGTTCTGCCCGTCCTGGCAGGGACCGAAGTGCGGGTCGATGGTGAAATAGGCGTCGGCGGCGTCCCGCTTCAGCTCGAAGTCGTGCGCGCTCAGGTCAGGGGGCTCGGACACGTCCACGGTATAGGTGCCCTCGTCGTAGCTGACGTAGTAGATGTCGTAGCCGCGGAACTGCCGCAGCGAGTGCCGCCCGGGCCGGCGCCGGTAAGCCTCGATGATGAAGCGCGACACGGCGACGTGCTCCAGATTGTCCCACCAGCCGTTCAGCTCGCTCGAGCTCGTGGTCAGGATCTCGCCGGGGTCGAACTCGTCGATGAGCTCGCCGAGCAGGTCGATGAGCTGCTGGCCGCTCACGCGCAGGTTGCCGTCCTCGCTGCCGAGGACGAGCGCGGGGTTGTCGCGCTCGTCCCACAGCTGATTCATGAAGGGCTGGGTGAAGCTGCTCAGGCGCAGGAAGACCAGGCTGACCCGGCCGTGCGTGCCGTCGAGCGTGAAGGTGGTCGCGCTCTGCCCGGCCGCGGGCGTGAAGCTCTCGGTCCAGCGGTTCGGTCGGCCGGCCATGTACGCGTAGGCGGCCAGCTCGCCCTGCTCGCGCAGCGGCCAGTACCCCGGCTCGATGTTGCCCGCGGTCACGAAGATCGTGCGCACCCGGCGCCCCTGCGCGATGGCGCGCAGGATCGACGGATTGAGGAAGAGCAGATCATCGTCCTGGTGCGCGACCACGTTCAGCTGGCCGCCGCGACGACCGTCATGGCCGCGCTCGCCGAGCAGCTCGTCCGCCGACGAGATGAGCTCTCCCGCCGACGAGACGTGCTCGTCGTGGTCGATAGCCGGCTGCGGCCCGTCGTCACACGCTGACAGACCGAGCAACACGATCGCGGCCAGCGTGAGGGTGAGGGTACGGGTACGGCGAAGAAGAACCACGGATGAGGGCACGGCGTTTGACATCGCGCCGCGCAACGTAGGCCAACTTTCTGAAGAGCCCCTTAACTGCGCCCGGCGGCCGCGAACCAGGCCATGGCCCGGATCTCGATGAGCCGGGCGATCAGCGACGCCAGCTGCTCGGGCCAGTCCTGGCCCCATTTTTTCGCGGCCTTGTCGAAGACGCACAGCATCCATTGGTGCCAGGGCACGAGGTCACTGATGAACACTCGCCTCTCGTTGCGGATATCGAGGGCGCGCATGGAGTCCTGCGCCGCGGACTCGCCGGCCAGTATAGGACGTGGACCGGGCGGCTCACCTGGCAACTCTGCGGTGCACCTGAGTTCACCGCGCCTGCGCCAGCGCCACCGCGTCGGGGCCGGCGGGATGGCGGAGCTGCCCGGATGCATCGTTGGCGGCGCGCCACACCGCCTCGGCCACGTCGGCCGGGGTCGTCACCGCGGCCAGCTGCGCCATCGAAGCGAAGATGCGCTGCGCGAACGGCGCGTATGCCTCGGGAATCGTGCCCTCCAGGCGCGCTCCCGTGTTGCTGGTGAAGTCCGTGCTCGGGCAGTAGCCGGGCTCGACCAGCTTGACGCGCACATTGAAGGCCTCGAGCTCGAGCGCGAGTGACGCGGTGAACCCTTCGATGGCCATCTTGCTCGCGGTGTACGGGGCCACCATGGGCATGGGCGCCAGCGTCGCGCTCGAGGTCACGTTCACCACCACGCCCGACCTGCGCGCGCGGAACTGCGGCAGCACCGCCTGCGTCATCGCCATCGCGCCGAAGGTGTTGGTCTCGAACAGCTCGCGCACGGTGGCCATCGGCGTGGCCTCGAAGGCCCCGAAGGCCCCGATCCCGGCGTTGTTGACCAGCACGTCGATGGGCCCGCTCGCCTCGAGGGCCAGAGCGATGCTCTCGGGCCGGGTCACGTCGAGCGCCAGCACGCGCAGCCGTGGCGACCGGGGCAGCACCCCTTCGCGCGGCGTTCGCATGGTGGCGACCACGTTCCAGCCCTGCTCGTGGAAGTGACGCGCGGTCTCGAGCCCATAGCCAGAGGAGCAACCTGTGATCAGTACGGTGTTCATGGTGAAGAAGGTAGCGAAGCCGTGCCGGACGCTCTACCATGAGGGGTCCATATTTCATTTGCGAGCGTCCAGACATGCACGACCCGCTGTCCCAGGTCATCGCGCTGCTGCAGCCGCGCACCGTGTTCTCCAAGCTCATCAGCGGCGCGGGTCGCTGGGCGGTGCGCTACTCCGACTTCGGCCAGCCGAGCTTCTGCGCCGTGCTCGAGGGCCGCTGTCGTCTCGCCGTCGACGGCCAGCGGGCCCTCACCCTGGAGGCGGGCGACTTCCTGCTCCTGCCGGCGACGCCCGGCTTCACCATGTCCGGCTTCGAGCCGGCCAGGCCCGAGCGCATCGACCCGAAGCTGGCGCCTGCGCCGACGGGCGAAGTCCGTCACGGCACGCGTGGAGGACGCCCCGACGTGCGCCTGCTCGGGGGCTACTTCGTCTTCGACTCGCCCGACGCGGGGTTGCTGGTCTCGCTGCTGCCGGCGCTGGTGCACGTGCGCGGCGCCGAGCGGCTCGCGCTGCTGGTCCGGCTCGTGGGCGAGGAGTCGAGCGAGCGAAGGTCGGGCCGCGACCTCGTGCTCACCCGCCTCGTCGAGGTGCTGCTCATCGAGGCGCTGCGCTCGACGTCGGGCGAGGACGCGCCTGCTGGGCTCTTGCGCGGCCTGGCCGACACGCGCCTCGCGCCCGCGCTACGGCAGATGCATGGCCAGCTCGCGCGCGCGTGGACGGTCGCCCAGCTGGCCAGGACGGCGGCGCTCTCGCGCTCGACGTTCTTCGAGCGCTTCACCCGCACCGTGGGCCTGCCGCCGATGGAATACCTGTCCGCCTGGCGCATGGCCGTCGCCAAGGATCTGCTCCGCCGCCATGACCTGGGGCTCGCCGAGGTCGCCGAACGCGTCGGCTACGCCTCCACGAGTACCTTCAGCACCGCGTTCAGCCGGCACGTGGGCCAGCCGCCGGGGCAGTACGCGCGCGGGGGCTAGACGAGGGCAGGCATCGTCACCGGCCTCGCAGCAGCAGCGTGCCCTGATACAGATCGACGTAGACCACGTCGGTGCGGCCGTCGGCGTCGAAGTCGACGACCGAGAGGCGGCCGCCGTCGGGATTCCTGGTCGCCCCGTCGAGGCTGTAGGCGAAGGCGTAGTTGCCGAAGCCCGCATCCAGGAACACGCGGATCTCACCCTCGCCCATGGTCACGATGTCCGGCCACCAGTCGCCCTGGACGTCCCCGAGCACCAGCGCGGTGCCCTGGCCCGCGCTGGGATAGCCCGACATGCCGCTGCCGGGCACGACCCTCGACGGCATGAGCTTGCCGGGGAAGAAGGGATTGCCGATGAACACGCGAATCTCCTCGTGCTTGCCGATCGCGACCACATCGGGCTGGCCGTCTTGATCCACGTCCGCGATCAGGCCATCGAAGTACGTGGCGTAGGGGGGCACGTCCTCGTACTCGAAGTCGGTGACCTGGAAGGTGCCGGGAGCCTCGGGCACCTGCAGCGCGATGCGCACCGCGTCGGAGATCACGACCACGTCGAGCAACCCGTCGACGTTCATGTCGCCGAGCGCGATGGCCTTGGCGCGGTGCTTGGTGGCGCCCGGGCGCTCGAGCGACATCACCGTCCGGGGCAGGGAACACGAGAACGCGGGGTTCTCGAACAGCAGGACCGCGCTGGCACTCGCGGTGACGACGTCGGCGAGGCCGTCACCCGTGACGTCACCGATGGCGACCGGCCCCTGGCTCGACTCGCTCGTGCAGCGCGGCTCGGGCGCTGCGCCGTCGAGGTTCAGGAAGGCGAGACTTCCGCCGCTGCCGGGTGTGACCACGTCGGCGCTGCGGTCGCCATCGAGATCGCCGAGCGCGAAGTACTCCGACGCGGGCAAGGCCAGCTCCTCGGCCGCGAGCTGCCCGGGTCGATCCGGCGCCTGGCGCGCCAGCCAGACCTTGCTGGCCGCGCGGTCCACGCTGGCGAGATCGAGCAACCCGTCGCCGCTGAAGTCGGCCAGCGCCATGCGGTCGGCCAATTCGTCGCCTGGGTTTGCGCCGCGCGGGCTGAGTATCCGCCCCACGTCGAGGCGACCGTCGGCGGACACGTCGATCGTGATGGCGCTGCTGTACGTGGAGACAATGATCTCGGCCTTCCCGTCGCCGTCGAGGTCGGTCGCGCCCAGGCGGTAGAGCCGGGGCAAGCCGGGAGAGAACCAGTGGACCGAGAGCTCCGGCGTGGCGGAGATCAGCGCCGAGCCGTGGAAGTCCATGATCACCTCGTCGAGGCCGTTGCCGTCGAGGTCGACGGCAACGCCACCGCCGTAGCCGAGGCCCTCCGGGTCGATGGGCCCCTCCCAGACCGTCTCGATGGCGGTCCGGCTGGCGTCCAGCGCGTAGGCGGCCACATGCTGCGGGTGGTAGAGCTTGCCGACAAGCCTGACCAGCGTGCGGCGGCCGTCCGGCAGCAGGTTGGCGGCCGTGATCAGCTGTCCGTCGGCTTGCGCGGTGACGATCGGCCCGGCGAAGCCATGCGTCGGGCCGGGATCGGCCAGGAGCGTGAGTAGCTGGGTCGGCGTCGACAGGAGGATGTCGAGGCGGCCATCGCGATCGAGGTCATCGAGCAGCAGCGTGCACAGCCCTGCGCAGACCGCGTCGTTGACCTCGATCGGCGTGGGTAACCCGACCGGCTGCGCCCAGGTGCGCTTCCCGGTCGGGTCGCCGCGCCGGATGTCGATCTGCCCCGAGGTCACGCTGACGAGGTCGGGCGCACCGTCGCCGTCGACGTCGCCGGCCGCGAGCAGGAAGGGCGCGACGTCGGTCCTGAGGTCGATGCGGTCGAAGCGGCCGGGCTCGGCCGGATCGTTGTAGAGGAAGCTGATGCCAGCGGTCGGGAAGGTGGCAAAGGCCAGGTCCATCGCGCCGTCGCCATCGTAGTCGGCGGGCACGAGCTCGCCGACGGTGTGATCGTCGGGGTACTCGAACAACGGCACGGACAGCGGGTCGAACGTGCCGTCGCCGAGCCCGTAGGCCGCGGCGACCGCGCGGGTATGGCTGTGGGGCGACGTCGTGCCGAGCAGGTCGGGCTTTCCATCGGCATTCAGATCCACCGCTTGCGCCAGGTTCTTGAATCCGCCTTCGGTGGCGTTGATCGCGCCGCTCAGCCGGGTGCCGCAGCGCCGGGGCGTGTCGTTCAGGAACGGGCGGAGGCTGGCGTCGTCATCGGAGATGGCGTCGACGTCGACGCGGCCATCGAGGTCCATGTCCTTGATCAGGAGCCGCGAGACCGCCGGCGCCACGCCCACGGGCGACGGCGGCTCGAAGGCGATGGTACGGCGCTCGAGGACGTGCGGGTGCGTCTGCACCGTGTCGCCCGACACCGTGACCACGTCGGTGCGTCCGTCTCCGTCGATGTCACCCAGACCGAGGACGTGGCCGGTGATGCCGGGCACGTGCACCAACCCGGTCGCGGACGCGACGTGCAGGCCGTCGGCCTCGAGCGCGGCGACGTCGTCGCGGCCGTCGTGGTCGAGATCACCGACCGCCAGGGCATTCCCGGTGAGCCCGCTGTCGGTGCTCGGCGCCATGAAGCCCGCGGACGTGCCGCGCAGGATGACCACCGCCGCCGTGGGCGAGCTCCGGCCGATGACGAGGTCGGGCCAGCCATCGCGATCCAGGTCGCCGGCGTACAGGCTACCCGTGCCGTCCCCCGACCAGGGACGTGCGCGCTCGACCAGCTGCCCTGAGGCGGCGCGATTTCCGCCCAGGATCACCACCGCACCGCTCGCCGCCTCGACGCCCGCGACATCGTCGACACCGTCGCCATCGAAGTCGGCAGCCACCAGCTCCCGCAGGGGTGCCACGTCGCGCAGCTCGAGGGTGGCGGCGAAGTCGCCGGGCGGACTGCTGCGCAGCTGCAGCGCGATGAGCGTCTTCGTCGGGAGCGCGATGGCGAGATCGACGAGCCCGTTGCCGTCGAAGTCGCCCGTGGTCAGGTCGATGACCGGGACGTTGGGCGGGACGGCGATCCTCGCGCTGGGCACCTCGACGTAGCCGTCCGTCGAGTTCAGCCAGATGAGCTCGGTCCGGCCGTCGTGGTTGGTGTCGGCCGCGTCGAGCGGCCTGGCGGCTTGCCCGAGCGCGAGGAAGCGCAGCCCGTTCTTCACCGTCACGTCTCTGACCGACGCCTCGCCGGCGACCCCGCGCACGCTGGGCGTGATGCGCAGCTGGCCGGCAACGTCGCGGAGCGGCAGGTCCACCGACGTGTTCCAGCTGAACACGCGGTTCGCGCCGTCGCGGCTGCCGGGCACGCCCTGGACGCCGGCGAGCCCGGGAGCGCTGGCCGCCTGGGTGGCGCGCCGGAACGGCTCGGGACCGGATGGCCCGTCGGGGTCGAGCTCGACCAGCAGGTCGACGGGGAGCGACTGCGCCTGCGTGAGCTTGTAGGGGACGGTGCCGCAGCTGGCCAGCTCGTCGTTGGGCGCGGCGAGGGTCAGGGTCGGGCGCGTGGGGCTGACGTCGAAGGGGGCGCTGGTCACCGCGATGCTACCGACCGGGGTATGGGCAACCAGACGGACAGCGCGGCCAGGCCGGTCGAGCTCGGGCGCCACGAACGTGACCAGGCCGGCGTCGGCGGTGCCGGTCACGGGTGCGACCAGGCCGACACCGGCCGGATTCGCGGCGACCTCGAGGGCGAAGGATCCGCCCGTGATGGGGAGGCGCTGGCCCGCGGCGTCGAGCAGCTCCACCGTGACAGCAGAGGCAGCCACGAGCGCCTCGGCCGAGGTGGGCGGGGCCACGAAGCGAAGCGCCGCGATGGCCGCCTGGTCCTCGGGCACGCAGAGGCCTGCAGAGGTTTCGCAGCGGAGCCCGGGTGGGCACTCGCCCTGCTCGCCGCAGGTGATCTGATCGGGCAGCTCGGGGGTGAAGCACGCGGCCGGGACGACCGCGAGGAACATCGCGGCGAGCTGGAACCGGCCTGGAGTCATTGGGATCGAGTGCTCGTACCACGAAAAGCGAGACGAGCGTCCCGGGTACGTCGACGCGCAAGGGCGTCACCCGGCGTCCGTGTTACTGCGGGAGGCGGCTACCGTCAAACCCGCAGCCCTGCTTGCCGGCCTGGGTCTGAGCGCCAGGACCCGAGCAGATGCCGCAAGGATTGGCGCAGCAGCCCGAGGCGCAGTTGCCATTGTTGAGGCAACGCCCACCAATGAACTGCCCGCCAGACTTGCCGACGTTCTTCTCGCCCGCGGGGTCGAACGTCTGCTTGCCAATCGCGGCGAGGCACCTGAACTGCCTGGCGGTGAAGTCGCCGCCGACCACCGGAGGCTGCTGCGCGGGCGGCTGCTGCGCGGGCGGCTGCTGCGCGGGCGGCTGCTGCGCGGGCGGCTGCTGCACGGGGGGCGGCTGCACCTGACCGCCGCACTGCGCCACCTGCCTCCAGAGCGTCGCCTGGGGCGGAGCCCAGCTCTGATCGTTCACGACCGTGTACGCTCCGATGAGCGACGCGAAGACCTTGCCGCCGAGCTGGACCTGGTCGTTGACACCCTTGACCTGCAGGCCCGGCTTCCAGGTGGGGACCTTGGCGCAGTCCACGGCCGCGAAGAACGAGTCGTCAGCGTACTCGCCCGGGTCCATGCAGGCAGTGCCTATCACGCCTACGAGCGCGAGGCTCGCCGCCGTGGCGAGGAGAGCAAGGGAACGACGAAGGGTGGTGGGGGAGGAGGCCGGCTGGTGTGTCATGACTTCTTTCCCTTTGCGAAGGAAGTGCCAGACCGGCCGAAATTCGAACTAGTTGATTTCTTTGCAATAGCTCCATGCGTTCTACATGGTGCGAGGAGAGCCCACACCCCGGTTTGTAACCGACTCACCATAGGGTTTCCCCCATGCAGATCTGCTTGCAAAAAATCGTCATCACGGCGTGACCCGAAAGCGCGGAACCCCGTCTCGTTACTACTTATTCTCGGGCTTATCCGGATGCGGCGAGCGGCTTCGTTCCGGCTCGATCGTATCGAGGGGGTGTGGACGACACGCCACCAATCGCGCTCTCCGCGAGGCATCGCGTCCACAACTGGCCCGCCATGGCGAAGCCTGGCCACGAAACCACACACGTTCTCGACTGGCTCGTCGGTTGCAATCCGCATGCGCCGACCTGGAGGGTGCGCATATGAAGATCGGGAGAATGCTGGGAATCATGGCCTTGTGCGTCTCGTCGACGCTCGCGGCGTGCGGCCAAGGCGGCGACTCTGGCCCGCTCACCGGCGACGTGACGCGCGGCAAGGCGGCGATCGAGGTGGGCATGTGCAAGTCGTGACACGCCAACGACCTGGCCGGCTCCCCCGAGCCGATCCCCGGCAGCACGGTCTACTCATCCAACATCCAAACCGACGTCGCCACCGGCGTCGACATGTGGACAGACCAGGAGCT
>OBEQ012003255.1_pt1 | contig 33021 bp, 32 predicted proteins | sample 1670901 | NCBI WGS metagenome assembly OBEQ01 (sample SAMEA104232315, study PRJEB22302) | groundwater metagenome | biome: forest; feature: aquifer; material: groundwater | place: USA | collected 2011-08-07 | depth 5.4 m | reverse complement strand
CTGTAGTTAACGCATCTATCTGTCTTTGAATTGCATCTACCCTGCTCTGCGCGGTTTCTGTTTCGGTTGCCCGTTTCGGCGTCAGGGTAATACCGAACAACGGAACCTTCACGGGTTTGGGCAATTTTGCCAGACTTTCTGTTGCAGTTCTTAACGGCAGCTGCAGTTGCGTTACTTGCCTCTCAAGCAGCTCCGAATCCTGCTCGCGTAAAATTCCGCTGGCTTGCTCCCGTCGCCGCAGTATATCGTTGATCATCCGCAGTCGTTCTTCCAATCCCGGCAGTTCCCGCGCGATCGTCTCGCGCTCTGCCCGGGTCATATCTTGTTCTATAGTTTGGGCGAGTTTCAAATTTTCTCCAAATTCTTCGCGCGCTTTTGCAGCAAATGCCGGATCGCCCCGGGAAATAATCGCTCCGCCGCTGTCGTAGAAAAAACCGCCGGGAGCCATCGCGACATCATCCAATTCCTGCCAATTATCAAACTTGCCGCGCGGGATAAGCTTGTCTTTTTGAACCGTCATCCCCAGAGTATGGGCGCGGATAAGATTAAAAACGCCCAAGTGCCTTTCCAGAACTGTTTTATAGGCTTCGTTATTTTTTCGTACCACTTCCATTTGATCCGGGGTTCCGGTCCTGCCTCTACGGATACGGACATCCTGTTCATCTCCCCCGCCCGCAAGCCGCATCAGACGAAGAATTTGCGGCATGTCTCCTTCGCGTAAAGCAAGTGCCCTTAACAATGCTCCGGCATAGTATTCCGAACGCTTGTCTGCGGGAGGTGTTATTTTAGCATCTATCTTATTTTTTAATCCGTCTGCTATGTTGTACTGCAGGGCCAGAAGGGCTTTTCTTTTCCCCTCTCCGTGTATTTTATCAATGCCTCGGGCGCGGCATTCTTCCACAAAAAATGTCGCGCACAGCTCGCGCAATAATTTGCCCCGGAGGGTTTGAGGATGCTCGGGACTTTCGGCCGGCGGCACCGCTTCCAGACCCTCGGCCCTGCTGTCGTTCACAAAAAGGGCGCCAGTAAGGTCGGTTATCGCCTGATTTTCTTGTCTCTGTTCTTCTGCTCTCATTTCCGGAGTAATTGCCTGCTCTCTTCTCGTTTCTTCTTCCAGCGCTTCCGGTATGAACTCTGCGGTTACTTCGGCATCAAAATCCGCCTTCGCGGCCAAAGACTCATCGACGGCCAAAATTTCACGGTGAACCCGATCTAATTGTGCCGTTCTCTCCTGATAGTGCCTCGCGTTGAGCGCCAAAGTTTTACGTTCTTCTATGGCGCGCAACCGATCCTTTATTGCCTCGTGCTCATGCTCAAGTTTTTCGCGTTCGGCGCGGGCATCGGCTAAATCCTTTTCGTAATCTTCATATTGATCCTCATCAGTCAAACTTTCCAGATATTCCACAGCCCTGTTTTGAGCAAGAACTTCTTGCCAATGATCTGCCAAGTTGTTTTGCTCCTCGGCTTCACCCACAATCAGGTCTTCCAATCGTTCTCCCCGCGCTTGTTGTCCCCCTATTCCCTGCGCGCGCATAGCCTGCAGCTGCTCCTGAAGTTCTTGCTGTTCTTGTACCAAGCGGGATCTTTCGGCAAAGACAGATGCCAATTCTTGCCTGCCTGCCAAACGTTGATGCGCTCTTTGACCAGCAGTTTGGCGATGGGCAGCCACCTTAGCTTGTAATTCGGCTAATCTATCCGTCTCTCTTGTAGGTTCTTTTCCTTCTCCCATAGTAAGTATTGAACTCAACCTTCCCGTGCATGGAGACGCAGGCGAAGTACTCTATTACTATATAGTATAGCATTTTAAAATACTTCCAATCCTCGCCCTAAGCTCTAAGCCAGCGAAGTATTCCGGAAGAAAAGAAAGGGGCGAGCACGATAGCTGTCCGGAGACAATTTTCGTGCCCGCCCTGATCAAACCCGCGGGAGAGAGCTCCGCTGGTAGGACCACCGTACGGCCGGGATACGGCTGCCATCTTTATCCTGTTCCGCCTCAAAAATCTAAGGCGAGCATCTTTTATTGCTCGCCTGAAGAAAAAACCCGCGAGAGAAGAAGGTGGCAGGTAAGGGCCAGTGCTAGCCTGCCACGCCATCGTGGCTTGCCAAAGGCCCTCCCCCTTTCTCTCGCGGGCAAAAATATTTAGATACTAATCTATACTATAATCGGCGCTAAATCTCTGCCAATGATAATCCTTTGAGACATCTGCCCCTTAAACTTATTTCTTTTTCCTTCTCAAAAATGTAGGGATGTCCCAGATTTCACTTTCTTTGTCGGGCTTAGCTGATTTCTTTTTTGATTCGGGAACTTCGGCTCTCTCAAAATGTGCGGGAGCTTGTCCTGAGTTTATCGAAGGAGAATGTTTCTCTTTCGGATCTTTGGCGTTGGTTAGGGCCGGTGCCGTATCTTCAAATTTTCCTCCGTCAGTTGTTTTCTCCTCTCCGAGAAAACCCCGCCTGGCCTCATAACTGCCGAACAGCGAATTAGCCGGCATCATCCCGTTAAGACCGGTCGCGATCAATGTTATTTTAATCTGATTAGGCTTGAGATGCTTGTCGCGGTAGGCGCCGAAAATGATCTTGGCGCCCGGATCCACGGCCTGGGCCATAAACCGGGCGGCCTCGTTGATCTCATTCATGCGCAGGTCGCGGCCGCCGGAAATGCCCAAAAGGACGGCTTTGGCGCCTTCGGCGTTCACTTCCAAAAGCGGGGAATTGATGGCCTGCCTGATTGCTTCGGTCGCCCTCTCGGGACCGGTCGCGATGCCGAGGCCGACAATAGCGGCGCCCGCATTTTCCATAATCGAACGCACATCGGCGAAATCAAGATTGATAATGCCCGGCGCCACGATCACTTCAACGATGCCCTGCAAAGCGTTCCGCAGCACGTCATCAATAGCTTCAAACGCTTTTATCAGCGAGGTATCCTTGGAAATGATGCTGAAGATTCTGTCGTTCGGCACCGTGATCAGGGCATCAACTTTATCGCGCAATTTAATTATGCCTTCCTGCGAAATCCGCTCCCGCTGCGTCCCCTCGAAACCGAAGGGTTTGGTGACAAAGGCCAGAGTCAGAGCGCCCGATTGCTTGGCGACTTCGGCCACCACCGGCGCCGCGCCCGTGCCGGTGCCGCCGCCCAAGCCGGCCGCCAAAAAAATCAGATCAGCGCCCTTGAGCGCCTCGCTGATCTCGGAGCGATTCTCTTCCGCGGCCTGTCTGCCCAAATCGGGATTCATGCCCGTGCCCAAGCCGCGCGTCAGATTGCGGCCGATGTAAATTTTGTGGCGAATCGGGCAATAATCGAGGTCTTGATGGTCGGTATTGATAACGATGAATTCCACGCCCCGGGTAAAATCACGGCTCATGCGCGACACGGCATTGCCGCCGCCGCCGCCGATGCCGACCACTTTGATGGTAATCGCCGGATTTTTTTGCTTGTCTTTTTTAACGCTGGGGTTAAATCTTTTTTTCATGCTATAACAACTTTCATACAATTTACCCCATTCGCCCTTCGATTCCACCCAGGGCGACGCTAAGCTTGTCGAATCGGTGCAGCATTCGCATAATTTGCAGATTCGCATCGGTATAAACCGCGTGGGTAGCGATCAAGCTACGAATGCATCCGAATGATACGAATAAAGGATTATACGATGGGTTCTAAGGAATGAAATAACGGAATAAATCTTTGAATCTAAACAGTGAAGCCGCTATCGGCTGCCGGCGCCGCTCCTGATCGTTGGCCCAGAGAATCAAACCGAGCGGATTGACGAATTCCGGATCTTCGAACACATCGCTGAAATCATTGCCTTCATTGCTCCATTCTTCCCGCAGCGTCAGTCCGATTTGGGTCGAGAGCTTCAATTCCTGCTTCACTAATTCGGTGAGGCCGGGCATTTTGGCCCCCCCGCCGACCAGAACCGCCCCACCGGCAAGCTTGCCCGCTTTGCCGACCGTTCTCAATTCATTATTCACGAATTCAAAAATTTCGGCAAGTCGGGACTCGATGATTTCAGCCACAAAACGCCGCGACACCGTACCTCGCTCAACCGCGGAAAATTTCTTGAGTTCAATCGTCTCTCTCGCATTTACTTCCCTCGCGACCGCGTACCCGTAATGGAGTTTCAATTGTTCCGCGGCCGCCACCGGAATCCGCAGACCGACCGCGACGTCATTGGTAATATTGCCGGTGCCCAAGGGAATGATGCCGGTGATAATCAGTTTATTCTCTTCAAACACGGAAAAGCCAGTAGTGCCAAACCCGATGTCAATCAAAACCACTCCCAAGTCTTTTTGAGATTTGCTCAAAGCGGCCCGGCTCGAGACTAACGGATTGAATACCAAACCGCCGATTCTGCCGCCGGCAATCTCCACGGCTCTCATCAGACTCTTCACATGCGGAGCGAACGCATCGACAATGAGACAATTCAGTTCCAGACGATTGCCGTTCAAGCCGAGCGGTTCAGTGATATCCCCCACTCCGTCAACGATAAACTCCCGGGTAATGTTATGGATGATGATGCGATTCGGGGCAAGATTGATGGCCTGGCTGGCTCTGATAACTTTTTCGATGTCATCATGATAAATCTCGCTGTCCGTACGAGACACCGCCGCGATACCCCGGGAATTTTGGACCTTAACCTGCGGCGTGCCGATATTAACATAGACGGCCTTGAGCGCCGGCTTGTAATTCTTTTTTACCTCGCTGAAAAGACGGCTGACTGCCGGAGAAATTTCGCCAACCTCGATAACGGCGCCTTTCCGCAGCCCGACCGACGGCTCCCTGAAAACCGAGCGCAGCACCGGCCGGCCATTCCGGATTTCGGCCACCGCCGCTTTTATCATCAAAGTGCCGACATCAAGACCAACGATATAATTCATAGTACAATAAATCTCTAATCTCAAAACCCTAATCTCTAAATAATCTCAAATATCAAAATACAAAAAATACATTTTGAGATTTGAATTTTGGAATTGTTTAGAGATTCGAGATTAGGACTTAGAGATTTTATTCCCACGACTTTAACATAAAACCTCACACTTCAGTCTTTCCTCAAGTTTCTCCATCTTCATCCTATCACTTTTTTTCTTATGATCATAGCCCAACAAATGCAGTATGCCATGGATAAGAAGCGGGGTTAATTCTTTAAGATCGCCGTTGGTCAGCTCCTGATTCAAGTAGATTTCCCCGAGTTTTTTCTGGCTTGTTTCCGGATGAGGCCAGTTGTCCGGTCCGGAAAATGAAAGCACATTGGCCGGGCCTTTTTCGCGGGGCAGAAATTTTTTTTTCAAACCTTTCATTTCCGCATCACCCAATAAAAAAATATCCGCCGTGCCGGATTTACGTTTAACCCTTTTTTCAGAAGCGAGGATTGCTAAAATCTTTTCAGCGGTCTTTTCGAGTTTTTTCTCCAGGGATATATCTTTTTTATTTCGCTTCATGTGATTGCTGCAGCGATTCTGTAGAATACTGTTTGCCGCTTCTTTTCATAATGCGACCCCCAAAATCCGAATACATCCGAAAGTAAATTCGGGTCGTTCGGATGAAATTCGGGTCGTTCGGGTCGCTACACTGAAACCAATCACAATTTCCCTCTGACTATTTCGCTCATCAACGCGCCGTCAGCCCGGCCTTTTACTTTTTTCATCCCCTGTTTCATCAAAGAATTGAAATCATGAAACCCCTGCTGCTGTAACTCGGCGATGATATTCTCCAGCTCTTCGCGATTCAAGGACGCCGGCAGATACTCGTTGATAACGGCAAGTTCCCTTTCTTCTTTCTGGACAAGTTCTTGCCGGCCGCCTTTCTTGAAAAGCTCGATGGCTTCTTTTCTTTTTTTGACTTCCCGCTGAAAGACCTCGATGATTTCGTCGTCGCTTAAAACCGGCGCCTGACCGGTACTGCGTTTTTCAATCTCGCGGTTGTGAAGTTGCGCCAGCAAAAATCGCAGTACGCCGGTTTTTTCGGTTGTGCCGCTTTTAAGTGAATCTCTCAACTCATCATTCAATTTTTCTTTAAGCATGTCGGCCATTTCGGAGATGAGTGATTAGTGGTGAGTGATTAGTAATGAAGGCTTAGCCAGCCAGTAGGATAAAGTTTATATGTTTTTCTCTGACCCTAAACTCTACACTCTAAACCCTCATCACTATTATTCAAAGCAGACCCAGCTTTCTCATCCGTTTAAACTCGGTTTTCTTTTTTTCACGATGCAGCGCTGAAAGGCGCCGCTCGCGCTTGCTGCCCGGCCGCTTACGAAACTTTCTCTTCCTGAACTCTTTGATGACGCCGCTCTGCTTTATTTTTTTCGAAAAGCGGTACAGCAACGTACTCCCTGACTCTCCTTCCCGTTTTTTGACTCCTACGGTTCCCATAATAAAATAATCTCTAATCTCGAAACCCTAATCTCTAAACAATCTCAAAATTCAAAACGTTTTTGAGATTTGATATTTGGATTTGTTTAGAGACTCTTCCTCGACCCGGCTCGGGACACTGAGCTTGTCGAAGTGGAGATTAGGATTTAGAGATTTTATCTTCATTTTTGATGCGCGCGACAACTTCTTCGAGAGATGTTCCCGACTGATTATCGACCACTGCATGAATCGAACTGCCGCCGTCGTTTTCAAAACGAGGAATGATATGTATGTGGAGATGCTCAACCACCTGACCGCTGGCCGCTCCCTGATTGATGCCGATCGTAAATCCATCCGGCGCCAGCGCCTGCTGCAGGATTTCCGTTACCTTCTGAACTCCTGAAAAGACAGATGTTACTTCGGCCCCGGCTAAATCAAGGATGGTTTTTCGGTGCGCCTTGAGTATCACCATCGTATGACCCGGCGCCCGGGGATGAATATCAAGCATGGCTAACACTTCCCCGGTTTCATAGATAATCTCGGAGCCAATTTCCTTATTCGCAATTTTGCAAAAAATACAGGAATCCATGTCAATAATCGCTATGGGTTCTAATCATTTTTCTTCTGCTTTGCCAGGCGCTTTTTGACCTCCTCGACGATTGTATCCATCGGTACGCTCTCTTGCAAGAGGGTTTCCATGTCCCGCACAATAATGCTCTTTTCGAAGATTTCTTTTTGGCCGAAAATCAAAGCGAGCTTAGTGTCTTTGCGATCAGCGATCCGGAGCTGGGCTCGGAGCGAATCCCGACCCAACGCTTCGCTGGTCGGAATTCCGGCCGACCGTAACTGTTCAAGAACATTCAGGGATTTTTTCTTGGCCAGTTCGCCGACATGGATAACGAAGACTTTTTTCGACGACTTGCGGGGAATTTCGATATTCTGGGCCTTCATCACTCCGATCAATCGCTCAAAGCTGACTGCGCCGCCGACTGCGGGCGTCATGCGGCCGCCGAGCATCTCAATGAGGTAATCGTAGCGCCCGCCGCCCGGCAGCGCTCCGAGTTCTGAACCCGGTCCTTCTACAAAAAATTCAAATACGGTCCTGCTGTAGTAATCGATTCCCCGAAACAGTGTATTGTCAATTGAATAAGGAATTTTCAACTCATCAAGATACTCGAAGACGCCCTTAAACCGGGTACTGCAGGCAACGCACAGCTTGTCAAGAAGATTGGGTGCCTCGCTCTTCAGGGGCAGACAGGATTCGTGCTTGCAGTCCAAGAGCCGCAAGGGATTTGTTTTTAAACGCCGTTCGCAGTCGGAGCACAGTTTTTTCTCTTTATATTTGTAATAGGCTTGCAGCTGCCGTTTATAGAGAGGACGGCAAACACGGCAGCCTATCGAATTGATTTTCAAGACGATGTTCTTGATTTTGAGGCGTTCAAGCAAGCGTTGGAAAATCAAAATGATTTCGGCATCATACACAGGGTCGTTCGTTCCGCCCATGATCTCAAAACCGGCTTGCGTGAACTGGCGGAACCGGCCGGCTTGAGGCCGTTCGTGACGAAACATCGGGCCGATATAAAACAGTTTTTGAAGGGAAGCGATTCTGCCGAAATGATGTTCGAGATAAGCCCGCGCCACCGGTGCGGTGCCTTCGGGACGGAGCACCAAAGAATCTTCGCCTCTGCCTTTCACAAAATACATCTCTTTGGCAACCATATCGGTTTCATCGCCTACTCCCCGTTCGAACAAACCAGCGTATTCTAAAATCGGCGTCTCAATCCGGCTGAAATTGTAAAATTCAGCCAGTTCGTCAACGACTCTGGAAATTCTCTCCCACCAAACCCACTCCGACGGCAGCACATCGTGCAGACCCTTCGGTGCTCCAAAAACTTTGCTCGGAGTGTTACCGCCTTTTTTACGTTTAATTCTTTTTTGCACTTTTCAATGATGTACTCCCGTTTTCCCCCGAATCAATTTTGGTACGACGGCGCGGCAAACACCTTAAGTGATGTGGGCGGCCATAGTCGTAACTGAACCAGCCCGATTATCTCTTGTTCTGGCAACATACCCCAGCTTCTGGAATCGAAGCTATACAAACGATTGTCTCCCATAACAAAATAGCTCTTTTCAGACGCTTGAAACTCGGCACTGCCGGCGGCCGCTCCTTCACCCGGAAGATACGGTTCAGCCAGCATAAGCCCGGCAGGATGCGTTTGATTGAAAACAATCACTCGACCGTTTTTTATCTGGACTCGTTCTCCGGGAAGGCCGATGATTCTTTTTACAAAATAAACCGATTCTTGCTTGGGATATCGGAAAACAATAACTTCCCCGCGCTGCGGCGGCCGAAAATGATATGTCGCCTCATCAACCAACAGATAATCTCCATCGGAAAAATTCGGCACCATGCTCGAGCCGCTGACCAAAAAAGGCTGAACCAAAAAACTCTTGATGAGAAACACGGCTCCGAAAGCTACGACCACAACTTCGATGACTTCCAAAGCTGACGACAAAAATCGTTTAATCATGTGGGGATATTATAGCGTACCGAAAGAAACAATTCAAGGTCTTTGGTTGCGAATGTACGAATCAGTACGAAAATACGAATAGATAAAACAACAAAATTCGCATATTCAATTCGTAATTTCGTAGTATACTGTCAGTATGACATCTTTCAAAATCTTCGTCGGCTTGGGAAATCCCGAGGCACGATACAAACATACCTACCATAATGCCGGCAGGCTCCTCGCGGATCATCTTGTGAACGCGTATTCCCTATTGCATCCTGAACGGAGATTCAAATTTCAGAAACCGGCTGTCGGAAAAAATTTCGCCTTCGTGAAATTAGGCAGCTATATTCTCGTCGCGCCGCTGACATCCATGAATGAAAGCGGCGCGGCGGTTCAAGCGGCGCTGAATTTTTTCAAAGCCAAACCGGCGGAATTGCTGGTCCTCCACGACGACGGCGATATTGAAATCGGCCGCTACAAAATTTCATCCAACCGAGGCGCCGCCGGTCATCACGGCGTGGAGTCAATCATCCAAAATCTGGGAACGAAAAACTTCTGGCGCCTGCGGATAGGCATTCGTCATATGGCCGATACAGACCGGACGCCGGAACCGAAACGAGTCGCAACAGGAAATTTCGTGCTGACAACCATAACCGAGGACGATCAAAAAATTCTTGATTCGGTATTTCAACGGATTGAAAACGAAGTCTTCGCCGACATACTGCACAACCGATCCTAAACTATCCCGATCCTATCGAGTCCCGATTTCATCGAATATCCTCGACAAAAGTTGTTTTGCTATCGTTAGTAACGATCGTGAACAAGGATAGCAAAGCAGTGATGCTTAGTTCGCCCGGCAAAAAATCAACGCGCGCTTTTCCCCACAGGGGCGCGCCGAGCGGATCACTCTTTCATCATAAAATTTATGCTAAAAGAAAATCCATTGTCTTGAGGTTTAATATCTGAAAGGAGAAGATTAACCGAATTCAGGCTTGGATCGGCCGTCAAAGCGTTTTTAAAATTCAATATCTGATCTTGAGACTTTGCCTCTCCGCTTAATGTCAACGGCAGGCCGCCGGAAAGAAGGTAAAACCTATCAAGGATCAACCCTGCGCGGCTCATAAAGCCGTTCATTTTATCCATAAGAGGCGTTTTGGGCCTCGAGGACTGCTGAATCGAAGAAATCAAAGCAACCGACCGATTGAAATCCTTGATCTTGGCTTCCAGAGAACTGATCTCTTCGACCTGCTTATCGCTTGCCATAGATAATGATTGTACTTTTAGAGAATGATTGAGATTGATTAAAAACCAGTAACCCGAAAGAATGGTTACCAAAAGAACGGAGAAGGATACTGGTAGTAATAATTGCCAGAATTTCAGAAAATCAGCCATCTGCCAGCGGCGGAACTCTTCTTGCACGCTTATGCCAAAGAGATTGATATCCTGATCCTTCGCGCGAGATAGCTTGGCGCGCAGAGCGCTGCCCGCGACCTCAAACCATTCTTTCCGTATCGGTTGTTCAAATCTCACCCTCAACTCCTTCACCTGTAAAGAGAAATTCTCTCTGATAATCTTAGATATTTCTTCTTCCAAACTATTCGTAGAAAGAAAAACTTCGGTGAGCGGCTCCGGCCAGCGAGTACCGTAAAAATTAAGAACCTGATGAATAGTTCGCTTGATAGTCGCCTCGAAATCTGACCACGAGATCTCCCGCGCTTCTCCCCGAATGTCGCTCCAAGAATGGAAATACTCAAAATGAAGCTGACCGCGCCTCAATATCAAAAACTGGAGACCGTCGTCATCAATGTTTACTACAAGATAAAACTTATCAATCTCAAATTCAACCGCTCGTTCTCTGATGAGACGGGCCAGTGATAAAGCTCCTGATTCCACCGCGATGGGCAAAAATCCGCCCTCCTTCAAGGCGTTGTCTAATTGATCGATGAATACCTTGTTTATGAAGGCGGTTAAAATCTCGATCTTCAACTCGCCTCTATTTTCATTGACGAGCTGCCAGCCGGCATACGTTTGAGAGAGTTCGACCGGAGAAATCATCCGGATATTGAGTTGAATTGCATCTTCTAAATTGTTTCCCTCAAGAAACGGCAAACTGAACACCTTCGTATAGATACGAACGGACCCAAGCGTCATAATAACATTGATGAGTTTCTTCTTGTGAAAGTGCTCGGGGATTTGCTGGCGCAACTTTTTCAGGGCCTCGATTAACAACGGGTAATTTTTCACTCCGCCGTTTTCTACGATTCCCGGCGGCAATCGCAAAGCGGTTGCCTGAAGCACTTCGTCTTTAAAGTAAGCGAAACGAAGCGCCGTATCGGAGATTTCAAGGCCGCCGACTTGAGTTCTCGCGCGTAAACCAGAGAGAATTTTCTCTAATACTTTATTTACTTTCATCCCCACACCTATCAGAGATTTGCGCCTCGAATAGCCGCGACCTCTGCGTTACCGTGAGCGACCATTTCATAATTATGCCGGAAGTATTTATACATGGGTAATTGTGGATTTGATCTCTGATAGGTCTGGGGATTCATCGTCATGTGGGTTCTACAATGTCAGCAGCGACCAGGAGATAACACTAATTTTACTGGTCCTGCTGTCTATGGAAACAATGACCTGAATTTTCCTCTGTCGAGAAAAAACAGTTGCACTGGAAACAATAGTTGCCTGACCGGAAACTGGAACATTCTGCGCTACCGTAACGCTGGCCGAGTCATTGCCGACCGGAACAGAATAAGCCGGCGCCGAAAAGTCCTTGTTCCTTGTCAATTTAATCAACGCATCCTCGACTCCTGCCGAAGCAAGGGCCAGTGCTCGGTTGGCTGTCTGGACTCCAAAACCTGAATTTAAAAAACTCGTTGCCAAAAACGCCAATGTCGCGCCTATAGAAATGATAATGATCCCTATTAAAAATACCAATGATAGGGCTGCCTGACCCTTGTGGGAATAATGAATTATGAATAATGAATAATGGGGCATACGTATTCTATGGTATTATACAAAACTATTCGACTGTTGGTTCTTCGTTATTTTCCATTATTCATTATTCTTAATTCTCTCTTCACGCCTACGGGCTCCAATTGATAAGCACATCATCAACTCGGGGGGTCAACCGCTGGGCCAGATCCGAAACCAACATCGTCCGATATTTAAAATAACGCCGATTATTAAAGAGGGTGTAATCAAGGCGCAACGACGCATCAGGGCCGGTACTGTAGTAGGTATTGCCTGTTCCATCGGGACCGATGAATGTCCAGGGTCCGCTCGAAGCATTGCTTGTCGAGAATTGAAAGCGAACGGCGGTACCGGCCGGCAGATTACCGCGCCACAAGACCGAATTCAGCTGGGCGCCGCCTGCCACTCCGGTATCATAGGCAGTTGAATCGACAAAGCCGCTGGCCGAGGTAGCAGCCCAGCTGGTCAAAATCCTATAATTCGAAACTCCGCAGCTGCCGTTGTTCGCGCAGTTAAAACTTATCCAGGCCGCCGCATCATTCCAGGCATAATTTTGGAAATTACCGTTGCCGTCAATGTATGCCCGATAATTAGACTGGGCGCAGCCGTTGTTATTGTTGCAATCAAAGCTTAGCCAGCCGTACTGATCATTCCAGCCCCATCCGGAAAGATTGCCACTGCCGTCATTCGTTACCTGATAATTGCTCTGGGCGCAGATATCGCCGTTTCTCGTGGTATGGCAATCAAGCGAAACGTCGCCAGCCGAAGAGCTGGCGTACCCGGTCAGATTCACGGGACCGACGGTTATCGTATTGGTATTGTAAAAATCAATCCAACCGACTAAATCGTTCCAAGCCCAGTGAGCGGTATTCGAAGAATTGATATTAGTTGCAGACTCGGCAATATTCGATACGACAAAAATATTGATAGCAGTGATAACCAAGAAAAACAGAATGCCGAAACAGTTTTTCAAAAAAACGGTCATGGAAATTGGATACTGATTGAGCCGGCAGTCGTGGTATAGTCGATTTGAGAAGATGTGGAGAAGGTATTATTGGTGGTGGTTGCCGGTCCATCCTGACCCGGGCCGCCGGACCAGTCTGTTTGTTGAAGCACATTATTTCTGAAACGACTCACATAGGTCGAAATCGAATTAGGGGCGCCGTTTGCCCATGCATACACGACCGTAACTTTTTGAGTGGAAGGATCATCGGTGCCCCCGCTTGAAAGAATATTGTCGCCGGGGTCGCGACCGACGTTATCAACGGTAAAATAACGGACGTATGTCGTAGTTGACAGAGTAATGATCTCATCGCCGGACAGGGCCGCGAATGGCGAACTGCTTGTCGTGAGATAATAATGATTTGACGAACCCTTATTCAACGCATAGATATTATTCCAATTGGCCTCGCTGAAAACCATGACATTCCCCATCAGCTCCTTTCCCAATGACACGCTGGCCTGAATCCTGTTTGCTTGCGTGCTTGAACGCAACGAAGGAACAATAATGCTGACGGCTCCGATAATCAGGATCGTGCCTACGACCAACGTAACAAGAATTTCAATGAGGGATTGGCCGTCACGATGAGAATAAAGAATGGTGAATAATGAATAATGGGGTAATTTTTTCATTCCTACTAAATTATACCAATTTTTTATAACCCATTATTCCTAATTCATTATTCTCAATTCATAACTCAACGTCTAATAACTCACTGCCCCGGAAGAAGCTACGGTGACTGTCGAAGAACTGCCTGGTGTGTTAATGAGGTAAATCGTAACTGAAGTTGAAGCCGATGCGAGACCGCTTAACTGCGAAAAGGTTATCTCCCGAGAAGAGCCCGCGGCTATGCTTGAAGTCACATAGCCCACGCTTGGAGGCAAACGATAATAACCGAGAGTACTCGTTGGGCCGTAGTTCTGGGAAAAAAATAACGCATAGAAAGGCGCGCTCGTGGTGCTGTTTTCAAGATGCACTCCCCAAGCGCTACTCGAAGTCTGGGATACGGAGCGGCTCCTTGCTTCTCGCAACAAGGCTGCAATGCTTCGAGTTGTGTTTTGTAAATCATTTTGGCCTCTGGCAGTAAATAAATTTAAAAAGGCAAAGAAGCCAATCACGGCAATCAAGGCAACTGCTATCAGGAGTTCGACTAAGGTAGTTCCTTTCCTAAACTTCATTTCACTAATCTGTTCATTTCTCGGAAATGCATTCGGTTTGCAATCGGCGATCATTCAAAATTGTGCGGTCAACTGGTACACCGGCACAATGATGGCCAAAGCAACGATGGCTACCAACGAACCCATCACCAAAAGGAGTGCCGGTTCAAGAACAGCGACAAGGGACTTGATGTTGGCTTCGACGCTCGATTGATAAAAATCAGCCAGTGTTCCGAGAATTTCTTCCAGATGGCCGGCTTTCTCGGAAACAGCAATCAGATTAGTAACGATTTTGGGGAACACGGATTCGTGCCGGAATGCTTCGCCGATGGTCAAACCCTTGGCCAATCCGCCTTCGACAATTCGCAACAGACTCACCCGGAACTCTTCGGAACCCACAACTTCCGCCGTGACCCTGGTCGTCTGCATAATCGGCAGGCCTGCTTTCATCAAAACGCTGAATGTAGAGGCGAATCTCTGGATTGCCAGATCTTTATAGATTTTTCTGATCAGCGGCAAATGCGTCAAGAACCGGCTTGCCATTCGCTGGCCCACGCTATTTTTCCAAAAGAAATAGGTTCCCGGCCCGACGATGGCAAGAAGAATAAGGGTTAACAAGACAATGTGGTCGCCCAGAAAAAGACTGAAGCCGAACACTATCCGCGAAAAAACAGGCGGCTTGATGCCAGTCTCAAGAAAGGCAGTGGCAATTCTGGGCAGCGCGAATGTGACCAGGAAGCCGATGATCACGAACGACATTACCAAAAGGATAATCGGATAAATAAGCGCCGAGCGGATCCGCGCCTTCAGTTCGGCTTCGCGCTGCAGGGAAATGCTTAAATCCTCGAATATTTGCTGGAGGTTTCCCGAACCTTCGGAAGCCTTAACCAAATTGATGAATACCGATGAAAATACTTTCGGATGTTCGGCGAAGGCCTGATAAAACGGCCGGCCGCGGCTTACGTTTTCGCGTATCTCGATAAGAAAATCACGCATCGCCGGTCTGTCAAAATCGGCTATCAGAATGTTGATCGCCGAAAGGAGATCTGTCCCCGCTCTCAGCATCAATGACAGATATCTGGTAAGAAAGACTTTGTCGGTTAAGGTAATACCTCGAAAAATCCCCCCAAAAAACGACCGTCCTGTGGTGAGCGGCTTAATAGTAACCAACTGGAGTTCTTTCGTAGATAGATATTGGAGCGCTCCAGCCATAGTATCAGCTTCCAATTCGGCCTCAATAATCTTACCGCTTTTGTCTGAAGCAGAGTAACGATACAACATTTTAAAATTCTAAATTCGAAACTCTAATTTCTAAACAAATCACAAGTTCTAAATCATAAATCACAAACAGTTTGGTATTTGGAGAATTTGAATTAATGAAGTTCTACTTCATCAATCGGTTCGCTCGTCGAAAATAAATGTTTTTTCATTTATTTTCTCCTCGCTGCCGATTGTAGTATTTGTTTAGGATTTCGATATTCGGATTTCGGATTTACTCTCTAATGACTCTCAACACTTCCTCGATAGTAGTCTGCGCCAACTGAACTTTCTCCAGTCCTTCTTCAAACATTGTTTTGGATCCCCCGGCCCTGGCTTCGCGCCGAACCGCTTCGAGATTGAATTCCGGTTCAATGATCAATTTCTTCATTGTATCAGTGATTTCAATAACCTCAAAAATCCCGAGGCGTCCGCGATAGCCCAAGGTACAAGCCGAGCATCCCTTACCTTCATAAACCACCTTGGGTATCTTGGCTTCAGTTTCGATAGCCAGCTCCTTCAATTGCTTACCAATTAATTCTTTGATAAGCGGAGTGCTTTCATATGAATGGATACAAACTGGACAGATTTTTCTTACCAACCGCTGGGCGATAATGACATTCAAGGTCGCAGCCACTAAAAAGGGCGGCACTTTCAAATCAAACAGCCGTGGAATGGCGGTCGGCGCATCATTGGTATGAAGCGAAGAAAGAAGCAGGTGGCCGGTGAGGGCTGCCTGGACCGCGATACCGGCTGTCTCATCATCTCTGATTTCTCCGACCATAATAACATTCGGGTCCTGACGCAACAGCGCCCGAAGACCGCTCGCAAAGGTGATGCCCGCCACAGGATTAATCTGCATCTGATTCACATACCGGATATTATATTCAATCGGATCTTCGACGGTAACAATATTGACCGCAGGTTTATTCAAAATATTCAACATAGAATACAGCGTTGTGCTTTTTCCGGAACCGGTAGGCCCGCACGAAAGAATCATGCCGTAGGTTTTTTTCAGATTCTCCGAAACGGTTTTATTCGCCGTACCGAGCAGACCCAATTCTTCGAGTGATAACGGCTTCTGGGTTGATCCCAAGAGCCGCATCTCTATCTTTTCGCCGTAGAAAGTCGGCATTGACGCCACCCTGACATCAATAAATTGATTGGCGATCTGATAGCGGAATCGGCCGTCCTGCGGCTTATAGTGCTCATCTATCTTGAGTCCGGCCAGAATTTTTATCCTGGCAACAAGAGCCGGATGGACTTCTTTGAAAATTTTTAGAATTTCGTACAAGATGCCGTCCACGCGATATCTGACCAGCGTGCTTTCTTCCAAAATTTCCAAATGAATGTCAGACACGCTAAGCGATACCGCATACGAAAGCAAGTTATCCACGATGGCGACGATCGGCAGTTGAGCCGATGCTTCTTCAACATTCTTGGTCCGGTTCCGCAACGACGCCCGAAGGTTTTCCTCGATGATTCTCTTGAAATCATGGGTCAATTCCAGTCCGTAGACCGAGAAAGCGCGGTTCAAATCCCGGGCGGTTGCCAAATAGGGCTTGATGTTTGCTTTCAAAAATTGGCTTAAAAATTCTATTGTTTCAAGATTGCTCGGATCTGCCATCGCCACATCATACGTGCCATTCGATTCACGATTAAAAACTACCGCCTGCTGCTGACGCGACAAATCCTCGGGAAACAATCTCACAAACTGCTCGTCGATTTCCCGGGAAGACAAATTGGCGAGTTCAACTCCTAAAGAAGCCGCAATGAATTCGTTAAGATAATCCTCTGTCGCAATCTTCTCGGAAACAAGCACATCAAACAGGTTTTCATTTTTCCGTTCGGCTTCCGCAACCAGATCATCAAACCGTTCGACGGCAATAATATTCTCCTGAACCAATTTGTTTTTAAGTTGAACAACGGGTATAGGAAGACCCATAATATATATAATTATAACAGAAAGGGCGGTGTGTAGCGACAAAAAGAAGCGTGCCAGCCGATTCATTCACTTTGCAAGCATGCCAAAAGTAGCCAATCCAAGCCATCAAAACCAAAAAGAGCGCTGCGCTAGCAACGCTCCTTCTGTTAATGTCAACATGACAAAACCTTGCCTGGTCGCCAAGCGACATTGATAAGTTCAGAGCGCCAAATTTGTTCCGACTTCGTAGACGCTTGTACAAGGGCCGCCATCCGTGCTTTCAACATCACTGCTACCACCTTTTTGGTACTTCACACTCTCCATATGAGCAGTCAACTTGAATTTGTTAGTCGCATCCACGCCATAGGTGTAGTAGTAAGTAGGGCTGGAAGCTCCTGTTTGGGGATCTACCGGCAATGCGCCTATCGGCGAACCAGCGCTGATGCTAGTAAAGTTTATTGGAATCCAGCCGTTGCTGTCTGTCTTGACATCTGCAACTATAGTAGCTTTCAGGACATTGAGGCTGGTTGCGGTAGTCTGTCTGCAAGCAGAACTAGGATCAGCAGCAGTACAGCTATTTGCAAGCGTCGGCGCGGGCACGACAGTGCTAAGTAAAGACGAATAGCATATTGCTGGAGTGCCCATAGCTGGGCTAGCTACATCAGCCAGATAGAGCGAAATTGCGCTCTTGAGCGTCGCCATATCAGAGATGCGCGTGGAGTCGCGGGCTTGCGCCAAGAGTTGAGCAGGATTCAGAGTAAGAATTACTACTACTGACAAAACGGCAACGATAGCAATCACTATCAAAAGCTCAATGAGGGTAAAACCTTTTTGTTGCATTGATAAATGAATATAAATTTTGCGACCTTTTTTACTGTATTAGTATAACAGATAAATTTATAGCATGGCCTGTGGATAACTGATAAAAGATTCTAACGCCTGTTGTGGCTCGACTTCTAATTTAAGGCGTTGGCCTTCGGCGTTCGAGAACTCCAAAGAATAGGCGTGGAGCATGAGGCGACTTGCCCACGCCGGCTGATTTTGCCTGCCGTACAGCCTGTCGCCCACTACGGGGTGGCCGATGGCCGCGCAATGCACCCGGATTTGATGGGTTCGGCCGGTTTCAGGGATAACCTCAAGCAGGGAAAATGTTTCTCCATCGGGCGCCGAAAATGTCTTTTTAACCGTATACGCCGTGACTGCCGGCTTGAACATTTTTTTCGAATGAACGCTTCTTTTAATACTGCCGGTTGTAATGCCGATCGGTTTATCAATCCGCCCCCGCTTTTCTTTGGGCGAACCGAAGACTAATGCCAGATATGTTTTTTTTATTTGTCTCGTCCTGAACAGCGACTGGAGATATTCGAAATATTTCTGGGTTCTCGCCACCAGTAAAATTCCCGAAGTCTCCCGGTCAAGGCGATGCACGATGCCGGGCCGAAGGTTGGCTTGCTGGGTCTTGGACTCGGATGCGGCCCAAGGGTAGTCAGGTGAATGCTCGCCGACGCTGCTTATTTCCGGATATTTTTCCAAGAGCCAATCGACCAACGTCACAGACTCAAACTGACTTAATACTGACTTACGCTGACCAATTTCTGCGTGTGCCCCGTAGCAAGCTTGCTCTGCTTCGGGGTTTGTCCGTGTAGAGTCCGTGTTTATCCGTGTCTTGTGCGTGAGCATCCCGGCCGGTTTGTCGACCGCCAAAAAATTCGCGTCTTCGTAAATAATGTTTGGTTCCTCTGTTAAAACCATCGTACCAGATCGCGGATGGTAACGAGCACCATCAGAAGAATCAAAACGATGAAGCCTAGTCCGTTCGCCCACGCTTGAAATTTAAAAGGAATAGGCGATCCTTTAATTTTTTCGACAAGGATCAAAAACAATCGGCCGCCGTCAAGCGCCGGAAACGGCAGCAAATTAACTACCGCCAAATTGAGCGAGATAAGCCCGATGAGCTGTACCAGATAGATAATTCCTATCCGCCCGGTCTGCTGGGCAATGGCGAAAATGCCGATAGGACCCACGAGACCCTTTGAAACCGAACCATGCAGAACTATATCCCTGAACAGCTGATAAAATGCGACGATTGTCCCTTCGAAAATGAGCAGAGATTCTTTAAACCCGTTTGCCAACGCGCTCACAACGCCGTGCCGCTGAACCCCCGCTTCTGAAAGCAAAATTCCCAGCGCTCCTTCATTCGGATCGGTCTTGATCCGCGGAATGACGCTGAAGTTCAAATCCCTGCCGTTGCGCACGACCTCGACCACTATCGACTGGCCGCGGTTCCGATTCACAAAATCAATAAATCCTTTGGCAACCGCGTACTGTCGTATGATGTCCCCGGGCATGATCCCCGCTTTCTCTGCCGGAGAGTTGGGCCGGACTTCGCTGATTGCGAGAAGCGGCGGCGTGCCGAGCATAAAAATAAAAGAGATCAACAGCCAGCCGATGAAAAAATTGACCACGACGCCGCTGGCAATCACGACAAACCGTTTCCAGGCCGGCTGAAAAAAGAAATAACGCTTTTTTTCTTCCGGCGGAAGGAATTCCAGCGTTGCAAGTTCGCCGCTCCCCTGTTCTTCTTCGCCCGCAATCTTCACGAACCCGCCGAACGGCAGCCAGTTAATGCTATATTCGGTTTCTTGCGTCTTTTTTACCGTCAGCCGGGAATTCCAGCCCAGCCTGAAGCCCAGCCCGAATTCTTCGATCTTCAGACCGAATAATTTTGCGGCAAAAAAATGTCCGGCTTCATGGCCGAGAATCAGAAACGAAAGACCGAGAATGACGAAAATAAATATGAGCATAGTTTAAATTTTGCCCTGGAGTGTTTATATGCCCGTTCCGCTATCACTTTCGCCGTTTCCTCCACTGGCTTCATCCGGAATGCCAAGAAAACGATGGACTCTCTCTGCCCACAATTCCCTCCGCGCCGCTAAAATTTCAGAGGCGCGCCCTGCAAGTTCCGGCTTACGCTCAACCAATTTTCTAACTCCCGGTTGCTCCACTCTATCAAAGAATGCCATTAAAAGATCATAAATTTCTTTTTGCCTTTCGGAAGGGAGGCGCTTTAATTTATCCATAAATACTCTCCGATAGGCACTAATTTTTTCACCAGTTGTTACTTGACAAATCGCTGTCAAAAAATTTTCTAAAGGAAAAGGGACGCCCCAAAATGCCCTCTCCTCGCCCCGTATCAAGCCCTCAAACCTGCGAGCACTTATATTGTGGACATCGTAATTAACCTCTCTTTTGCCAGTTCGTTCCATTTCCTCTTTGACAGAATCTGCTTTCGCAAAAATTTCATGACTTATCTGTCTTGAATCTTTATCGTTTGGATCATAAAAAATAATGCAGTCAATATCAGAAGACGAGTCAGAATATCCCTTGATGGTTGAACCGAATAGTCCAATACCAACAAACCCCTCTACCTCCTCCATCTTTGCGTGAAACTCCCGTATTTGTTCCATTATCTCCGGCTCTCGCTCTCCTTCTTTGGTCCGAGGGATATGCAGTTTACGCTCGAATATGTTTTCTGGCATATAAAAAATTTACAATTTTCAAGGGTCAATTTTCAATTAATGTTTCGATTCCGAGCGTTTGAAAATTCTTTCATTGAAAATTTATTGCCCGGCCTTCGCAGCCGCACTGCTCTGCGAAGTAGTTCCTCGCTACGCAGCACGAGAAGCTGCTTCGGCGGAGTAGGCAAAATTGTAAATTGCGACTTGAAAATTGATTTATTCTTCTATCTCTTTAATCTTATCCCGGAGAACTGTCTCCACTTTTTCGTTCGCTTCATCGAGCAATTTCTGAATCTTTTCTTTGGCATGAAAAAATTGGTCTTCGGTGATTTCTTTTTTTTCTTCGGCTGATTTGATTTTTTTAATCGTCTCATCGCGGCGGCTCCTCAACTGAATCCTTTTTGCTTCGGCGGTCTTTCCTGCAAATTTCGCCAACTCCTGACGCCGTTCGTCGGTCAACGAAGGCAGGAACGCCTTGACCACGTTGCCGTCGCTCGAAACCGACAAGCCGATCTTTGCGCTCTCGATCGCTTTGACAATCGGCAGAACCGCGCTACTGTCCCAGACAGCGATCTCGATCTCGCGCGGCGGCCTGATACTTAACGAACCAAGCATATTCAGGGGTAGCCACTGGTCGTAATAATTGATTTTTATGTTTTCCAGCAATTCAAGCGACGGCCGGTTGCTGCGAATCGTCCTGAATTCTTCCTTCAGACGCTCAAGAATTGCAGCTAGGCCAGTTTCGAATTCTTGTAAGGTATGATCGGAATAACTTGGCATTTGTGTACAGTATAAACGATACATCAACGAATAACGAATGTAGTTCGAATGTACGAATTCGTATATTCGTAAGGGATTCGTTATTCGTTGGCGTTCAACAGGTTTTCCAGTTGGAGCCGCGGATTGAGATTGAAATAATCGGCCTGGCGGCGGAGCTCGATAATTTTGTGCCAACGCGCAAAATGCTTCCCTTCAGCTCTGACAATTTCTGCGATATGCATCAACAGAACTTCCAAAAACCCCGTAAGATTGAAATCGTCCTTTTCCAACAGGGCTTTAATCATAGTTCGACGTTCCCAGAATCCCGACCGCAGCAGCGCATCTGCCGACTGACGGAGCGAGCGGAATTTTTCGTCCTTGGCCATGCGCCAGGCCAAGCCCGGCTGGCCGAATGACGATTCAGCGAGAAACCGGGCTTCCTCTTTCGTGGCTGCAATTTTTTCTGTAAGCCATTGCTCTATCTGCGAGGATGGAATCGGGGAAAAATAGATTTTCTGCAGGCGCGAAGAAAGCGTGGGTCGGAGTTTTTCCGAATCAGCGGCAACGAGCACCAGCAGCGAGGACGCTGGCGGCTCTTCGGCGATTTTCAGAAGCGCGTTTTGCGCTTCATCGGTAAGAGATTCGGCATCGTTTACAATCGCCGTTCTGCGAGTACTGAAAATCGGTTTCTGCCACAAAAAATTCTTAAGGCCACGGATTTGATCGATGCCGATGGTTCGACTATGCTCACCACGAGTGGTCCGGCTTCCCTCGACCTTGCTCGGGACAAGCCGCTCACCACGAGTGGCCTGATTCTCATCAGGTTCGATCAACAATTCATCGCTCAATATGTTCGGCCTACCCTCCCTAATCTCTCCATCAGAAATTAAGGAGGAGGGATCAAAGACGCCTGTTTCAAGAAGATTCGCAAGCCGGACAGCAAACATCCTTTTACCGACCCGGGGCGGGCCGAAAAAAAGATAGCCATGCGAGAGCTCGTTCCGCTCGGCGAGCTTCTTGAAATCTTCAACCAATTGTTCGTGGCCGATAAACATAGAAGTAAAATCTCTAAATCCTAATATCGAAATCCGAAACAATATCTAAATTCCAATTTCTAAATTATAAACAGTTTGGAACATTAGGATTTTAAATTTGGGGTTTGTTTAGAGTTTCGATATTCGGATTTAGAATTTATCTTTTATTAAGCAATGTCTGTTTGTATTTATCGAGATGTTCCAAAATCAAACCGGTGCCTTTGGCAACGCAGAACAGCGGGTCTTCGGCAACATAGGTAGAAACACCCAAAAATCTTTCAAAGAATTCCGGCAAGTGGTGAAGTTGAGCGCTGCCGCCTGAAAGAATAATCCCCTTTTCCATAATATCGGCGACCAATTCGGGCGGCGTCACATTGAACACGTTCTGAACCGAACCCGCGATCTCCATCAGAAACGGATTGAGCGCTTCGGATATTTCATTGCTGTTAATCACCAAATCTTTCGGCAGCCCGGTAATCAGATTGCGTCCGCGGAACTGATATTCCATTTTCTCTTTGACGGGCAGGGCCGAGCCGATTTCGATTTTGATGCGTTCGGCCGTCTGCTCGCCGATCGCGATCGAATACTTCTTCTTCACATATTCCCCGATGCACTGATCGAACTTGTTGCCGGCCACCCGCAAACTGGTCCACGAAACGATATTGCCGAGGGCAATGACGGCTACTTCGGAAGTGCCGCCACCGATGTTGATGACCATATGGCCGGAACGGGCGTTTATCGGAATCCCCGCGCCGAGTGCCGCCAGCACCGGTTCCCGGACAATAAAGGCATTCCGGGCGCCGGCTTCAACTGCCGCGTTAACGACCGCCCGACGCTCGGTCTGGGTGATGCCTGCCGGCACCGATATGATAACATCGGGCTTAAAAAGATTGAATCTGCCGACAGTCTTGGATATGAAATAGGTCAGGAGAGCTTTGGTAATGTAATAATCGGCGATGACGCCGTCTTTGAGCGGCCGATATGCCACGATTTCTTCGGGCGTCCGGCCGATCATTTCTTTGGCCTCGGCGCCGACAGCCAACACCGAGTTTTCGGGCTTCCGCAACGCCACGATGGTCGGCTCGTTGATGATGAATCCTTTGCCGGGAACGAATACTACGGTGTTCGCCGTCCCCAAATCAATGCCGATTTTCCGGGTAAACATTAAAACCAGTATAACTCGGCAATTGCTTATTTTGCAATCTAATTTCGATGTCTTGAACCATGCAAAAAACTGTGAGAATAAGCAAAAAATGAGGGGCGTGAGGGGTTACCATTATTCCTGCAAAATTTTAAGGAGAAAAACGAACCTCTCTGCAGCAAGCTGCACGGAAATAGGCAATCTATAGAGAGTCAAACGATCGTTTGACTCTCTATAATTACATCCGTTCAATCTCCGCTCCCAGTTTTTTCAATCGTATGTCGATTGTTTCGTAGCCCCGGTCGATTTCTTCGATGCCTTCGATTTCCGATTCCCCGCTCGCAACCAGGGCCGCAATCAGATTGACCATGCCCGAACGAAGATCTCTGACTTGCATCTTGTTGCCTGTTAATTTTGTCGGGCCGGTAATTTCGGCCAGATGATAGAGTCCGGTACCGTTAAACCGGCGGGGCGAATTCCGAGGATGATCTTCCAAGACTTTTATCTTTGCTCCCAAAGAATTCAAATCCTTCGCATACCCGAACCGGTCTTCATAAATTGTTTCATGAATTCTTGAAACTCCGTTTGCCTGGGTCAGAACAATGGCGAGCGGCTGCTGCCAGTCGGTCATAAAACCGGGATGCACGGCGGTTTCAACATCAACAGGTTTCAGGAAATCAATTCCGGAAAACAATATGCCTTCGGGAACCACGGCATATTCGGCGCCGAGCCGCCGCACAACATTTAAGAATGTAATCAAATGATCCTGCACCGCTTCGCGAACCAGAATTTTCCCCTTGGTCGCAAGCGCAAGACACGCGAATGACACCGCTTCATTTCTGTCCGGCAGAACTCGATGGGTAACTCCGCGCAACGACGATACGCCCTCGATATAAAAATCCCTGTTTGCCCCAAGCTCGATAATGGCGCCCATATTCTGGAGCATCTTCACCAAATCAATGATTTCCGGCTCCAGGGCGGCGTTGCGGAGAATTGTTTTGCCTTTGGCCAGAACCGCGCCGAGCATGGCGTTTTCGGTGGCGCCGACGCTCGGAAAATAAAATTCAATTTCAGCGCCGTGCAGGCCGTTTTTTGCGGTGGCGCGATAACTTTCAGCAGTGACTTCTATTTCCGCTCCGAGCGCTTCAAGCGCTTTGAGATGAAGATCCACCGGCCGGGGCCCCAGTTTGTCGCCGCCCAAAATGGGAACTTCGGCTTGGCCGGCCCGCGCCAGAAGCGGGCCGAGCGCCAGAATCGGGATTCTGTTCCGCCGGCTTAAATGCAGCACGCGGCTGTTTTTTACCTCCGGCGTTTCGATGGTCACCTGCGACCCGGAACGCCCGATCGTGCTGCCGATGTCGCGGCAGAGCTCGGCGGTTATCTCGACATCGCCGATATCGGGGACATTCTCGAAATGGCACGGCTCGCTCGACAACAGCGAAGCCACCATCATTTTGGTGGCCGCATTCTTGGCTCCGCTCAACCGGATCTCTCCTTCAAGGGACTTACCGCCTTTCACAATGAATTTCATCGTATTGCTTTTATTTTTCTGTTATATCTTCCGATCTTACTTGATATCGAAGAAGCTGGCTCCACCCTTTATTCGCCCGGGTGTGGCCACATGGTTGCGCCTTCAGGGCAAAAATCCTCGTCTCGTAAAGCATCACCTCCTTTCTGGGGAAACTGATCTAATAGTATGAAATTCGACTCATTGCACCAAATTTTTAAGATAATCATCCAAATTCGATATTTTTATTCTTTCCTGTTTCATCGTGTCCCGATCCCGCACCGTCACATCGTTCTTTTCCAAACTTTCAAAATCAATCGTGATACAAAACGGTGTGCCGATTTCGTCCTGGGCATAGTATCGCTTGCCGATATTGCCGCGCTCGTCCCACGCAACCGGAGCGATAGCGGAGATTGCGTGCCCTGAGCTTGTCGAGTGGGCAAGCAATTCATACACCTCTCTCGCTTTCTTCACCAGTTCCAGTTTATTGGCCAAAAGCGGGAACACCGCGGCTTTGTAGGGCGCGAGTTTCGGAGGAAGTTTCAAAACAATTCTGTTTGTCCCGAGCTTCTTGTCCCGAGTTTTATCGAGGGGTGTCGAGAGATCATCGCCCTCATGGTACGCCTCAAGCAGCGTTACCAAAACAGAACGATCCAATCCAAAGGTCGGCTCAATCACATGGGGCCAGAATTCTTCGCCGGTATCCGGATCCTTGTATTTCAAATTTTGGCCGGAAAATTTCTCGTGGTTCTTCAGATCAAAATCAGTCCGATACGCCAGGCCATACAACTCTTTCTGTCCAAACGGGTAATCGTATTCGAAATCCACGGTCCGCTTTGAATAATGCGCGCGTTCGCCTTCCGGTATTTCAATTTCATGGACTGTTGATTCTGCATCATTTATTTTCCCATTTTCATAAATAACTATCTTCAAACCAAGATCGTCGCGCATCCATTGAATCATCTCACTTCTCCAGTACTTGAACCACTTTTCCCACTCTTCTTGTTCCGCGTCGTTCCGCGCTTGCCCCGAGCTGCGTCGAGGGGTTAGGTCAGCGCTTGCCCCGAGCTGCGTCGAGGGGTTTGTCCGCGATTCCGCTTTCGGCGGCCTGACAAAGTATTCGAACTCCATCAAATCGAATTCCCGCGTCCGGAAAATGAAGTTTCCCGGCGTGATTTCGTTGCGAAACGCTTTCCCTTGCGAAGCGATTCCGAACGGCAATTTTTTCCGGGTCGTGTCGAGCACCTGCTTGAAATTGACGAACATTGACTGGGCTATTTCGGGACGGAAATACACTTCACTCGCTTTTTCTTCTGCGGGGCCGAGGAAGGTTTTAAGCATAAGGTTGAATTGTTTGGCGGTTGACCAATCTTTTTTGCCACAACTCGGACATGAAATATTCATCTTATCTGCCTCGCTGTTCGCGTCCGTAAAACCAATCTGGTCAGCGCGGAATCGTTCATGACATTTTTTACACTCCACCAACGGATCCGAAAATTCTTTCAGATGCCCGCTCGCTTCCCACACCTTCGGATTCATAATCAAAGCCGCGTCCAAACCAACCATATCATCCCGGCGATGCACAAACCTGTTCCACCATGCGTGTTTGATATTATTTTTCAACTCAACGCCCAAAGGGCCATAATCCCATGAATTCGCGAGCCCGCCGTAAATTTCCGAACCCGGAAAAATGAATCCGCGCCGCTTGCACAAACTCACAATTTTTTCCATTAAATCATTACTCATATACTTTTACTTTGAATTATTATCAATAGACGCTATTTTTACTGGGTGATTCGTTTAATTTCGGCAATAATTTCATCAATTACCTCTTTGTTGTAAATTTCTTTCTTGTCTCCGTTTTTACGGGAGTAAACGTAGAAAACCTTGCCACCAAAACCTTCTGTGAATTGTTTATGAGTTTCTTCCTGAATAACTTTCTCTTTAAATATTTCAGGAAGTTGAATGGCGCCGTTCCCGGAAGATATAGGTTTGATTTGAAGCCCGATAAATTTTTCTCCAATTTTTATAAAAAAATCCACATTGAATAATCTATCCCATTCGTCTGGAGCAGGTTCAATTTTAACACCGAGAATCTTTTGGAGTTCGCCATATACAGTTTGTATTTCGGTCATATAGCCGTCAAAAGTTCGGTCAATGACAAGCTGGATCATATAGTCAATACAGTCCTGTTCGGTTACTTCAGCGACTTCGGATTGAATTACTTCGGTTATTTTAGTGTAAAGTTTTTTCCCTAAATCAATGATATGATCTCTTGGCTTAACATTTGAAAAATAATATTCGCGCCACTCCTCTATGGTTTTAGGAGAACATTTTCTTATTGATTCGGATGTCGGTCCAACATTTCGTTTAAAGTTAAGTTGAAAACGATTCATCACACTATTGAGAATCCATTCTTTAGGCATTTGTTTGTGATAAAAGGTTTAAAAATTTTTCTTTGTACTTATAGTTTGAAACACTTTCAACTTTTACCAAACCGTTTTTGATTAAGTGAGCGTTTATAAAAGTTTTATTTTCAAGATAGAGGTAACAAAGCAAATTATGTTCACTGTCATATTTCACACTATCATATTTCATAAAAACTCTTTTGCCATTTGTTTTGTCGATTAAAAATGCTGTTGCTTTACCATTTACTATCGGGTCTTCTTTTATACCGATTAGTTTTACGGTAAGGTCGTTGCTCAACCGTATTTTTTCGGGACTGATAATTTCTTTAACGGTAAAAAACTGCTCTCTTGTTGTTTTGCTGTTTTTGTCAATCTTAGAACCAAACTGCAATTTTTTAATATCTACTTTTTTATGAAATGCATGGGGGTCTTTAAAAATGTATGGCTGCTTTTGAATCTCTTTTTCAAAATCTACTGTTGTTTTTTTTTGAAGAAATTCGTAAGTCGTTTCGTTAATGTCCTTTTGATATACTTTTAATTTCTCTTTAATGATCGCCACAAATTCAGGGTTTATTTCGTAACCAACAGAGTTTCTCCCCAAATTTTTTGCAGCAAGATTTGTTGTCCCGCTTCCCGCAAATGGGTCAAGCACTGTGTCGCCAACAAATGCAAACATTTTTATTAATCGCTTCGGAAGTTCTTCCGGAAACATAGCAATGTGATTGTCCTGCCTTGCTCCGGCAAAATTCCAATGTCCCGCGAAAAAAGTATTCCATTCTTCATTGGTCATTTTAGAAAGTTCTTTGTTTTCTTTTACTGGCTTCGGTGCATCTCCAATTTTTTTAAAGACGAGAATAAACTCATAATCTAATTTCAAAATTCCATTTCGCGGGTATGGATAAGAACCCATTTGCACGCCACCGCCCGTAGTGTTGGATGTTGTAACTTTTCGCCAAATAATCGCGCCCATGTAGTCAAAACCAATGTTCTCGCAAAACTTGATTATCTCCTCACGAATAGGAATTACTTTATAACGGCCATAATAAACTGCGCGGGCAAATTGGTCGCCAATGTTTACACAAAGTCGGCAACCATCGTACAACACACGATGACACTCCTTCCAAACCAAATTTAAATTGTTGATGTAACTTTCGTAACTTTCATGAAAGCCTATTTGGTTTTCCGTTCCGTAGTCCTTAAGTTGCCAGTACGGAGGAGAAGTAATAACCAGATGGACGGACTTGTTGGAAAGTTCGGTCATCAAACGACTGTCGCCATTTATAATTTTGTGCTTTGTTTTTAAATTCATTCAAACTTAATTCGATCTTTAATTTCTCCAAAAACATTTTAGCATGTTTCTACCCGTAACTTCACTGCTGGACTGTTTTGTTCGAAAGATTAGTGACGCTGGCATCATCCGGCAGGGACGTATCCAAAGCACGAACTTTATCGCTCAAAGTCAGATTGGCAAAATTATCCTGGCCTTGAACCTGGGTATCGCCCAAAAAAGTCACGAACTGGCCAAGCTGATTTACCGCCGGCGTCAATTCAATCTGAAAAACCGCTTCAGCCGCAGGACTGATCACGCCCTTGGTGGCTATCAGGGTGCCGACGTTCCACGTTATCTTGCCGCTCGCGGCATCATAGCTCGGCTGGCTGTCAATGTTACTTTTCACAACACCGGTCCAGCGGGCGCCGGATTGAAGAAACGAACTTACTGTGACCGCCGACGCATCGGTTGCGTAATTGCTCACCAGCCAATGGACGGTATATTGAGTGGGACGATTAACCAGCGGCGGATACGGGCCTTTATTCACAATGCCGGCAGGAGAATCCCGCCACAGGGCTTTGACCCGAAGATTCAGCTTGCCGGCAACTTTGTTCTCCAAGTTGGCAACCGACATTGTTTTTGAAGCGTTGATTCCCTGGGGAACTGTCAAGGATTCAATCTGGGCGTTCAGCTTCAATGTGTAATTCTTGTCGCTTATTCTGTGGATCGGAAAATCGCTTTTCAATCTGATTTCAAGATCCACCGAGCCCTCCCGGCCGGGGCCGACGGCCCCCAATGCCGGCGTATTGGCGGTCATCCAGGTAACTATCCTGGTAAGAGAATCAAAAGAAGCATTGCTTCTCAAGGTTGCAAAATCAAAAAGTTCGCCGGTGAGAACGGCCTTGACGACAATATTTTCGATGGTCACATTGGAGTTATTTTTATATTTCAGCACATAGGTTACATCATCGCCGATGTGCGAAACGTAATCGCTCGAATTGTTCAGGCTCGGCACCAGGGAAAGGGGCGATGCCGAGATAACAGTGCTTGCCGTCTGGTCGGAAATTCCGTATGTCTGACCCAAAAATTCGGCGGTGACGAGGCCGTGGAAGTTAAAATATGATTGCTCGGGTCCGATCAGACTGCCCGTAATCCTAAAACTGCCGTTTGACCCTTTGGCGAGTGTTCCGAGTTTCCATTGATTGTTGCTTCTGGACGGATCAACACTGCTTTTCGTAAACTGGAACACTGGCGGATAATCCACTCGCAATTGAAAATTTTTGAAATCTTCATTCGAGTTATTCTGATAGCGAACCGTAATATCGAAACTCTCTCCGCTAAACACGTTTTGAGGCACATCGAAATTCAAGGTCACTGCCGGCTGGCCTATTGGCAGATCAACCTCGCTGTGCCCTTGAAATTCCGCCGATGAGCCGGCGGTTTGGTAGCCAAGCCTGGCCTCAACCCGAGCCAGGGTCTGGCCGCCCTTAATCGCAATCAGCGTAAACGTCTGTTGATTAAGGCTGCCGGGCCCGATATCGCCGACATTCTGTTCCATCACCCGCTGGGCCGGAGTGCCGTTCAGAAACGCAATGCCGTCCGGCAGAAGAACCGAGAGCTTGGCGCTTTTCAGAATCTGATCCGAATAATTGGAAAAGGAAACCGCCAGACTGAACGGTTGGCCGACGAGAATCTGATCGGGCTTGGAAAATTCAAGGCCGACATTCGGACCGGCTATTCGCAGAAAAAAATAGTAATAGCCGAAGCCGGCCACCGAGAGCAACGAAACCACAATAAGCGTCTTGGCGACTGTTTTCATAGTGGAAGGTTTATCATCCGGTTCATTTAACGGGTCGCTTGATTCCTCAAGCGCCGTATCTTCCTGCCAAGGCGAAGGACGTTTATTTTTTTTCGAAACAGGGTTCATTTCTATAAAGCATAATCGTTAGTGGTCAGTGATGAATGATGAGTGGTTAGCACTATCAAATATATAGTACCTCGGAACGGGGGAGTTTGGAAGAACAACGGCTGCAAAAAAATTCCTGGCTTTGTATGCGAAATGCCGCTGCCGGATTTGAACAATTCGTACAGACGGCAAAATCCGGATCCCAGCCCAGAAGTTTCAATGCCTGATGCCAGGAGAATTCCCCGGTAACGAACAATTCCCAAAGTCTGGACTCCGGTTCGGCTTCAGCCAACAGTTCGCTCAAACAATACAAATCATGCAGTGCTATTGCCAAGCGCGATTTTTTAAGCGCGTCAACAACCTGCAAACCGTTTTTTTCAACCAAACGCACCTGGATAAGATTGCCGGGCTCGAGATGCGCCGCCAGCTTGGAAGTTATTTTTCTCGCACTCTTGGCTTTGGCAATTAGCTTGCCGAATCGTTTGGTAAAAAAAAACACCCGGCTGTCCAGATCGCCGTTCGGCAGCCGGTCAAGCACAATGGCCTCGCTGAAATACTCTTGCATTTCTAATAGCATACATCCAATCGACTATCTTTTAAACTGGCGAAGCGAAATCCTAAAATAAAAATTTAAAAACTGTAAAAAAATAAGGGGGCGTAGTCATAGATCCCCCTTAAAAACCTCTCTGCTCTCCTCTTCTAAAAATCAAACCGACATCCAGGAGGCGACCCAGGCGATTCTCAAAAATCTCCTGAGAGACAAAGGCCAACCTGTGGCCATCCGGCTCTCCCAGAATAAAACTCACCCTGTCAGGAATACCCAACAGGTTGGGTTGCAAGAACGGCCCCCAAATAAAATCCCATCCCTGAATCATCTTCAGGGCCTTTTCTTCTGCTTGAGGAGTCATATTTTATTTCCTTTTTTCTTTTTTTATTCTCAAAATAGCCATCTGCGACAATACCTCTTGGAACAGACGGCTTTTAGACTATCTTCATTATAGCGTGAAACAAAAAGCCCTGTCCCGCGCTATTTAGAAATTCTGTCATGGTATACGTTCTTTCAAAAATGTGGGGCCTTACTTTTAGCAAGACCCCGGATCATCCGAAGGCGATGAGCGTCAGGATGGTGAACGCCATCCCTACGTCGAGCCACTTCCTGCTTGTGCGTGGCCTTGCGCCGCGAACGAGCAGAATGGCCCCGACAAACATAAGAGATGCCGCTGGCAGAATCGTCAACGACATATTGGCTAGGGCGAGGAACCCCGCCACTACAGCGACGGCGGCAATGATTCTTGAGCGTTGGTCGCCGAGCGCAAGTGGGAGTGTCCACTTGTAATCGCCGTCAATGTGCATATCTTCCAAATCCTTCGTTATCTCTCTCGCGAAGATAACGAGTGACACCGACAGAAACAGCAGCCAAAACCTCTCTGGGTTCGCGCCAGAAAAAAGTGGCAACGCCACCGGACTCGCCGAAGCGAGAGACACCAGTGTAACGGGAACGAGTGGAATCCTCCGCGTTTCCGAATACGCTATTCCGACAAGTGCCAATATCGCGAGCGCGATGCCGACACCCGCGTTGTGAACTGCGGCAACGATAATCAAACCTCCGCACACAGCCCAAAACACGAGTAGCCATACAAGGAACGCTCCTTGCTGTTGCAGAGCCAATGTCTTGCCCTTACGGCTGTCGTGATATTTGTCACGCCAGTCGTTTTGTAACATGGTCGCGCAGGTGATAAAAAAGACTGCGGCCACCGCTGCCCAAGGCGTAGCCAGGCCAGCAACCCTGAAGCCAGTTACGGTCAGGAGGCTCGCGAGGAAACAAACTGACAAGCGCAAGGACTTAACCCATGCACCCATAACCAATCACCCCTTTTCTTTTTGAGGAATTTTCAACTACGGCTGATAGGTAGTATACAGATTACAAACAACGGGAGCGATTCGATTTCCAACGGGCCTGAAAAATCTCTTTTTCTACTTAAGTTTATAAACTGTGCGCAGGCCAGGAATCTTACTATTTTGAAACCCAGCGCAGTGGTTCCAAGACCTGCCTATTGGCAGTAGCTGTTTTAGGTGCCTTTATTCTACCAAATCAGAACCTATTTTCAAAACAAATGATGTCGCACGCTCCGCGTGCGTGGTGGCTTGAAACTAAATCGTACGCTCGGATTCTGCGCGCCTCGTCCGCTCCCTGCGGTCGCGGGAGCAAAAACCAAAAATTTCCCTTACCTTTCTTATTTTCCTCGGCTGGGGGTGTGGGGGGTGAGGAAGCGTGGGACGTTTCTGCAAGAAAAAATGGAAAGGAAATTTTT
>OBEQ013041094.1_pt1 | contig 33026 bp, 31 predicted proteins | sample 1670901 | NCBI WGS metagenome assembly OBEQ01 (sample SAMEA104232315, study PRJEB22302) | groundwater metagenome | biome: forest; feature: aquifer; material: groundwater | place: USA | collected 2011-08-07 | depth 5.4 m | reverse complement strand
TTTTATCGCATAAATCAATTTCTTTTGGAGTGTTAACCAGTACGTTGGGAATATTTAAATAGTCGAGTGAATTTTTCACTGACTGTAAATTACCCATTCCGTAATTAATGATACCAATCATAGATAATATTATTTACTTATAGTCTTCCAAGCCAAGGGAGTGCCTTTTTCTATGTTTAGCGTAGCTTTTTTGCCTAGTATTTTTTCTAAATATTTTGGGGCAAGGCCGTGTCCGGGGCGGATAGAGCGGACGTTCTTATAAGTAAACAGGTCACCTTTCTTGATATCTTGTACAACGAATAATGACTTTCTGAATATAATATTTTCGGATTCCTTATTTTTTGATCCGTAGGTGGGTCTGCCGAGAGCTTTTTCGAGTGCACGAATCGAAATTACCAAATTCTTTAGTTCTTCGGGTTCGAGGGAAAATTCAGCGTCCGGTCCGCCTTCTGACCTGCACCATGTAACATGCTTTTCTATGATTGAGGCGCCCAGGGCGACCGCTCCAAGACTGACCGTTGTACCTAATGTGTGGTCAGATAAACCGACCACGGTTTTAAATCTTTTTGCCATATCAGGTATAGTCTTTAGATTCATTTCTTCTGCTACCGCGGGATATGAACTGACGCAATGGAGAAGCGCCACGGCCGGACAGCCCGCTTTCTTGAGAGTTTTTATAGCAAGGCGGATTTCATCTTGAGTCGCCATGCCCCGGGACATGATAACCGGTTTTTTTGTCGCGCCAATCTTTTTCAGCAGGGGAATATCAACTACTTCAAATGAAGCCACTTTATAAAGAGAGACATTCATTTTTTCTAAGAAATCAACAGCAGTATTATCAAAAGGCGTTGAGAAACAGATCAAGCCTTTCGCTTCGGCGTATTTTTTTAGTTTTGGTTGCCATTGCCACGGTGTATGAGCTTTTGTGTATAAGCTATGAAGGGTTTGACCTTTCCAAGCATTGTTCACTCTAATTTTAAAGTACTTCTTATCAGAGTCGATGGTGATCGTGTTAGCCGTATATGTTTGGAGTTTTATTGCATCTACACCAGCTTTTGCTGCCGCGTCTATAATCTCTAACGCTTTATTAAAATCTTGGTTATGGTTACCTGACAGTTCAGCAACAATAAAAACCCTATCTTTTCCTAGATTTATTTTTTTACCTTTTATTTTAATGATAAAATTGTTCATCGCTTCGGTCTCATACTTTTCTGTAAAATATTTACCGATGCGTACTGATTATGTTTTTGTTCGCAATCCGTATTTAGCGAAGCGATTTCCGGATGTTTATCAAGAAATAAGATCACTTTTTCAGTCGGTATAATTTTATAATTAGAAAATTTTTCATAAATCATATCAATCAAAGCAAAATCTTCCGGATAATCAACGGTTAAGCGATAGGATCGATTTAAATTCTTGGGGGCAGTAACGATCGTTCCGATCTTGTACTGATTCTTTTTATTTTGCCACATATAGGGGGTGACATGTTCTTTCTCCATAGTTTCACTCGCTTCTTTGTAAGCCTTTGAGAGCGCGTCAAATGAGAATACTTCTACATCTAAACCTCTTGGAAACGTTCTCTCACCCGGAACCACATTGCTAATATAATCACAACCTTGTTTGATAAAAGAACGAAAACAACGATCAATTGTTTGGACGTCAATTAAGGGACAATCTCCAGTTATCCTCGCGATTACATCAGATTTAAATTGCGAAGCCGCTTTATAATATCTTGCTAATACATTATCAATACTTCCGCGAATAAAAGGGATTTTATTTTTTTGGCAGAATACGGCAATCGGATCATCGCTTTTATCTTGTGTCGTTGCCACTACAACCTTATTCGCATACCGAGAGTTGGAACATCTATTATAAACATGCCATAGTACTGGCTTCCCATTTATATTTTTTAATGTTTTGCCGACTAGTCTTTTCGAGTCCATTCTCGCCTGAATGATGATATTAAATTTGGGTGTTGGTTTATTCATTTCTTTAAGAGAAACATTTCATCAGCGTCAGCGCCATTTTTATATTTCAATTTTATTGATTGTACGAGCTTGAGATTTGGGAATAAATCCTTGTATATCTTAGAAAAATTGCCTTTCCACAATTTGGCTTTATTTTTACGATAATCAATACTGATATGTTTTGGATTATAATATTCATAGCCCCAGATATATTTTTTGGAAGTTCTATATATTTCATTCATTATTTTTTTTAAATCCTTAGGCTGGGTATGAATAAGAACTCCGGAAGTAAAAACCAAGTCAAAGTAATTAGCCTTAAAAGGAATATCAAATCCGCTCCCTTGGATAATATTTATTCCTTGGGTTTTGTTTTTAGCTTCTTGAACCGCTTCAGCAAAGATTTCTATGCCATAGAGATTTTTAAATCCCTGTTTCTGCAAGAGAGCGAGCTGTATGCCAATATTACACCCAACTTCCAATATATTTTTGATTTTTAGCTTTCCCAGAATTTTTTTATTCAGAGCAGATCTTGATACACCGAACCGTTGCATATACAGCCGGTCCATATCTTGTATGGAAAAGGGGTTACGCGAAATGTATTCCTTTCCAAAACTAGATGACCAAAATTTTTCTTCCGCGGTTTTCATAATAAATTATATAATTTCTTTGTTAGCTATAATTTTTTTAATGTCCTTATCAGTGAGCCATATTGTGTTCGTGTTACTGGTGAATTGAAAATCTTTTCCCATTTTTTCCCATTTTTTATAGTACTTGGTATAATCACCATCGCCTGATTTTATTTCAGGTAAGACAACAAAATAAGATCCTAGAGCATAAGTATTTTTTGATTCGTGTTCCGTAATCAATATTTCGTGCATTTTTTCTCCCGGTCGAAGTCCAATTATCTCTCTCTTGGCGTTTGGTGCAATGGCTTTGAAAAGATGATCTATTTTCATACTTGGTATTCTCGGAATAAATATTTCTCCTCCAGTCATATGTTCTGTGGCAAAGGTAACTAATTGACAACTTTGTTTCAAGGTAAGCCAAAATCGAGTCATTTCTGGGTCAGTTATTTTTACCTGCGTAACATTGCCTTTTTGGGCGAGGAGGGTTTCGATAATGCTTCCTCGGGACGCGACTACATTTCCATATCGAACCACGCTAAAAATAGTTTTATTGGGCGAATACGCGTTAGCGGCCACGAATAATTTTTCGGCGCTTAATTTGGTAGCCCCATATAGATTTATGGGTTGGACAGCCTTATCACTAGATATAAGTAAAACTTTTGATACTTTTTGATAAATCGCCGCTTCTATTACATTTTGGGACCCGGTTATATTTGTCTTTATGGCTTCTGTTGGGTTGTATTCTATGATTGGAATTTGTTTTAATGCTGCGGCATGAATTACAATATCTACGCCCTGAAAAGCCATTTGGAGACGACCCAAATCCCGGACATCACCCAAGAAAAATCTAAGCTTCATATTGGGGTCGGGTATTTCACTCTGCATCTTAAATTGTTTAAATTCATCTCGACTAAAAACTATAACCTTTTTGGGCTTATGATTTTTCATCAAGTAGCGTACGAATGTTCGACCAAATGAACCGGTTCCACCCGTAATGAGGATTGTCTTATTATTGAATAAATCCATAAAAAAGCTCGATTTAAATGTATCAAAAAGTGTCAAAAGGTGTCAATGGGACACAGTTTATAAGAAAAAGGCCGTTTAGGCCTTTTTGTAACGGATAGCTATTTCTTGGGCAATATTCTCGGCGTGTAACCCGTAACAGCTTCGCATGTAGTGTTGACTGCCACTTCGCTGATTGTACTGATCTGGGACACCAAAACATTTGAAAATTATTTTTCGAACTGGCGCTCGTTCGCAAATTATTCTCGCGATAGCTTCACCGAGGCCGCCCATGATATTGTGCTCTTCAAGAACAAAGATAGCATCCCGAGTGCACGCCCGATTGACGATGAGATCTTCATCGAGGGGTTTGATAGTATGGATATTTATCACTTCCGCGCTTAGGCCATTTTTTGCCAGCAATTCACTTGCCACAAGGGCTTCATTAACCATGATGCCCGTAGAAAATATCGTCAGATCATTCCCGGGTTTCATTACTAAGCCCTTATTCATTTCGAGCGGATATTCCTCGACTGGCGCCGGTTCACCGCCTTTTCCGATTCTTAAATAGGCCGGGTGTGATTGAGTAAAAAGATATTCGGTAATGACTCGTGCTTCAAACGGATTTGAAGGCGAATAAATATGCATATTAGGCAGAGCTCGCATGATAGCGATGTCTTCAATGGCGTGATGGGTACAGCCACAGGTCGAATAAGCATACCCGGCACCGACTCCGATCACCGTCACGTCCACATTCTGGTAACAGACGTCTACTTTTATCTGCTCGTAACAGCGCATTGTGATGAATGGGGTAATGGAATAGACGAAGACTTTATTACCCGATAGTGCTAGTCCGGCGGCGATGCCGATCATGTTTTGTTCGGCAATACCGACGTTTATGTATTGGTGGGGCAGGTTTTTTCGAAAATCTTCTCGGTGAGCATGGCCTAAATCTCCGGTTAGGAAAAAAATCCGAGGATTTGAAAGAGCATGCTGATAAATAGTCTCAATTACTTGAAATCTCATTCTATAACTCCATAACTCCATCAGCCAGTTCAATCGGTTCTAATTCTTTTTTTGCTCGTTTGTATTCATCTTCATTCGGATATTTACCATGCCATTCACAACCATGTTCCATAAAAGAAACCCCCTTACCTTTTATCGTTTCGGCGATGATGGCCAGAGGTTTTCCAATTGGTCTTGTTTTCAATGCTTCAATTATCTGGTCGAATGAATGGCCGTCTATTCTTTTCACTTCCCAGCCAAAGGCCTCAATCTTTTTAGTCAGAGGTTCAATATCAAGGATAGTACTCGTCTTGCCTAGGGTTTCTAGGTTATTATTGTCAATAATGAGGACGAGGTTTTGGAGTTTGTGGAACCCGGCAAACATAAGCCCTTCCCAGATTGAACCTTCTTGACATTCGCCGTCGCCGACAAGGACAAATACTCGCGAATCACCCCTATTTTTGAGATGCCAAGCCATACCGATACCTAAAGAGAGGCCATGGCCCAAAGAACCATTTGTTGTTTCAATCCCGGGGAGAGCATGAAGGGTATTATGATCGCCAAGAACCGAACCCTCGGTGCCATATTCGTGGAGTCGTTGGAGTGGAAAAAATCCTTTCAGACCCAGTGTGGCATACAGGGCTACACAGGCATGACCTTTACTCAAAATAAATCGGTCTCGATCTTGCCAATCCGGTTGAGCGGGCTTGACCTTCAAAATATCACCGCAGTAGAGACCGATCAACAGATCAATACACGAAAGACAACAACCAATATGGGCTGCTTTGGCTTTGAAGATCATATCGAGGATCAGATTTCGCGCCGCTCGAGCTTGTGTGTTTAAGTGCATTTGGAGTGGATTCAAGGGAAAATCTCCTCGTGATCTGTTTTCAATGAACTTGACAGGACAAACTATATATAATTATCTTTATTTAGTCAATAATTTACGATTGACGAGGTGGGTTAATTTTATTAAAGTATATCGAAATATCGTATCCAATTATGAAAAAAAATCTGCCCAACAATCAGAAATACAGAATTACCGTTGATTATAGTCTGGCTATGGTTGAGATGATTGCGATTGGAAAGTATGACTGGGGGAATAAAGACATCAATACAAAAAATTTCCCTATGTATGGAAAAGGTACCAGCGATCTTACTGTTGAATTAGTTTGTTTTGGTAAGTTTATGAAGTTCCAAGATGTCCTGCGCGAGCTTCGATCTCGTGGCCTTCGACCGGGAACTCTTTCAGAGTTGTTAGCTTTTGGCGCGACTTACCCTAAAAAACAACTTGAATTTCCGATTCTTCAGATTGGCTCCGTTTGGTCGGATCGGGGTGGCCGGCGCGTGGTCTTTCTTCGGAAAGGCAATAAAGAGCGCGGTGTTAGTGTTGTGTGGACCCGCTATGGCTGGGGCCCTTATTACAGATTTATTGCGGTCAGAAAAGATATTTCTGGTAAGAAAAAACCGCGTTAAGCGGTTTCGATTGGTCTGTTAAAAATATCATAGCGGTGTTCTGCTATTTCTCGATTTTCCAGATACCAGGTATATGTTCTTTGGAGGCCTTCTTCCAGGGAAATGAGGGGTGAGAATCCAACTTCTCGCGCTCGAGAAATATCGAATAATCTTTTTGTATCGCCGGCGGGTTTTGAGGTATCCCAAGTTATAACCAATTTTTTACCGGAGATTTGAACAATGGTCTCTACCAATTCTCGGATAGACACCCCTAAGCCGCTGCCGAGATTGATCGGATAGAACGGGTTGAGCTGTTTTTCAATAGCCAACAGTATACCTCGTGCCACGTCATCAGTATAGATAAAATCGCGGATGGCCGAGCCATCTCCCCACACAATAATTTTATCTTTTGCTTCGGCTACGCGTCTGATCAAGGAAGGTACGACCATGGAATTGAATTCGTTGTAATTGTCATAGGGGCCATACACATTGGCGGGTCTGACGATGGCAATTCTACTCCAGCCATACTCCGTGGCATAGGCTTGAGCCTGATATTCACCCGCCCTTTTGGCGTTGCCGGCGCCCCGATCATTTACAGAAACAGGACCTTCAAGTGGATCGTCTTCATAAAATATTTCGGCGGGGGGATATACGCAATTCGAACTGGTAAATAGAAACGATTGGACGCCGGCCCGCCGAGCCGCTTCCATCAAGTTTGTGTTGTACATTACCATGGGCACAAAAAAACTGGCGGGCTTGGATTTAGCCGTCGCGGGTGAGCCTTTGGTACACAAAAGATTAAAGACAATATCCATACCATCACAGGCGGATAAACAATTATCCAGATGAGTCAGATCACAGCGCACATATTCCGCTCGAGGATGAGCCCGGTCGCCATTATCAAGCGAGGCAATTCTGACATGACCACCCTGATCTAAGAGCATTTGAACCAAAGGTCGGCCCACTAAACCTGTACCGCCAGCCACGAGAACGTTCTGGTTGTGAAAATAATTATTGTTTTCAGACACACATCCCTCCGTTCAGTTGTTAAGTTGCCGGTACTATAATAACAAGAAATATTAATTTGTCCACCCCTGAAGTTTACTTGAATGCAATAGCCAAGCATGACCTCGGAAACGATCTTTGTCAGTGATATAATGAAGCATAAGATCCAAATAAGTCATGATATCAGCTTCTTGGAGCCAAATATTATCTGAACCATATACTGTTTTAAATTTAATAGTAGCTATCTGTTCTATTTTTTTAGTTTCCAGTAATTCATTTAAAATCAAATCTTCCCTAAAATCACCCTGTTGTATTGATTCTTCCGCCGGCAAATATCCAGCTTTGTGGGTTGTGGCCGGAACAAGAATCCAACCATCCTGCACGTCTTTGAGATATTGTATAAACGTTATTTTTAAATTTTTTAATGCCGGAGTAGTTGCAAAATTATCAAGGAATGATTCATTGTAAAAGGTTTTATAGGTATAGATTTCTTTAATTTTATATTTATCAAAAGATTTGATTATCTTATTAAAACTCATTCTCGCTGGATAGATATCAGTGAAAAATTTCCATAAATTCCACATAAATGTTACGGCAAGCAAGATCAGTGCTAAAGTCCAAAAATACTGGCGTCCCTGAAAAAAATATATTCCAAAACCAATAAGCAAAAGAAAACCAATTAATCCCGAAGAATAGGATCTAGACACCTGATATGCTTTTGTTAATTCTGCCCATAGGATAGGGGATAATGAAGCAATTATAAGAAAAATAAGTGATCCGACGTCGATTGTTGATGAAGGTGAAAATATATTGAAAATAATACTAATAAGTATGGTTCCATAGATCGCGGTATGAAATGGAGCCATTCTGAAAAAAATCTTAGGCACCCACCAGAACCCGCCACCCCTCAAGTTAGATGGTATTTTTAGATTATTTTTGACAAAGTAACCATATTTAACATATCTTACTAATCCAGAATTGATACCCGGTTTTACGTAAGAGATATAAAGATAATTGAAATAAAAAGTAAAATTTCTTTTTATATCGGGTAAAGTAAGGATAAAAAAAACCAGCGCAAAACCGATAAAGATGGGGATAAAATAATTAATTCCAATGCTGTTCACTACGATAAATAGAAAAATATAAGGTTTTAATATTAATCGTAAACCACTCTCGAGCATCCCCTGGGCCTTCTCTATGTAATGCTCGAGTGGATATTTTTTAGTCCGGAGCAGACCATTTAATGGCCATGGCGCGGTGCGATGATATATGGCCATAATAATTTTTTTATAAAAAATTATTAAAAAAATTAAAAAAATTAAAAAAATTATAGTAAAAATTAGGCTGATACCAAGAGTGTTATTTTGTATAATTGTTTGATAAAAACTACCGATGTTTATCTGATTACTTATTGCTTGATGTCTGGCAAAAAAAACTGCCACGAAGAACAGTGTGATGTATCTTCCGGCCGAAGAAGACGCAAACAGCATACAGCAAAAAGAAAAACCCGAAGCAAAAAGCCATAGATAAACAATGTGTGGTTCAGCGCTTATTGTGAAGGTAGTACAATAAACCGCAAACAAAAAAAACATGGTGGCAACGTTGAGGTGACCGACAAACAAAGACATTTGCCACATCCAAAAAGAGGCGCTGTAGAGGAAACTGATATATAAGGCTATTGCCGGTCCCCAGTAATAAGAACCAATAAGATAGATCAAGAATACAGATGTTGTATGGGTAAAACTCCACAGAGCGACGATAGGAAATTCACTCAACTTATCACGAAATATTTTTTGGAACAGTACCAACAATAATACCGTGGTATCCCTCTGGGAAGTACTGGTTCCGGTATAGGTTTTTATATGCATATCAGAGGGCCAGCGCCACTCGTTAGATTTAGCCGTGGCTCGAAGCAGATAATCATTATCGCCAGCTCCGCCCCCAACCGTCGTTTTAATATTGCGAGTTAAAAATAAAAATATAAACCAGAAAATCAGACAAATACCAAATATAATTATCAAGTTTATTTCGAAAACGTTATTCATTGTTGTTGTGGCTGACGTGGTAGGATCGGTATAAATACGAATCTTGGTTTTTGATCAATTCCTGGGGTGTTCCTATTTCAATAACTTTTCCATTATCTAATACAATTATTTTGTCAGAATTCATTACTGTTGATAGGCGATGAGCTATAATTATAACCGTAATTTTATTCTTTAAATCATTTATTGATTTTTGGATTAAAGCCTCTGATTCATTGTCTAAGGCACTTGTGGCTTCATCAAGAATCAAAATAGATGGCTTTCTAGCGAGAGCTCTGGCCAGGGCGATACGCTGTTTTTGACCGCCGGATAATTTTACGCCTCGCTCACCAACAAGAGTATTAAACTTTTTTGGTAATTCTTCGATAAAATCATAAATGTTAGCCATCTTAGAAGTGGCGATAATATCATCTTGAGAAACTGAATTACTATAAAATCGGATATTGGCTTCTACAGTGTCGTTTATTAGAAAAACGTCCTGGGATACATACCCGATATTTTTGCGCCAACTCCCCAAACTTATTGAGTCAATATCAATATCATCAATCATGATTATACCCTTTTGGGGCTTGAGGAGGCGTAATAAAATATCCACTAAGGTGGTCTTGCCTGCTCCGGAGGGGCCGATTATCCCTAGCATCTCCCCTTTTTGTATAGAAAAACTTACAGCAGATAGTATGTTAGAATGAGCTTCCGAGTATGTGAATGTTATGTCTTGAATTTTTAAAGACCCACTGAATTTAAAAGGCTTGTTGCCAGAGGATCTTTCTTGATGCTGTTCGGTTGCAGCCTGATAGGCAAGCATGATTTCCAGGTATGGAAGCGCACGGTTAATACCGTTGAACTTGCTCTGGATTGTCGCTATAAAAGAAAACATGTTCTTGACGAGATAAATAATCACTATAAAAGAAACCATATTAAAGCTGGGGTTTTTATAGGAGAAAATAAAAATAAGCGAAATAAAAATAAGCGAGGCGGGTTCAAATAATATACCCTGGAGATTGCCCAGAAAAGACGATTTAACTTGGACTTTTTTAATTTTCTCAAAATAGGAATAGCCCTTGTTGATTACCGAAGATTCGCTCGCGAAGGCTTTTATTGTTTTAATTCCGATCGAGCTTTCATTGATGTGGTGGCTTGTCTCTTTGTTGACTTGATTTAAAAACTCGGACAGCTTTCTTGTTTTATAAAAATAGGGTTTAAGGAACAAAAAAATCAACACCCCACTGCCTAAAGAGACAAAGGTTATTATAGCTGATATGTTAAGAGCAATAATAGTATAAGCAGCTAAACTGGTAAAACGTAGAGTGGCCTCACTTATACTTTTAAGAATACTTGCTCCGCCAGTGGCATCATTCAAGATCACACTATCAACATAACCAACCTTTTGATTCATAAGATATGGCCAGTCTGCCATTAGAGTTTTTTTCATAGACAAAGACCGCATATCCTCCAAATATTGTTCGGATATTTTTTCAATCAGGTAGCCAGTAATAAGGGATATTAGAGCCTTAGCTATAAATAGCAGTACCATAACCATTAAGATAAAGGGTAAATTGTAATCCAAGTGCAAAAAATTAAAAACCCTTTCCACGGTGTTGGATAGGTTATCGACATTATTTGGATCATTTCGCCCTACGACAAAAGAGAAGAGGGGAATAAGCATGCTTATTCCGATACCGCTGACTAAACCACTGATAAAGCCCAAGATAGTGGTAATTACTATTTGGAGTTTGTAGCCTGCATAAGCTCTTTTGAAAAGAGACAATACATAACTGATCTTTCTTGTATTAATAATCATAGCCGCTTAATTATACAGAAGTATCAAAAGGTATCAATAGGTGTCAGCAGACAACCTTGGTTTCCAGGCGACATAGGAATAGCCCTCGTGATAAAGATTACCAAATGGTACTCGCTGGACTTTGATTATCTCAATCTGCCCCATTTTTTCTAGCTGGTGTAGATAATTTAAATAATTGCTTAAGTAATTCCTCTTTTTTATAAATTTAACAGCCAAATAATCAAAAGGGTTATGTTTATCATAAAGCTCCTCAAATGAATCAACTGCTAAAAATATAGTTGCTTTTTTCTTGAGAGTAAATTTTATAAAAGCTTCATAGTTATACCCAAGTTGTTCGAGCGATGAGAATGTTAAAAAAGCACTTTTATTCTTGATTTTGATATTAAAATTCGGTTTAAACATATCAAAAACAAAACCCGATAATTGCCAACCATATTTTTTCGCTAATCGATCAACAATTTTTTTTGATGAGTCAACCCAATCCGAGCAATATAACTTTTTTTTCGGAAATAATCCAGCCAAGATTGACATATTCATGCCGGTTCCGCCACCAAATTCATAAATACACCCAATTTCTTTAAAATATTTTCCGAATAACCAATACTTATAGACACATTCAAAATTCAATTCAAAATTTTTATCCAATGGTTCTATAAAATTGTTATTGAGTCGATGAAGCCGCTCGGGACCATAATAGTATTTAGGCGTTAAGACCTCCATCTTATGATCTTGGGCGGTGAAATCATGGAGTCTATCTGACCATTTTTTTTGCCAGACCTTTTTTGACTCTTTTCCTGCTTTATCAAAAACATTATTCTCAATTTTTTGTGATATCTCTTTCATTAATTGCAGTTTCTCTTGGTGTGGAAGTTTATAATACCGAAAATCGCTAGTCTTAATAATTTTTTTGCAGTGGGCGGGGAGGTCTGATACGGTAGTACCAAATAGTTTTGCGAAATCTATTACCGTAAGACGGTATATTTTTTTAGCCATGGTTATTTCGTTGGACGAGTGAGTCAACGATTGGTTGGAAATCTTTGTGGTATTTAGAATCTGGTTTGGTGACCTCATAATGTAATTGATCTTTTTTTGTAAGCCAGGGTACAATAAATTCCCTATAAATTTTCTTTAATAAAGGTAGACGAGTTGCTATTTTTGTCCTCAAACCTTTTTTAGTCAGTTGGGGTGAGTTAAGAGTATTCATATATTGGTCATAAGATTTTTGCAGGTATTCTTTAAAATGAAAATGCATAGATTGCTTGAAAACCTGCTCGGCCCTTTCTTGGCTTATATTGTCTTTGGTCATCAAGGCCATGACCACTTGGGCTCTTAAGAGAGTATATGACGAATACCAGTTTTCATTAGCAAAAACCCAATCAAACATATCGGCAAGTTGAAAATGGCTGTCGTGAATCTGGCGGACGAATCCGAGTCTGTCTATTACTTTTGATTTGCCGGCAATAAGCATTAAACAAGATACTAAAATTTCTCCCCGGATGTTGGCGTCACTTATTTCTGATGAGTCTTGATAATATTTTAGCAAGCGATCTGTTCTTATAACCGCGGCCGTGATTGCGCTTAGGTTTGGACCTAAATAATTGAATAATCTTTCTGAAGCCGTATTATCTTCGATAGAATGTCTTGGATAGTCGTGGATTTCTTTAATTTTACCGAATACTGCATTATTCTCGGTTTTAAACGTTACAGATTTTCCTATAGCCGTTGCGTAATCAAGGTTTTTCTCAAGAAATTCTACGCACTGATTCAAGGCATCGGGAATCCAGTAATCATCATCCCCTAAGAAAGCGACATATTTTTCTTGAACAGAAGATAGTAATTGGATTACAGATTTTATACTGTTGCCGGCAGGACTGACTAGGTAGACAATATTTAATCTAGCCTTCAGCTTAGCAATTTCGTCAGTTACTTTTTTTGCATTCTCGGGACTGCTTCCGTCAGAGTAGTATATGGTGTGAGAAGAATTTAAACTCGCGTAATAGTTCAGTTGGCGGATTACAAAATCAGGTCTATTCATTGTTGGAACTATTATCCCAATTCTGGGGGTCTTAGCCAATTTATTCATAGATTTAATATCCTACAAAGTTAATTTGTTTTTACATCCTCAAACACTAAAAATTCAGGTCTAGATTTTGATTTAACCATTTTTTTATCTTTTAAGCGAAGTGTTTGAAAGAACTGATTAATATAAGGAACCGAATATTTAAGCGTTGCATTTATGGGCAATGTAATCTTAATAGGTAAGTCTCTACGATACAATGAACGTATGTGTTCACTATTAAATTTATTATATTTTATTGGTTTGTTGATAGAAGCAAGTGCGACCCCACCGACATATTTAAGGACCATTCCCATACTATCTGATAGATTTTTTGCAACTTGGGGTTGACCCCAAAGCAAGTGATCCCAAAGATAGAACATTTCCAATATCCTGAATCCATTAGCAGTCATTAAATTTATAATATTGTCTTCGGTAAAGTTGCTTTTATGGGTAAGATAAAGCGCATCGCTCCAGCTTATGTAATTCCATATGACGGGAATCTCAAGGTATAAAATACTATTTTTATTGTGCAGCAGATTCTTTATTTTAGACATTATAAAATTCGGGTGATCGACATGTTCAAAACATGCAGAGAAAATGATTAAATCATAATTTCTTTTTTTTATAATTAAGTTTTCTATCGCATCACTTACTATGGGTATCTTTAAATGTTTAAGATAATTAACTTTACTTATTTCTGGTTCAACGGCTTCGACATTAAACCCATGTTTTCTAAATACAGCAGTACCAGTGCCATAGGCGGCGCCGATATCAAGCATTCTCCCCTTCTTTACATATTTAGATAGAATTTTATAATATTTTATATACCGGCTCTTTCTAAGCTCTTCCACTTTTGAGTTAAAAACTTCTAACTTTTTTGTTTTAATTAATCTCCAGCATTTTTTAAACCAATTCAAGTTAGGACTTAGGGATCTAAAAACAAAAAGACAATTATTACAGATATCCGTTGAAAGAATTTTGAGTTTAAAATTTATATAAAGTTCGGCAATGGGTTCGGTATTTTTGGAATGGCAAAGGGGGCATTTTTTAACTATCAACAAGTCAGATTTATTAATCGGATAAGTCCTGAATTCTTTTTCTTTGACGATAACTTGTTTTAATGCGGCTTCCTTGTATGGGCCAATCATCAGGTAGTTATTACTGTCGGCTTTCATATTTTTATTTAACTTTACTTTAATTATTTTGTATGTAAAATCCAAACATAAGATTATGCTGCTCTAATTTCCGTTAAAGAATCAACAACGGCCTTGAAATCCTTATAATATTTAGAATTTGGTCTGGTTACCTCATACTGAAGCTGTTCCTTATTAAGCCAGGGCACAATAAATTTATTATAAGCTTTTTTTAATAAGGGTAGGCAAGTTGCTATTTTTAGCCTTAAACTTTTTTTGATCGGTTGATTAATAATATTTATATGGCGATAAGAGGTGCGCAGGCGTTCTTTCATCCAAAACCACATAGATTGCTTGAAAACCTGTTCGGCCTTTTCTTGACTAATATTGTCTTTGGCCATCAAGGCGGCAACTACCTTAGCTTTTAAGAGGGTATATGAAGAATACCAGTTTTCATTATTGATAACCCACTCGAATGTATCCTTGGACGTGATTTGAGCATGGATATCGATATTGTGGAGCTGCATAACATAGCCAAGCTTGTCTATTACCTTATATTTGCCAGCAATAGGCATTAGACAAGATATTAAAAATTCTGCCTGTATGCTGAAGTCCTTTATTTCCATTGAGTCCCGCTGATATTTTAGGAAGTGCTCCGTTCTTACGACTGCCGCCGCGATTGTGCTTGGCTTTGGACCTAAATAATTGAATAATCTTTCTGAAGCCGTGTCGTCTTCGATAGGGTATTTTGGATAATCATAGATTACTTTAATTTTCCCATAAACTCCATTATTTTCCAGTCTAAACATTACAGATTTTCCTGTGGCTGCTTCGTAGTCAGGATTTTTTTCAAGAAATTCTACGCACTGATTCAAGGCGTCGGGGACCCAGTAATCGTCATCTCCCGCATAGGCGACATATTTTTCCTGGACGGAAGATAATAATTGGAGCATAGATTTTGTAGGGTCACCGACAGGACTGGGCATATAGACAATATGTAATCTAGCCTTCAGCTTAGCAATTTCGTCGGTTACCTTTTTTGCATTCTCGGGATTGCTGGAATCAGCATAATAAATGGTGTGAGGAGAATGTAAGCGGGCGTAATAATTTAATTGGCGGATTACAAAATCCGGCCGGTTTAAGGTCGGAACAATAATAGCAACCTTTGATTTTTGGGTCGGTTCTTCCATAGTTTCAATATATAGTAACAGAAAACTCTTGTTTGTCCACGATATGTTAAAAATAAAAGCCCAGCACCACTTTTACGGAATCCGTAAAAGTGGTGCTGGACGAATGTCAATCAGCGACTACAACTTTGGATCGCTGGTTTGGCGGCCAGCGAAAGAATAGATATCAAAAACATGGCAGATGACGTTCGTGAATTGGTAGCCCGATTCGGTGATCAGGATCGCGTCAGCACGGAGTTCGACCAAGTCGTCTTTGACAAAGAGATCGAGTCGGGCCAGTTCCAGCGCGAAGTATTTTTTGAAGTTGATGCCGTGGCGTTGTTCAATGCTTTTATATCGCACAGACAAGTAATTCCGTAGCGTCTGGATGACGTCGCGACGGATGATGTCATCACGATTCAATATATGACCGCGATATATGGGAAGATCGCCTCTATTGACCGTTTTTTCCCAATCCAATACGTCATAAAAGTTTTGGGCGTAGCAACGGCCGATGGTGCTGATGCTGTATATGCCGATACCCAGAACATTGGTGTACCGTCCCGGCGTAACGCCCAGCGCATTCCAACCCATTTCACCGTGTTCCATGGCCTGAACGACACTATCGCTAGGTTTCGCGAAGTGATCGTAGCCAGTCCGGACATAACCGCTGGCTTTCAGAACCTCGAGGGCCTCGACAAACAGAACCTTTCGTTCGTAGAGGTCAGGGAGTTCAGCCGGCCGGCCATGTTTACCGTCAGTCATGAGCGTTTGATGTTTGGTCCGGGTTGGATCGTAGTGCAGATAATTAAGGCAGATACGATCGGGCGACAACTCAACCACTTTTTTGATTGTCGCGCGGATTGATTTTGTGGTTTGGTGGGGGAGGCCACAAATGATGTCAAAATTGACGCCATTCTTAAAGAGGTTTCTGATTTCTGGTGTGAGCAGATTTTCTGTCAGCTCAGCTGGTTGAACTCTGTTGATGGCCTGTTGGACATCAAGATCAAAATCCTGAACTCCAAATGAGATTCGGTTGATGCCCAGCCGGTGGTAATAGCGCATGCGGTTGGCGTCTACCCGACGCGGGTCAATTTCAATCGAAAATTCTTGAAGTTGCTGGACATCGGCGATCAGACCCAGCTTTTTGATTAGGCGGCTGAAATCTTCTTCTTTGACAAACGTCGGCGAGCCGCCACCGAGATGAATTTCTTGAATGTTAGGCGTGACACCCTGCTGTTCAAAAAACTCTTTGAGCAATTCAATTTCTCGGTAGAGGACTGACAGGTAATGTCTGACCCGTTCATAGTCTGTTGTAATAAGCATATGGCAGGTACAGAACCAGCATAGTTGCTCGCAGAACGGAATATGAACGTACAGCAAAAAAGGAGCATCTGGTTCGCTCACCAGGAGATTCTTCAGTGCAGTTTTGAAATCGCCTGCGCCGAATGTTGGTGACCAGAATCGCTTATGGGGATATTCAGTGTACATGAGGGCGTTGGTATTTCTAATCAAGCTCTCGTCCAGATGCTTCAATGGGGTGATTGTCGCCATATCATTTTCTCCGTTTCTAGTTTCTTTTTTCAAAGATCACAGACGATACTATACCAAAATGATATAAAAAGTCAAAAAAACCCGCCTAAATTTTGCTTCGCAAAACTTTGGCGGGCCCTACTGGATATTGGAAATGCGCAGTTCCAGGTCTGCAATCAAATTGTCTAATTGCAATACGGGGAATCGTTTTCGCCAATAATCATTCTGGGTGGAAAATTGTTTCGTCAGTTTCAAACGATATTGAGCTTGGTCAGCATGGCCAAGCTTGTATTCCAAGAGAGCAAAGAACAGATTACCCAGTGCGTTCTCTTTGTGGGTTTTATCGCACATGCTAATAAACAGTTTGTGGAGCATGTCAATTTTAATTGGATCTTCTAACTGCCACAGTTTTTTGTAATTAACCATGTAATCCATTACGAACCAGATATCAATCAACTCATCACGGCGCGGAATTCTTGATGGGTCACCCTCGAGGTGATTGATGAACGGGAGAGCTTTCACTTGTTCATTCTTTGACCGCTTATCTTGTTTGCCCGTGGATCCGACCACTGGCCGTTCCGAGCCGTCGATCAGTTCTTGTTTGGTAATGGTTCCGTGAACTAAGGCGTGGTTCGTGATATCAACGCCGGGAATAAGATTTAATGGTTGGATAGTGTACCAATCCAAATCCATTTGTTTGGCCAGATTTATTGTGTCCCAAATCATGCCAATCGATTCGCCCGGAAAATTTCGTTCCGGTTCGGGCGGGAAACCAACCATCAGCAAGCCTTTGGTGAATATCTGGGGATGTTTCTTCATGATCTCACCGGCCCGGTAGTAGTGTTTGACACCACTCGGCTTGGGGATATTTTTCAACACTTCCGGATTACCGGACTCAATACCAAAGCTTAAGGCGATACAACCAGATTTTTCGGCTGCATCGGCAATTTCTTCGGTCAAGGCCGACGCGATAACGCCATTTGAGGCATCCCAGGTGATACCAAGATTTCTTTTGGCCCAGCTGTCAAAAAGATCAACTGTTCTTTTTTCTCCATTCAAGAGATCATCGTCGAGCATCATTACGTGACTAATTCCATACCTATCCCTCAATCTTTCAAGTTCATCTAAAACGATATCTATATCTCGTTTTAATACTATACCTCGACCGTTGAATTCATCAACAGAACAAAATCTGCAATGAGCTCGGCAACCCCTATTGATAAGGACGGTTCCCGCTCTTGTTCCCGGTGGAAACAACCAGTAAAAAGTCCCAATCCTTCCTATGGAGCTATATCTTTCAATGGGTAGGTCGTGAAAATTTGGAGCGATATTCAATGTTTCTGATTTGAATTCCGACCTTTTTGTAATAGCTGTGTAGTTGCCATTAATAAGAGTAGCAATTTGAGTAAGTTTATCTGATTTGATCTTGCTGTTTGCTGTATCTAAAAAATCTCCAAAGCTGTCATTGCCCTCATTCAAACCAACAAAATCTATCTCCTTGCAATCCTCAAGAACTAATTGGCCAGGAGACGATTTAATATCAGCTGAAGCCATAGTAGTATGTACACCACCGGCAACAACGATAATTTTGGAATCATATTTTTTAACAAACCTGGCAATTCTAACCATCGAACGATGATAGATTGTAAACATACAAGTGATACCGACAACGTCCGGTTGAAATTCAACCAGTTTCTGCTTCAGCCATTCTTGCCAAATGCCGTATCGGAAATTCCCGGGATTACTTTTCAAGTTGTCCTGGAGCATGAAGTTCAAATCAAGGATATCTGTTTCATAGCCTCGTAACTCGACACAAGATGCTAGAACACCCAGCCCATAGGGCTCATAGACGGGATAGCGGTTATTGAGGGCGACTGCTAGATCGTAATCTTCTTCCGGAACATTCGGCGGTTCGATGAATAAGACTTTGCGGCAACCATAGGGTAAAAGAGATTGTATCTTTCTTCCGACAGATGCCTGTTCCACGGTTATTTCTGAAGATGGTATTTGCACGATAACTCCTTATTGTTAAGGTTCTTCTTGAATAATCATAATAAAACATTTTTTAGTCAAAGTCCATATTTCGGAAATTTTTTGGGCTGGAGTAGACAGCGCTACTTTTTCGTGTTACTATTTCGGGATGAAAATTAAACCTTGGCGGAAGATAGGGCCACCGCGTATTCTCTCAAGCGGGCATGGAAAAAGTTTTGGTAATCAAAATTTTATTAATCCTAAAAATGGGGTTTTGGAGGAATTCTCTTTTTTCTCGGGCGGTAAGACAGTTCCGGTGATTGTTTTACCGATTACGACAGATAAAAAATTAGTAGTGACGCGCCAATTCAGACATACGGCTAATAGAATATTTATAGAATTACCGGGGGGTCATAAACATCCAAATGAATCACCAATTACGACGGCGAGACGCGAATTATTAGAAGAGACCGGGTTTAAAGCCGGTAAAATTATTCGCTTAAAAACAAAGAAAGTCTGGTTTGAACCTGGTGTTTTTAATACCGCGTATGTGCCTTATGTAGCAATTGGTTGCCATAAAATTTCCGAACCTTTTTTAGATTCAACGGAATGTATCGAAACAATTACCATACCGATAGATGAATGGTTAGATATGATTTTTAAAGGTTTGATTACCGACAATAAGACGTTGGCGATAACATTATTAGCTCTACCGTATATAGGAATAAAACTAAAAAAATAGTAAAGCCATTAAAAAAGCCCCGCCAAGGCGGGGCTGAGAGTTTAATGATGACCGGCTATTTCTGTCCCGGCTCTTTTGTTGCCGTAGAGGTAGGCGCCGCGGCGATTACCCCACCAGACCATTTTTTGATACCACTCGTCCCAGTTTGACCATTGTTCACTCGTGCGGTCAATAATCTCGGTCTGGGGCGCATGTTCTAAGGGAATTTGTTTTCCTCGCAGAACCGCTTTGTAAAGGTCCCAAATATTGCAGGCGAGGTAGATTTGAAGATCTTTTGTTTGGAATGGAATTTTAATTAATGCTTGGTTTAATGTGATCGCATCGGATACTGCTTTAGCAGGTGTCGCACCAGTTTCTTCAAGTAGTGAAGAAAATATGGTCCGGGCTTCAGTATAGAAGGCTTCAAGTTTTTGTTCTTTACAGAGCTTAATGAAAGCGTATTCTTCCACCGGCCACCAGATATCGAGCCATTCCGGTGAATGAATGAATTCTTCTTGCTTGCCATCTTGCATCTCGTACGCGGTTTTTTCAAAGAATGCGTATATTTCTGAAAGAACCGGTGAGGAGTGCTGATCCAAGAAAAGTTGAAATATACGGCTATACGGAATGGCATAGATTTCATGGAGAATAATGATTGGAATTTGAAGGAGCTTATTGAAATAAATCAAGTTTACCAGCCAACAGAGGATGCGCGCTTTGACCCAATCAGATCCCGGCATGGTGTTGGTAGCCACCACCAGTTCCTGATATTCTTCGATGCCGCTGATGAGATCATTTTTCCGGCCGTGGCCGTTAATGATTTTTGTACGGACTATTTTCATGCTATAGCGTTCTTGATATTCCGGATCGCCCATTTCGGTGTTGCGTAAAATCGAGAGATTATTGAACTGGATCCGGTTATGCTGGCCGTTGGTGATAAGTGTGCCAATGGCCTCAGTAATACTCTGCACGGTTTCTTCCGGCATCGGCAGAATAATATCCGTCATCGTATAAATACCCTCGGCCGCTAATTGTTTTTGAATTTCGTAATACTCATCAAGTTTCATGTTGTCTCGGCGCACGGCTTTCAGTGTGGCCGGATTCAGAGACTGCTGGGACATGACGGTAGCTTTGTTGAGGCCCGCCCGTTCCAGAACTTTCAGCGCCTGGATAGTATGTTTTTTTGGATTTTTGGCGTTTTGGGTGGAAACGCCTTCCAAGCGGCCGTACTTCGCTTTTGATTCTGCGTAATATTCAGCAATCTCAACGTCTCGTTCCAGGATTCCAAAATTAGCATTACAGAGAAATTCATAGGGAATTCCGTGTTTTCCGCCCCACATGATATCGGCATAGATTTGTTCCATTGGGAATCGGCTGACCCGATCTTCAGTCGCCCCGCCCCAGTCGCAATAGGTGCAAGAGTAGGGACAACCCCGATCAGTTTCGTACATCTTAATCCATTTTTGATCCGGAAACGCAGTCATGAGAGGTTCAAAGACCCCGGTCGTAAACGGCGAGGGGGTCTCAGCCAACTCCCGATCGTTCATCCGTTCCAGTTTGGGATTGAAATGAAAGTTGCCGTTCATATCGAGATAGCTGATTGAAGGGATAGTGCTTTTGTCTCGACAGCCGTCAATGGCCATCTGTTCCAGAACCTTAGTAAAGATGCGTTCACCTTCACCATGACAGGCAAGGTCAATATAAGGATGAGCCCGATGGAAATCTTCCGTGAAGTACATTCGCTGGCGTTTCATTTCTTCAGGGAGAAGATCAACCGTTCTCACCCTTCGGAATTGTTTTTGGCTGTCCGGAACTTGAGGCCCGCCGAAGATATTAATGACGTTTGGTTTTCGTTTTTTTAATTCTTCAGCAATCCTCAATGTATTCTGTTCATTCCACACATACAGGCTGTAGCCGACGATATCAGCATTAATCAGATATTCAACCGCTTCCTCAATCCGCATGAACGTATAGAGCGGGGGAAGAAATTCATACTCTTCAGCGTAGGTGAGGTGCTTTTGGGCATAGGCTTGAAGCATGCCGACTGAAAGTGGAAGATAGAATTGATCGGAGAAGCTGTTATTGAGTTGGACCAACCCGACTTTTATTGGAGAAATCAGAATCCTGTTCGGCATAGTAACTCCAGTTGTAAAGGTTCAGTTTCTGAATCAGACTATAGTATATTTTTCAATATTTGGCAATAAAATGCTCAAGATTTCTCTTGAGCATGAGGGTTTACAGGTCAGAGCGGAGCGGTCGCAATGAGATCTCTTTTCGATCGCCAGTTTTCCCGGGTATGAAATTGGATTGTTGAGAGATTCCTTTCGTGCCATAGGGTATCAAAAACATTGGCCGGTCCCGATCAGAATTATTCGGGTAGGATCCGTGAACCACATTCCCATGGAGAATCAGCAGAGATCCTTTTTTGAGCGGGAGATCCACTTTTTCATATTCTGTCGGCAAACTTTTGGAGACATCGTGGCCTGGATTCTTGCCCGGTTGTTCATGGAAGCTTTTGAAATACTCGGCTTCCAAGAGTCCTTCTTGGTGCGATCCGGGATAAATATACATGCAACCATTTTCAAGATCTTGATTTGCAAACGGAATGTTTCCGGTCAGGTACATACCGTAGGGCGCGCGGGGATAGGCATTATCTTGGTGGGGATTCCAGGCCTGCGGAGAATGGGATTTTTTAAAGAGAAACATTGACTGGAGTCCCACCACTTCCGCGTCTTGAAGAGTATCCAGAACCAAAACAATCTTTTAGTAAGACATTAGGTCGCGGATACGACGGTCTTCTCGGTCCAAATTCATTATTCCCTTAAATTCTTTATCGCCGTTATCTCTTGCATGGCTTTCAAAAATATCATTTAGTCTGTCGCATTGTTCACTGGTCAGGACATCTTCTACCACAAGAAATCCATTAGTACGGTAGGATAATATTTGTGCTCTGGTTAGAAGAAAATCATTTTCCACTTTGGTTCTCCCCCATCTTGTTTTTAAGATACCAATCGATAGTTTGACAAATCCCTTGATTTAAATCAACTTTTGGCCGCCAGGCCAAGATCGTATATGCCTTCTGCCAATCCAACGTAATTTGATTACCGAGACTTGGTTTGGCTGAATCATATCGAATACCGACTTTCTTACCTGAAATTTCGATTATCTTTTTAACTAAATCAGAAACTGAAATTGCTACTCCTGAACTTACATTAAATACGTCGTATTGAGACTCACAATTACTCCTGACCGCAGTTTCGATAAAATCAACCAGGTCGGATATGTAAAGAACGTCCCGTTCTTCTTTGCCTTCGCCCCAGATGACGATATCGTCGCCAGCGTTTGCCAAAAGCACTTTGGTGATGGTTGCCGCAAACACATGACCCCTCTGAAGATCAAATTTATCATAGGGACCATACATATTGGCGGGCCGAATCATGGTAAATCGAGTACTCCAGCGTTGAGAATAATAGCGACAGAGATCTTCCATGGAAACTTTAATTCTCGCGCCCATGAAATACTGGGGGTGAATTCCTGACAGGTCCGCTTCTGTTTCTTTCTGGGGTGTAGGTTTGCTGGGATAGACCACGCTACTGCCCAGGGAAATAAGCTGAGAAATTCCATTGGCGCGGACCGTATCAGCAATAAGAGTATTCATGATGATATTGTCAGCGATGTAGCGGTCTGGGTTAGCCATGATAGCTCCCAGACCATCAGTAACGGTGGCCGCATGGATAACCACATCCATACCCTCAAGAGCTTTCTGGACGGATTCTTTATGAGTGAGGTCGCAATAGAGCAATTTCCTATTTCTCCAAAACCTACTCTTGTATGTTCCAAATACTTCCATGTCCGACCATTGGGATAACCGTTCGAATACATTTCGGCCGATAAATCCGCTCGCCCCGCAGACCAGAACCTTTTTCTTCATATTGACCTCGTGATACCACCGTCAATGTTGATACATTCGCCCGTGATATAGTTGGCTTTGTTGGAAGCCAGAAACGTGACCAAGTGGGCGACATCCTCTTCAGTACCGATCCGGCCCAGGGGAGTTTTCTTTTCCTCTTCCGCCAGCATCTTTTGCCGTGCGTCCTTGAGAGATATTCCATCCCTATCCGCGCGGTCTTTGGCGTTGCGGTCAAAGCCGTCCCCTAAGACGGTACTGGGACAAATAGCATTCACCAAGATGTTATGGGGAGCTAGTTTCGTGGCAAGATGTTTGGTTAAACTGATGAGCGCGGCTTTGGCCGCCGAATAATGAGGATTGAACAATCCCGGTGTCCGGCCGGAGACGCTGGCGATATTGATGATCCTACCTTCGCTGGCTCGAATGAGCCAGGGTATGGCTTCGTAGCAGAAATGTTGCGCGCTCATTGTGTTGAGGACGTAAGCGTCCCGCCAATCTTCTGGTTTCAGATCAAAAAAATCTCCGAATTTTTCCGCTCCGCCAACGGCATTTACCAGGATATCGATTTGGGGAAAGTCTATTTGAGCGAACATATCGGTGACACTCTTTCGGTTCGTCGCGTCAACCGGATATACCGCAACGGTAATTCCATATTCTTTGACAAGTTCGGTCCGTGCTTGAAGAAGCTCATCATATTTTCTACTACAGAGAATGAGATGCGCGCCTTCTTGAGCTAGACATCGCGCGGTTGCGAGACCAATGCCATGGCTAGCGCCGGCGATAAGAGTGATTTTACCTTTCAGTTCGAGATTCATATTCTCTCCTTGATTGAGGCTAAGCCTCAATATTTGTCGAAGAACTTGAGCATGAGTATATAAGTATTATAATATTTCGTCAATTTTTTAATGCTAAAAATAAAAGAGGCGACAATACCTCTTTGATAACTTAATCGTTCACGATATGGGAGTCTTTATAAAATTCAAAAGAACTTAACTTGGCTTCTTTAATCCGATGTTTCAATCCTTTAAAATTTCTAATGATTTCATCTTCACTCATACCCCTACCCCAGGGAGTAACAGCCGCGTACTTAAATGAAAGATGTATATCTTTGTCTTCACTATGCTGATGCATCGTATTTTCCCAGTCCTTATTTATATGTGAAATCCCAAATTTATCAGGATGATTAAACACATCCGTTCCGGGTCGCACGGTAAAAAGTCCCAAATAGATAAGATCGGGCTGGGTCTCCTGAATAAATTGCCAAGTTTGTTCAACAATATCATCCGGCTCACCAGGAACACCGATTATTAAATAAACACGCGCTTCAATATTGTTTTGTTTAAGCACGGCAATAGTTTCACGAACTTTCTGAATACTTATCTTTTTGTTGAGAATATCAAGACAGCGCTGAACCACACTCTCGACACCCATGCCAAGCGCGATACATCCGGCTTGGCGGGCATGTTTAGCAATCTCTGGTGTTACACCATCAACACGACATTGTCCTCGCCATACAATATTAGTTCGGCCTATGGCCCCTAAATGCTTGAGAGCAACGTTTGTATTTAATGGAAACACTATTTCATCGCTAAGCGACAAACCTTGTATGTCGTACTCGCGCTTGAGATATTCAATTTCGGTTTCTACATATTCTGGTTTTCGAAAACGAATACCTGGTGTCTCGCGACGCGTGTATTCTATTGAACAAAATGAACATCGATAAGGGCAGCCTCGACTAAACATAGCTGTAGTACCATTGAGATTTTCTAATCCTGGGGTATGCCGCAGGGTCAATATGTTTTTGCGAACATTTGTACTTTTGGGAATAAAGTTTCGTCGAGCATGCGGGTACGCATTGATATTAATGACGCCACTCTGATGATATACTGGCCGAAGTTGTCCTTTCTGAAGATCGCGGATTGCGGCGACAATTGTTTCATCGCCCTCGCCAAAAATAATAGAATCAAAGATAGTAGCGCATTCATCCGGAAATAAGTTGGCATGGGGGCCTCCGGCAATGTGTATTGCTTTTGGATACTGTTGGCGTAAACTTGCGACAATATCACACTGCTCGGCAAAATCAAGTGTATAGACCGAGTGCAAAAATACATCGCATTCAGGAATATGATATTTTGCAAAATATCGTTTAATACCTCGAAGGTCAATTAACAAAGGCGTAATTGCCTTATCGAATACATCTTCAAGAACCGTAAGAATCTGGAAGTGTGTAAATGGATCGCCTCGAAATGGATCAAAAAGATAGTCACTACTCGGAAAAATAAATCCTATACGCATTGGTTGGTCACTCCTTTGTTTTAAAGAAACTGCCATGAGTATATAAGTATTATAATATTTCGTCAATTTTTTAATGCTAAAAATAAAAAAGAGCCGCGAGGGGCTCTTTCAGAGATTGGTAAAAGAATTTTTACGGACAATCTGGTAGCTTTTGATGAGTTCTGAAATTCCTGCTTGGAGTGACACTCTGGGCTTGAAACCGGTGGCTTCTATTCTACTATTATCCACGATGTAGTTTCTCTTGTCGGGATCTTCGCCAATAGGAGCTTCATGAAAGTAGAAGCCTGGTACTTGTTTCTGAATTTCTTGGCAGAGTTCAAGTTTACTCAAGTTGGCATCACTCAAACCGACGTTATAGGGCAAGCCTTTCATGGCCTCAAAGTGTTCAATACAATGAATGAAAGCCCGGCTGACGTCATGGACATGGATGTAATTCCTTTTGAAATGAGCTTCAAAGAGAATGACCGCCCGATCGCTGAGGGCTCGATAAACGAAATCGTTAACGAGGAGGTCAAGGCGCATCCGCGGACTGACGCCGAAAACCGTGGCCAGGCGAAAGCAAATTGAGTTTCTGTTTTCAAGGATTTCTTTTTCGGCCTGAACTTTCAGTTTGCCGTAGAGAGATATCGGCCGGAGGGGACTGTTTTCATCGCAAGAGAGTTCTGCCTGGCCGAGGCCGTAGCCACTATTCGTATTGGGAAAGATTATCTTCTGGTCCGGCCGTCGCAATTTGAGAATCAGCTGGATCGCTTCAAGATTCACTGATCTCGCGGCAGTCGGATCCTTAGCGCAGGCCGGTGCCCCAACGATACAGGCAAGGGGAATAATAAAATCAATTCCTTTGATGATTTGTGATACGAGTTCAGAATTTCTGGCGTCGCCTCGCACGATGGTGAGATGAGGGTCATGACAGCAATCGAGAAGACTCTGCTGGTTATACATGAAGTTGTCCACGGCCACAATGTCATGACCGTGGGCAAGAAGCATGGGCGTCAGAACTGAACCGATATAGCCGGCTGCGCCGGTGATTAGGATTTTCATATCGACCCCTTTTGGATTATTTTTTTTACCAGCCCGACAATCTTATCGGGTGATGGTGGCAAATTATCTAAGTGGGGAGCAAAGCCGGCCGTTCGATCATCGAGGGCTAAGACTCGGACTTTTTTAGCTGTCTGCTCCATGATGTCATAGGCCAAGGATTTTGTGGCACCATTGGCATAGTCACCGTCTAATACCAATCCGCCATGAGCGCTAGTCTCCAACGGGTCGAGTATTCGACTGTCAACAATAAATGGCTTCAACCACAAAATGTGGACGATATTACAAGTGATTCCTTCCTTCGCCAATATAGTGCTTGCCTCGATGGCATCAATTCTTGTTGAGGAGATCGGGAACAAGGTAATATCAGCTTGAGTATGAACTTGGTCAGGCATTTCATAGTTAATCTTGAAGCTTCGCCGATGCTCGCTGACATACATTGGGTGATCGTGACTCATGAAATATGTCCAGATCAATCTGTATTCCTTGGGGGTCATGGGCGCGCAGATTGAAATTCCTGGCATTCGCATGAACATCCCATGATGATTATTAGAAGCCACCGGGCCGATACCGCCTTCCATACCAATTGACCGTACGAAGATTGGACATGCGATATTCCAAAGTTCTTTTGATTTGGCGGCATAGTTTGCAATAAACACAGAGTCAAACCATTGAAATCCCTGATAACGAACGATGAATATTGGACGTCTGCTGGCTAGGGCGTAGCCGACCGCCAAGCCGTTACCGGATGTATCATCCATAGACAGTTCTACTAAGCCATCTTTCGTATTTAATTCGGGCACCGTGCCGCCGACCCAGCCGACAGCAGTGAGACACTGACCCAAGACCACACCGTTGTCTTTCAAGAGATGATATTTACTGATGGAACTGATAGTTTGAGCGACAGTTAAGCCAGTATCAGTTGAAAAATCTTTCAGGTGGATTGTTCGCGGGTCTGGGAGTTGAACATTACTGACTAATACAGAAATACTTGTTAAAGTTTTGAGTTGTTTCTCCCATTTTTTATCAACAAAACTCTTGGTATCTTCTTCTATGTATAGAATTTCTTTATCGAGACCCCGCTGGATCAATTCTTTCTTGGTCAGAGCAAAACGATTCCATTCCGGCGGGCCGTCAATACCGGTGCCAGCGTGCCACAATTCTCGACACACATACACATTTAACAATGCCGGTAATCGTTTTTTTAATTTTTCAACCCAGTTCATGATAAGCCAGGGGTCGTCGGTTATTTCTTTGGCCGGCATCCCTTTGGCTTTGGCTTCGTTAGTGATGGTCCAACTTCTTCGGACGTCTAACTTAGTAAGAACCGAGAGACCATTGTCGTTACAGATGAATAGCACGGGCGCTTTTTTACTCGCAGCTTCACCCAGAGCGCCCAAGACATAACCTTCTTCGGCGCTGGCATCACCCATGATCGCCAGAGTTTTTTCACCACTACCGAGAGCGTAACCAACACTGATAGGAACTTGGGTCCCCATGAGACCATCGTGACCAACCATACCAATAGCTGGAGAATGAATCGAAGCCGAGCCACCCATGCCTCCAGCACAGCCCGTGGATCGATAAAGGAGCTCATCAATGAGAGCTTCCATATCTCCCCCGAAGCACAAATAGAGGTCGTGGCATCGATGTTGTCCGAACTTTTTCACGGCTTCAGGAAAGGCCAGCGACAATGCGGCCGCTACCGATTCCTGACCCAGTGATAAATAAATAGGGATTTTTTTATCACCAACATCGTATACCTTTTTAGCATTCAATTCGAAATAACGACACAAACATATCCGTCTGAATAATTCCAGAGAAATTTCATTTGAGAAAAATCTAGAATTGACTCTCCAACCACAGTGCGCTGATCGCATTTCTGCTCCTTATTGTGAATGAACGATTGTTATGGTTATAACTAAAAATAAGAAATTGGTCAATATTGGCGCTAAAATTTATTGATTGTGTAATATATTCTGAATTTTCTCGGGAGATTGTACGATAAAATCTGGAAGTGCCGACGTAAGGGTTGTTTCAGATTGGAACCCCCAGGTTACAGCCATGGTTTTGAGACCTAACTCTTTTGCTATTTTTATATCCCCAACAGTATCGGTAATCATAATTGCTTCTTCCGGTTGGGCATTATATTTTTTAAGCAACTCTTGAATCATATTTTCTTTTGAAGAATCAGTTGTGGCTAAGACGGTGTCAAAACAATTAGCTAGACCATTCTTTTGTAATATACGCATAATCGTATCCTGCTTGCCGGAAGAGGCGATTGCCAAAAAATAGTGCTTCTTCAATTCAAAAACAACATTTGCTACACCCGGAAATACCCGAGGCTGATAATACGCATCAAAATTAGCCTTCCTGAATTTTGAAAAGCGCGCGTATGTCACTTCATCGTCAATAAAATCTTTGTAGCTTTGGTGAACATTATGTGTAAAAAAACTTCGGAATTGGTCCTGCGTAAAAGAAAAACCGATGTCTTTCATCGCATTCTCTATTAACGGAAAAAGGCAACCGAAAGAATCGACAATTACGCCGTCGAAATCAAATATAATAAGTTTCATTGGGTGGAGATGTACATGATTGACACTCCTTCAAAGACATGGGACGCATCATGCAGTTCTTCGGGAGCTAGAACATGCGGCGGTTGGTAGAGAATTTCTCCGCGCGCGGACTTTACGGCCCCGCTTAACAGCACGACAAGATGCCGCACGCTATTCGATCGATTGATATCTTTGTGAGAAGTAACTGACTTCAGAGTGAGATCAGTTCCGTTGATCTTAACTTGATCAGTGGTTCTCGATAATCGAACATGGGTGTTATCGAACTGCATCCGGTCAGCACCTTCGTAGCCCGTTTGAGCCCGGCCATATTTGTCTTCCAGTCTGACCAGGTCATGCTTCATGGGCGGTGTTTCAAATTCCAGAAGTATGAGACCTTCTTTTGATATGCACTGAGTAGAGTGGAAAACTTTCGGATCAATCACTACGGCATCCGAGGGCATCAGTTCCGTTGATCCGTCGAGGGTCGAAAAAAGCGCGCGGCCTTCCAAGACAATTAACGCCGTCTTCTTGTTGGGGTGGCAATGCATGGACGTTGAGCGCTGGTATTTGATAGACAAGTTCCAAACTTCTATTTCAGGATTGTTGAACATCAAATATTCGTATCCCCATGGCTTGGTTACGAGTTTGTTTTGGAGATCAACCGTAATAGGCGTCGCGATATAGGGTCGAACGGCAAGATATTGTTCATCCAGATCGGATGATCTAATTTTTTTAATCATAAGAAGTGAACTTAGAGAAAATAGCTTTCATCAAATCGCCGACATCTCGGGGGTGGCGGGCAGTAATAATATTATCATCAATTACGGCCGGCTGATCAATATATATAGCCCCGGCGTTTTTGAGGTCGTCAACAATGCCGACATAACAGGTGGCTTTTTTACCTTTTAATATCCCCGCTGATATTAACACCCACGGGCCGTGACAGAAAGCCGAAACAATTTTCTTTTGCTTATTCATCTGGCGGACAAATTCTAGAATTTCCGGAACTTGGCGCATGCGATCCGGCGCTTCAAAACCGCCGGGGATTAAGACAAGGTCATAGTTTTTGGGCTTGAGTTTTGTCGCGTCGACGAGCGTGGCGTAGTACTTAATCATAAGCTCAAGCGGGAAGTTTAATCGGCCCATTACTAATTTTGCACCCTTAGTCGCTACGTCAACAATGAAGCCTTCTTCTTTGAGGCGGATAACGGGATAAATAACTTCTTCATCTTCAAAACCTTCGGCGGTAATAATAACTGCCCTAAGTATTTTTTTCATAGATTTTAGATTCACCGTTGAAATGATCATGGGGTGAATAATAAATTACTTGACTGCCGGAATTTTCAAAGTTAAATGGGACGTGGAGATATTTCTTAAGTTTTTCCCTGATTCGAGGTTGATATTTCGGTCGGGCAAAGAAGAGAATAAATCCGCCCCCGCCGGCGCCGAGCAATTTTCCACCCAGCGCGCCCGCGTCCCGACCGGCTTTATATATTTTATCAAGAGTCGGATTCGAAATTTGAGGACTCAAGGTGCGCTTGAGCTGCCAACTTTTATCGAGAAGATGGCCGAAATCATCCAGATTACCATTTTTACGATATAAAATATCCTGGGCTTCGTAAACCATCTGCTTCATGGCCGTAAGCTCATTATTCTTTTGGTTGATTAATTGTACCTGTTCGGCTGCTATTTCAGAAGCAGTTCGGGAAAATCCAGTGAAGAAAATCATCAAATGATTTTGGAGATCAGTGAGTCTATCTTGACTTACTGTTAGAGGATAGACGGTAATTTCGTTGGCTCCGCCAAATTCGATTCTGTTAAAGCCACCAAACGCCGCCGCGGTTTGATCTTGAGAGCCGACGTTTTCTTTTATCAAATTCTGTTCGACATGAATTGCATCGATGGCGAGCTGGCGCTTGGTCTTCAGCTCACCTTTTAAGCCGTAGAGTGCATTGAGAAGTCCAACCGTAAATGTTGAACTGGAACCCAAACCCGAACGGGCCGGTAGGTCAGTATCATAGACAACGGATATGCCATCTTTCATATTTAAAAATTTAAGGGATTCTCGGATAGATGGATGATCTATTTTATTATAATTATTTGTCTCCTCAATTTTTGAATAGGTCATTTTATATTTATGTTCAAAAAAAGGTGCTCGAAAACGACAGGTAATATAACCATACCGATTTATAGTGGTCGATAAAACGGCCCCACCATTTTTTTTATACCATGCGGGATAGTCAGTGCCACCACCGAAGAACGATATTCTAAAAGGAGTTCTCGTAATAATCATGAATAATTAGTATAATACTTTATTAAGAAAAATGTCACCTTGATTAATTGTTTTAAATAATGTGTAATAAAAAACTGGATTTATAAATCCAGTTCCTAAATGATTTCTTTCCAGTTTGACCAATCTAGTTTTATCCGGACTTTATCAGTGATATACCTATTGAACGGCTGATCAAAGACGACATGTTTCCAATCGGGCGCGAGCAAGCCGGTAATCTCCGGCTTATCATCGACAAGATAATCTCCTCGGACTAACGTTTTGTCTCGGGTGAAGATCATGGTTTTGGCGAAATCATGTCCCAGATATTTCTGAACCCAAGTTCTTTTGTCGGCCAGGCCGGTTGTATTCGTGTAAATGTCCGAAGTGCAGACAAAAACCTTATTGTCTAGGGCGGTCATTTCTTTGACGGCATCCACACCACCCGGGACAGGCGCTAAGCCAGCAAAAAATCCGGCCGTTGCGATAATGCGCGCCACTTCTTCTCGGAGGTGTTCTGGGTAGTCATCATTCAAGAAGAACGCCTTTCTTTGCTCTAAGGGAATAAAAAATTCATTTGGAAATTGTTCCTGCCAGCGTTTTAAGAATTCGCCTTCAAAATCAGCGAGTGGACCATCAAGGTCAACCAGAATTATTTTTTTATGAGCCATACAATTACAGACCACAGTGTGATTTTATCATCTGGACGACCTCGTCCGGAGCAATATCGGTGTTTTCAATATGCAGGCTTTTGATAATATTTCTTGATATTTCATCAAATGAGTTTTCATCCTTGATTACCCGAAGAAGCTTTGCGACCGATGTAATTTTTCTTGTTCCGATTCGTGAGGGATCAACCACTCTTAGTTTCAAGGTTTTAATACTACAGGATAGTCTCACAAAAAAAACTTCGGCTTTATATTTACGCTTGATTTTGAAACAATCCTTACTCCATCTTTCAATCTGACTTTTCTTGTTCCGATCATATACGAAAGTCGCAATAATGCCCTTTTGTTTTCTTTTTGCGGCGGTTTCAAAAATTAAATTTTTGATATAAGCATTAAGGTTAATCGCGGTTGAAGTATTGCGGTCAAAGACTACTAAAACCAAATCAGAAACTAAATGGTTGTGCAGAAGTTTTAAGCCGGTAGCTTTCGCCAGAGCTTTTGCTACCGTTAATTTGCCAACTGCCGGCGGACCATAGATGATAATCAGTTTCATTTGAGATTCTCCTAATTGTAGAGGTGCTTATCGTATTATATATAAAAAATCCGATTTGGCAAGGGTAAATAAAATCCCGCTTAGAGCGGGATGCCAGTAACTATTTTTGTAACATTTTATGGAATACGCCCAAGCTCATCTCTTCGTGAAAGTATTGGATTTTTTATTGGCCACCAAATATTAAAGCGGGGATCATCCCATTTATAAGTAAACTGCTGGTCTTTGCCCTGATAAAGACAGGATTGCTTATAA
>OBEQ012936711.1_pt1 | contig 33027 bp, 30 predicted proteins | sample 1670901 | NCBI WGS metagenome assembly OBEQ01 (sample SAMEA104232315, study PRJEB22302) | groundwater metagenome | biome: forest; feature: aquifer; material: groundwater | place: USA | collected 2011-08-07 | depth 5.4 m | reverse complement strand
TCCCGGCCGATTCCGCTGGAACCTCCGGTAATTAAAATGTGTTTTCCGTAAAGCCAAGAATCGGCTTTGTGATTGTGATTGGAATTTTGGTGCGCAGGCTGCTTCAATTTGTTTTTCCTATGTTTTCTGCAAACGGTACCGTGTGTTTGCGTGCAAGCTGATGAGACGTCATTTGTTTAATGTGTTCAACGGTTTCTACGCCAAATTTCGTTTTTACGTGGTTCAAATATTTGGGATGTGTAAAGAAAATCTGAAATGACCTGTCGCGGAATGCGAGCACTTCCGGGGCAGAAACAAATTCTGTCGGAAGCGGAAACGTTTCATAAGCGTGCTGGGAATAACCGAGCCAGTTTTCGGGTAACGGATAATTTCGTTCCAGCGCGAGTTGATATAGTTTCGAACCGGGATAAGCCATCGCGGAATAAAAGTTTGCCCAATCCGGGCACAGATCAATTGCGAGATCCAACGTTTCTTGCATGGTTTCCAGCGTATCATCCGGCAAACCAAAAATGAAATTAGCGCCTACGTTAATTCCTGCATTTTTCACTTTTTCTAAAATATTCCGGATATCTTTAACGCCGAAATTTTTCTCCACACCATCACGCACGTAACTGCTGGCGGATTCAATTCCGATTCCAAGCCAATGAAACCCGGCTTTCTTTAATTTATCGAGCATGCTGTCTTTGCAGGTGTCGATTCGGGCATAAGCCCAAATATTCAAATCGTAGCCGCGCTCGATGATTCGGTCGCAAATTCCGATCACATGTTTTTCATTCAGCACAAACATTTCATCCGCAAATTTGATATTGCGGACTCCGTAATTCCGGACCAATTTGTCAATCTGCGCAATCACCGCATCGGGACTCCAAAACCGGTAGCTGTTCGTCTGCTCTTTGAGTCCTAATGTCTTTTCTCCGGTTTTAAAAGGCGATTGAATGCAGCAAAACGAACAATGAAAGGGGCATCCCAGAGTCGTGTATAGAGAAGCATAGGGCTGGCGGTCCAGATTTCCAAAGCAGTGCCAATTATGTGCTCGGTATTTGTCCATCGGCAGCAGGTCCAAGCAATTTCCGGCATTTCATGGTCCAAATTTTGAATTAGCGGCGCCGGATTATTGGTATTCAGCTCATCTCCGTCCCAATACCAAAGATCGTGCACGGAATCTAATTTCTTAGAACCCTTTAGCGCTTCCAGTAATTCGGCAATCGTAACAGGCCCTTCTCCGCTTGAAACAAAATCAACTTCTTCTTCCCGAAGTGTGCGTTCAGGCAATGCCGCAACGTGTCCGCCGATTAAAATGGATTTTAATTCGGGCGAGCGGCGTTTGAGTTGTGTGCAAATCGCCCCCGCAGCAGGCATCGTTTGTGTAGTCGCAGACGGCTGATGGCCGTAAACAACAATTGCCGTCAAAGTTGGTTTTAATTCTGAAATTTTTTCTGCGGTTTCTTCCGGACTCAAGTTTTCGGCGTTCGTATCTAAAATTGCGACGGAAAATCCGCGCTGCCGGATGAACGTCGCGATTAAACCCGCCCAAACCGGCGGTTCCACTGCCGCGAGTTCGGCCCCAAGACTTTGATACACATTCTTCCGGCCTCCCGGATTAACAATCAAAAGATCGAGTGTTTTATTCATCATGCGAAAACACCTTCGCGGCGAGCGATTGAAAACCATTCTGCTGTCGCTTTTAAACCATCTTCCAGAGAAGTAAATGAAAAATCCGGGAAACGGCGGGAAAACCGGTTGCTTTTCAAAACCTTGACCAATTGGCCTTCCGGCTTGGTTGAATCAAAAATAATGGGCCCGGAGAAATTCATTGCCTGAGCAATTAAGTGGGCTAAGTCGCGGATCGCAATTCCATCATTGGGCGCGATGACGGTTGTTTCGGGACCGTCAAATGAATCCAATTCTTTTAATAAAATTTTCGCTAGATCAAAGGAATAAAGAAATTGCCGCGTTGCATTTCCGCTTCCCCAAACTTCAAAGGGTTTATTTTCTTGTTTCGCCAAGAAACATTTATGAATCAATGAACCGATCACATGCCCTCCGTCTAAATCGCAATTATCGTGCGGGCCGTAGAGCGTTACGGGCGCCAAAGTTGAAAATTGACTGCCGTACTGGCGCGATAGCAATTGTGTCTGCACATCTAAAACGCGTTTGGAATAACCGTATCCTAAATTCCCGTCAAACGGCAGACCCGCATGCAGATCGTGTTCGGTAGAAGGCCTGGCGGTATAAAAATGAAACGCGCAGCTTGAAAGAATAGAAACAAGCCTGGTCACGCCGAATTTTTGGGCTGCGCCTAAAACATTCAGATTGATCCGTAAGTTTAATTCTAAAAAGTCAGAATTTTTTTCCGCATTAGCCTTAACGCCGCCTTCTTCGGCAGCAAGATGGAGCACGCGTTTTGGCCGATGGGTTTCAAACAGGCGTTCCACTTGCGCGGCGTCTGTCAGATTGCAATCTTTTCCGGAAATAAAGACTGCGCCGGGTGAAATTTGTTTGAGCGCGTGGCCGATCAGGTTATCGCCGCCGGTGATTAGGATTTCTGAGCGCATACGACCTCCAGAACAACTTGGGAAATAAATTCAATATCTTCGGGTTTCAGACTCGGATGGTTCGGTAAAAAGAACCCCCGGTGATAAATTTGATCCGCAAACGGAAAACTTCTTTTTCCGTACCGTTTGATCCAAAAAGGATGTAGGCCGATGTTTCCTGCGGAAAAAAGCCGCGTTTCAATTCCATTTTCAACAAGCGCGCTGACGATCGCCTGTCGGTGTTCGCTTGATTCTGCGAGTAATCCGAATGAAATACTTGAAATTTTAGCGGCCGGATCATCCCAGCGCTGCGTACAGAATTTTTCACCGAGAAAATTTTGATACAACACGTGATTGTCATGCCTTTTTTGGACAATCTGATCTAATTTATCAATTTGTCCAAGACCGATGAACGCATTGAGATCGGTGGAACGCAAATTAAAACCCGGAACATAAAAAACAAACGGATTATGGAAATCGTTAACCTGATGCTCTTCAATCATTGCCTGATGAGTTTCCGGATTTAAATCTTTGCTCCAACCGTGGCTCCGGATCATGGAGAGCAAATCGTAAAATTCCTTATTGTTCGTTGAAACCATGCCGCCTTCAATCGTAGAAATTTGATGGCCAAAGAAAAATGAGAAACTCGACATATCCCCAAAAGTTCCCGCCTTTTTCCCGAGCGTTGAAGTTCCGATGGCTGTGCAAGCATCCTCCAATAAAAAGAATCCGTATTTTTTCTTGAGCGCAAGCATTTGATCCATCTTGTGCGGCACACCCAAAACATGAACCAGCACGACCGTACTCGGTTCGTATTCCTTTAACAGCGCGGCCAAATGGTCCAGGTCGAGTGCGAATGTTTCGGGATCTGCTTCGCAAAGAATCGGTTCAAAGCCAAATTGAATGGCGGGAGCCACTGTGGTCGACCAGCACGCGCTCGGAACAATCACTTTTTTGTTCTTGAGCTTGCCGGAAAGAAGGAGCGTGTAATACATCAAAAGGTTTGCCGAAGAGCCGGAATTGCATGATAGTGAAAATTCGGTTCCCAGCCAATCGCTCCATTTTTCTTCAAATTCGGCGGTCAGCTTCCCTTGCGTCAGCCACGGATAAGTCTTAAGCCAATCAATGAGCCGGTCCATGTCCTGGCGGTCAATTGTGTCTTCGGCAAGGTGAAATTTAATCATTCGAATGTATTCCGGTGTTAAGCATTTGCATATTGGTTTTGATTGTCCCGTTTAATAATTTGGTAACCCTTGATCATTTCCTGAATTCCGTCCTGCAAAGACCACTTCGGTGAAAATCCGGTCTTTTCAATTTTTTGATTGCTGACCATATAATTCCGCTTGTCCGGGTCTTCGCCGACTTCTGCTTCGATGAAATTAAAACCCGGAACTTGTTTTTTGATTTCCTCGCAAAGTTCACGTTTGCTGATATTGCAATTGCTCAAACCGACGTTAAAAGTTTCGTCTTTCATCGTTTCAAAATTTTTGAGCGCATGACCGAATGCGCGCGCAACATCCCGGACATGAATGAAATTGCGTTTGAAATGCCCTTCAAACAGAACGAATGAGTCCTGATTGATCGCTTGATAAACAAAGTCATTCACCATTAAATCCAATCTCATCCGCGGACTCATTCCGAATGCCGTCGCAAGCCGTAGCGTAATGGCATTTCCGGCATCTAAAATCACCCGTTCCGCTTCTACTTTCAAACGGCCATAAAGCGAAATGGGCCTGAGCGGTGAATTTTCATCGCAAAAAATTCCCTCTTGGCCGATTCCGTATCCGCTATTGGTGGTGGGAAAAATAATTCGTTGGTCTTTGTTTCTGAATTCAAGCAACAAGCGGATCGCGTCCAAATTGACAGATTTGGCTCCTTCCGGATCTTTATCGCAAATCGACGCACCCGTAAAACACGCTAGCGGAAAAATCACATCGGCACGGCGTATCTGGGTTGCAATGAGCGCCTCATCGCGAACATCGCCGCGGATTAAGGTCAGTTTTTTATCACTGCAGCAATCCAGAAGCGAAGTCTGCTGATACATAAAATTATCAACCGCGATGACTTCATGACCGTCGTTTAAAAGTTGGGGCACCAAAATAGAACCGATGTATCCTGCAGCGCCGGTTACTAAAATTTTCATGTTAAAATTCCTTCGCGCAAATTTGATTTTTGCCGTTCCATCACAACATATGCCCAACGCTTGGCCCACGAGCAATTCGGCTCAGAAAGTGCCGGAACTTTTCGCCATGAATCGATTTCTTTTTCAGAGTTCAGCCATTGGCTGACGGGAACTGAAAATCCGCTTTTCGGCCGGTTCAGAATTTTTTCCGGCAGCGGAGTGTTTAAACTTTGAGTCAACAGATTTTTTCGGTTCACTCCATTTTTGGAAATTTCAGGCGACAACAAAATGGGAGCGATGGCTTTCAGCAGATCAATGTCGACCAGCGGCGTTCTGACTTCGACGGAATGGGCCATGGCCGACCAATCCGTGTCGCGGAGCAATTGATTCCGCATATACAGCGATGCTTCAAGCGTTGCAACTCGGCCGAACCAATTTTTTGAAACGGGGCTCATTGCCTGCCGGAAACGCTCAAATAGATTCAGTTGACGAAATCCTTCCACAGCCAATTCCCGATCCATGACAGCATCTAGTTCCCAAGGCATAAACAATCCGCGTTCCAGAAAATAAGCCCCGGCCCAAGTGCCGCCGTATGTCATCAATCCCGCCAATTTAGAACGCGCCGAAGACATTTTGTCTAAAGCAGAATAGCCGCGTCGGAAAAACTCGCCCAAAAAAGGAATCCGGGAAGGAATCGCAAAGGTCCGGATGCTTGCCGGAATGCGGCGAAAGGACGGATAACCGCCAAACAACTCATCTCCGCCCAAACCGCTGAGCACCACTTTAAGCCCGGCTTCACGCGCCGCCTGGGCCGCAAAATAAGTATTCAAACCGTCAATGGTTGGCTGATCCATGGCTTCAAAAAAAGGATCGAGATTATTCGCGAAGTCTTCCTGTGTAAATGTTCTTTCAAAATGCTGTGTTCCGTAAAACCGTGATGTTTCCGCCGCGCCGGACGCTTCGTCATTGGCTTCTCCATTGAATTCGCGAAAAGCTGCCGTCACGGTTTCAAACGTTCCAATTTCCAAATCATGCATCAAGCCCACCAATGCGCCTGAATCAATTCCCGCAGAAAGAAATACGCCCACCGGAACATCGGAGACGAGATGGTGACGGATTGAATCGAGCAACAAACTTCGCACTTGGTCTTGACTATTTTTTGGATTGAAATCACCGGTCGCAGCTTCGGAAAAAATCTTAGAAACAGAAGCGTAAAATTGAGGTTCGCTCGCACCCGTTTGATTGACACGAATGAAACTGCCGGCCGGAACCTGACGAATTTCTTGATAGGTCGTCAGCGGTTCAGGAACGCTGCCGGTGAGAAAAAAACCAACGGTGCCGGCCGGGTCAATATTGCGGGAAACATGCCCGCCTGCCAGAAGTGCTTTCACTTGAGATGCAATCCGGATTGTTTTTCCGTCGTCGGCATAATAAAGCGGTTTAATTCCGTAAGGATCCCGCGCCAAAAGCAGCGTGTTCGTCCGTGCGTTCCAAATTGCAAATGCAAACATGCCGCGCAAATCATGGACCATTGCTTCGCCTTTTTCTTCGTAAAGATGAAGCAAAACTTCCGTGTCCGAATTGGATTTGAAAATGTATCCCTTGTTTTTTAAATCGGCGCGGATTTTTTGGTAATTGTAAATTTCACCGTTCAGAACCAACACAACGGAACCGTCCCCGGATTCCATGGGCTGCGCGGCCGAATCTGTTAGATCAATAATCGAAAGCCGCCGGTGGCCTAAACCAATTCGTCTGTCCCCGGAGAACCATTCTCCACTCGCATCTGGCCCACGAGAAACCATATGGTCGCGAATGGTTCGCAGTTCCGTCCGGTTCACGGAAGAGCCGGTGCTGCGATAATCAAATATGATAGCGATGCCGCACATAGATCTTAAGAAAACTTCTGCGCCTCCCAGTATTCATAAAATTTTCCCTTTGAGGTCAAAAGCCCATCAAGAGGCCCTTCTTCCACCAAACAGCCGCGTTCAATCACGATAATACGGTCCGCGTTTTGAATCGTAGAAAGCCGGTGGGCAACAATAATCCCGGTTTTGTCTTTAATTAATTCATCGATTGCTTCCTGCACAAGATGCTCGGTCTGCGAATCAAGAGCGCTGGTTGCTTCATCCAAAAGCAAAATCTCGGGATTGTAAAGCATGGCGCGGGTGATGGCGACGCGCTGCTTCTCGCCTCCGGAAAGCTGGATGCCGCGATCACCCACTTCAGTCTCCAAACCAAACGGAAGATCTTTCACAAAATCATAAAGCCGCGCCTTCTGGAGCACTTCGATCATTTCTTCTTCCCTGACAACCCGGCCGTTCATACCATAAGTCAGATTAAACCGCAGCGGTGCGTTGACCAAAAGCGGATCCTGGCTGACAAAAGCGATTTTAGAGCGCAAAGAAGCCACGGAGAAATTTCTGATATCAGTGCCGTCAATCAGAATGGAACCTTCCGGCGAATCATAAAAACGCATAATCAAATGCACCAAAGTCGTCTTGCCCGAACCGCTGGATCCCACGATGGCGGTCATCTGTCCTTTTTCAATTGAGAACGTAATGTCGCGTAAAGTTTGTCCCCCTCTCGGATACGAAAAATTAAGATGATTAAACTCAATGGCTTTCTTTAACCCCGCGAATTGTAAATTTCCATCTGGCACAAAATATTTTTCGTTGTCGTTTAAAACATCCATAATTTCCAAAATGGGGCCGCGAGCGGCGGCCAGTGAAACTTGAAAATAATTATAAAAGCCGAAACTCAACATGCACCTTCTCAAAACAAAAAAGAACACCAGAAAACCCGCGATATCACCCAGATGTAGCCGAATCAACAGAAACGCCATCGCTCCCACCAAAACCAAAAATAAAACGAGCGTAATAACTTCCTGCATCGGTGTTACCAAGAGTTCCTTTTTAGAAATGCTAAATTCAAGGCCTTCTACACGTTCATTCGTTTGATCAAACCAACGCTGCTCATTTTTTTCGTTCATGTAGGCTTTCATCAAAGGAATGCATGTCAGCGCGTTTGCGATTTTTTTTCCAAGTTCGGAATATGAATCCGCGTAAGATTTTGATGTATTCTTAATATTTTGAACAATTCGGTTCGTTGAGAAATAAAGAAGCGGAAGAAGCACAACCACAAAGAGAGTCAATTGCCACGACACGATGAGCATAATAAAAAAATAAACAAACAACGTGAAAAATTGGTAGAGCGCGCTGTGAACCATTTCGATTCTTTGCGCGACCTGCTGCGAGTAACCGATTAAAATTTGATACAGATGTCCGATATTGTGTTGATCAAAATATAATTTCCCAAAACTTAAATAACGTTGATAAATAAGTTTTCTGAGCCGGCTCGCCAGACGCTTGACCTGAAATGAAACGCTCAGAGAGGACAAATATTGAAGAACGTTTTTGAGAATGGCGGAGACAAAAATAAAACAAATGATTAACGCAAAACACGTGTAGTTATGATCTAGTAAAGATTGCGGAAATAAATTGAAAATATGTTTCAGAATTGGCAGATCGCGCGCGAACGTATAATTTTTATCAATCAAACCTTTAAACGTGGGAATTAAAAGACTGACGCTGATTCCTTCGAAGAGTGTGGCGACAAAAGCAAGAACCGTCGGAAACAATAAATGCGCCGGATGCATTCCGATCCGCTTAAAAAAATCATTCAGCCGGATCAGATTCGCGTAGATCCTGAACCGGGAAGCTGGAACTTCAGGAATTGAATCGCTTAGACCGTTCATCAGAGATTTTTTATTCGGTTTTGGCCAGGTTTGCTGTTTTTTTAACTTGTTGTTCGATCCAAGGATAAGTTAGCCGGATTCCGTCTTTTAATTTAAATTTGGCAAGCCATCCGGTTTGGTAAATTCTTTCGTTGCTGAAATTTCTCGACTGAACACCGACGGGGCCGTCGACGTATTGAATGTTAATTCTTTTGCCGGCAATTTCCGCCACGGTTTCCACCAATTGATTCACGCTCACATATTCGGGATTGCCAATATTGGCGGGGCCTGCAATGTCTGATTGCATGAGGCGATAAATTCCATCCACCATATCATCAATATACGTATACGATCTCACAGCCGTTCCGTTGCCCCAAACTTCAATCGTACCGCCGTTGTCGGCTTCGGCAATTTTTCGGCTGATGGCCGCCGGCGCTTTTTCCCTGCCGCCCTGCCACGTTCCTTCCAGCCCGTAACAATTTTGAAATCGGGCAATGCGAATTTTAATTCCGTAGCGCCTGCCGTATGCCAAAGCGATTCGTTCCGCATATAATTTTTCCCATCCGTACTCGTTATCTGGAAACGCGGGAATTGCTTGCGCTTCAGTCAGTTCAGGTTCGCCCGGAACCATATTCCGGTAAACACACACGGAAGAAGAAAAAAAATATTTTGGGCTCTCCGCTTCTCTGGCGGCATCGATCATATTCAGATCCATTAACGCATTGTCGCGCATAATTTCGCACTCGGAGGAGTGAATAAATCCCATGCCGCCCATGTCCGCGGCAAGATGATAGACTTCGTCAAATTGATTTTCTGCGTCGAAAGCGTTTGTGCAATTAACTCTGTTCCGCAGATCAAGAATTTTAAATTCATCCGCGGAGGTGGCGCTGAATTCAGGATGCTTAATGTCAACGCCCCGGACCCAATAGCCTTCCTGCTTCAATCTTCTAATCAGATGATGAGCGATGAAACCGCCGGCACCCGTAACTAAAGCTCGTTTCATGCTTCTGAAGACTCCTGAATAGTTGAATTAAATTGAGATTGTTTAAGCGGCTTTACAGGGGAAAGGTTGTGAGCAAGGGATCCCATATTTTCGTGTACCTTCAGGGGTGGATTATATCACTTCTTACGGGAGACTTTAAGGTGAAAAATTGAGTTTAAACAGGCCCAAATAACAGATAAAAAAGAGGGTTTTAGCTCCAGGAAGGCATTAAACGGCCAAGTTTCTTATGATAATGTTCACCCATCCAGGTCTCGTACTCTCCTTCGCGCGGCGTTCTTTCCAGGTGCTGGAGTCTTTGATAGAGGGCTTTTGCTTGATTCAAAAATTCAATTTTTTCTACGAGGGTTGGCGCTTTTTCCATTTCGGTCAAATAGATCCGGAGCAAGTAAAGCGAATACTGGAGAAACGCCGGATTCCAATAAACAGCCTGCTCCAAAGAAAAAATTCCTTCTTTTTGATGACCGAGCCAATATTCTAAACTCCCCAATTCAAACCAAACCTGCGATCTGGCCGGACTCAGGCTTGTTGCTTTCCGAAACGACACGATCGCTTTATTCAATAATTGAATCCGATTTGGATCTTCTTTACTAAGCTGCATCGCTTTTTCCTGATACTCTTTTCCGGTTGAATGCCAAAACTTAGCGTTTGACGGTTGGAATAACCGATAGTCACTGATTGAAAAAGAAACAACAAGGACGCACAAAGCCAGGCCAAAAGTAAAAACAGCGGCTTTCCATATTCCATTGAATCGAGGTGAAGACTTTTCGGCTGATGAAAATTGAGGAGCGGCCGTCTCTTTCGAATGTGCAGCTTGAAATAGAAACGCCAGCTGCAAAATAAAAAGCAGTGCAACGGAAGGAATTCTTAAATGAAAATCCGATAATTCCATCGCAGCGATACAAAAAATGGAAATGCAGGCCTGGATCGCAATCGTTTGGTTCCAATGAGACGGGATTTTTTTAATCTGCCGGAGAGAAATAAAAATTAAGATTAAAATCGCACCGAGGAATAAACAAAAGCCGGTAAGCCCTGTGTCGGTTAATAATTCAATGAAATCGTTGTGAACATGGTTCCACCACACTTCGTTAATCAAACAGGTTACTGCTTTTGATGAAATCAACCCGTAAGTTCCTAAGCCGGTGCCAAAAAAAGGATAGTCCCGAAAAAGTGTCAGAGACTGGCGCGCAACCAATAACCTCATATCCCAGGCTTCGCTTATCAACTTAGAATTATAATAAGTAGCAAAAATATTCTTCGCAATCCCTTGGATTAGAAAAAATGATGCAACTAAAATGAGCAGCAAAACAAAATAGAATTTAATATTTCGCTCTTTCATTGCGTATGCCACGAAGTAAGCAATGCAGCAGAAGAAAAGCACAACCCCCGAAACACGCGCAGTTGAAAAAAGACAGGCCACGAGCGTAAGAATGACGAGAAAAAATAAAAAAATAACCCCTTCATTTAAAAGTGCGGACCAGTTTCTCAAAAGCGCACCTTTTTGATTCTTAAATTCGCGGGCCACCCGGTTAAACCGGTAGTGCATCAAAGCCAGAGCCAGCGGAAAAGTCAGGCCCAAGAATCCGCCGAAGTGGTTTTCGTTAATAAAAGGGCCAAAGGAACCGCCGGCTGAAGATAGTCTTTTCCAGAGAACGTTTTCATCCGTCATTAACTTTTGAAATAACCCCAAAATCACGATAATAAAAACCAGCACCACAATCAACGAAGCCAAACGTTGCGCAAAACGGCGCTCACCGAGAACGCCGAGACAAACCATGAAAAACATAAAATAAATAACCAATTGCATCAGAAACTGATTGGTCGCATAAGGATCGACGCTCCCGATTGGAGATCCGCTAAGAAGCCGGAGGCCGAAAAAAGATTGAACATAGACAAGGAACAAAAAGGCCGTGAACAAAGCGGACGGAAAAAACACAGCAGAATTGAAATCTTGAGCAGGACGTTCTTTAATTAAAAATAAAATGAGCTGAAGAACGAAGCTGAATACGATTAGCAAGCGGGTAATATAAAGACCGAGCGGATCGATTCCGCCAAAAGCCGCGGTCGAGAAAAAAAGAATGATTGCAATAAGAAACCATTGCAAATGAGAAACCGCTTTTGCAACAGCTTGCTTCATTAAAAATTAACAGGGAGGACTATTACAAGTCTGCGGCGCTTGCGGCTGAGGTGCTGGTGGAGGACCTTCATCTTCGGCTATTTCTCCCGGCGGGGCGCTGACAACACTAGCAGCAGCGGCGGCTTGAGCAGTTTCGGTAGCCGTGTCAAACTCGTCGATGGAGAGCAATTGAAAACTATGACATGAATCCAGTTTTAACAAAACATAACCGGCATCCACCAGAATAGGTTCGCCCAATGATTTCCGGTTGCCTTGATGTTCGATTTCGTCTTGAAAAGCAACTCTTCCTTCTGCAACTTTAACATAGGTAGTTTGACCCTTTTTAACTGCTTCTTCGCTCGGATCAAAATATTCTCCGGGGCCGACGATAATTTCTTTGCCGTCTTTTTCAATAATGACTTCTCCCTCTTTGACGCAAACTCGGCAGGAAGCGGGAAGAACTTCTCCTTCTTTAAGTTCACCGACAGATTTTACTTTTAACTGACCCTGCTCTTCTGACCAGACTACTTTATCGGCTTCCGCATCAATGCTTAAACTCTTAACTTTTATTTCCGCACGTAAAGAGCCGGCGAACAACAAACAAAAAACAAATGTTGCCGAAGTAACATGCCAAACGAATTTAAATTTTAAGTTCGGTATCTTCATGTTTTTTCCCATTGATTTGCTCCGACGCGTTTAAACCGGCGCTTTGAATGTCATTCGATGAAGGCTGATAGTACTTGGAATATTTTTGATAATGCCGGTAGTAATAGTAATCCATTTTCTTATAATTGGCCCGGTTGATAATGCCCCCGATGATGACTCCGTTGGCCGCCTGAATTTTCTCTTTCATTTTTCTGCCAATGTTTTGATGAATTTTCCCGGCATGGAAAACCAAAATGGTTCCGTCCATTTTTCCGGTCAGAATAAGACCGTCCGGGATGTGGAGCGACGGTGGAACGTCGAAAATTATTTTGTCGTAATTTTGTTTCAATTCATCAAGAAGACGATCAACGGTCAGCGAACTAAGCAGGACAGTGGGATTGGGCGTGTTCTCCCCCGCTGTGATCACAGAGAGGCCGGGAATACCGCTAATTTTCTGGACAATATCCTTTAACTTTGACGAACCAATCAAATAATTGGTTAAGCCGCGCTTATTTTCGAGTCCGAACATTCGGTGTAAAGACGGCTTGCGCATATCCGCATCGATCAAAATTACGTTTTCGCCGGCTTCTGCTAAAGCCATGCTCAACATAGAAGCAATGGTGGTCTTTCCTTCTTCCGGAATCGCGCTGGTGCACATCAAAAGCTTGCTCCGTTCGGCAGGCATCGAAAATAATAACGCCAAGCGGGCATTGCTAATTTCGTTGTTTAATTTTGCGTCCGATAGAACTCGGTTTAATAACAAACCGCCCAGTCCGCCGTCCCGGGTATATCCGTGCAGTTCATCGATCAATGAAAGGTAGCCCAAAAAAGGCAGCGGAATTTTTCTGACGTCTTCTTCGCTTTTAATGTTTTGGTCCAAGTGATATAAAAGTCCGAGAAACAAAATACTGCCCAAGAATCCTAAAAGTGTCGAAAGAAAAATCAGCCGTAACCGCCGGGGACCCGAAGGAAGTCTTGGAACTTCTGCGGTCTCAATAATTTTCACATTTGAGACTCCGAACTCGCCGGCCAAACCGGACTTGAGTCCGCCGATAACCTTGTCCATCTGAGAAGCCATTTCGCTGTTCAGATATTCCTGCCGCGAAAGCAATTCTTTCATCTTGGGATGTTCCGGAGTATAGCGCCTTGACAACTCTTTGATTTGGGCATCAACCGTTAAGCGTTCTTGTTTAATGTTATTGATGACCGGATCTTGCAAAACACTGGGGAGCGCGCCGATCGCATCTTCTTGTTCTAATTTTTTCAGCCGATTGATGGGCGTGTTTTCTTGGAGCTTTTGGCCTTCTTGAGGAAACCACTTTAAGAGCTGGTCTGAAATAAACAGCCGCTCGCGCCAAGATTCTTTCAAAAAATTTTCCGCTACCGCATTCGCAATCTTGGCGGCCCATTCCGGATCCCGGTCTGTTACGGAAAGTTCGATAATTTGCGTTCCTCGGACTACCTTTGTTTCAACTTTGCTGATTAATGTGGAAACTGTGTCCCGGTTCGATTGGATATCTTTGGAATATTTTTGGTAATGTTCCGCTAAATTTACCTGCTCGGCTGCTAATTCAAGATTGCGGTGGCTTTGCAGCAACTCCGCCCTGGTTTGGTAATAAGTAGTCCCCCATTCAGCTTGAGGTTTTAAGATTTCCGGGTTTTGAAAAGCGGATTGATCAATTCTTTCAATCAAAACTCTTGCATGCGCCGTATAAACGGTAGGAAGGCGGAAGGAATAGATCATCGATAAAGACATGGCGACAGCGGTAACCGTTAAAATAAACCACCGTTTCCCTTGGATCAATTTCCATAGAAATATCAAGTCGAGAACTTCGCCTCTGTTCTCGCCTAAATATAAATTGGGATGCGTTTCTTTTACGTTTAGATCAACCATGGTTTCCTATTCTAAAAAATGGATTCCGGCACGAAAATGATATCGCTGGATTCAAGCTTCGGATCGTCGACAGAACCATTAATGATATCTAAACTGTTGACGATAATCATCTTTTTTTCTCGGCCCACCATCCGAACAATCTTAATCTTTCGTTTATTGGCCGATTCCGAAAATCCGCCCGCGGTTGAAATCAACCGCATGAGAGTGGAACCTGGAGCATAATCATAGACGCCCGGCTTCGAAACATGCCCCAAAACAGAGATCGACTGAGCCGTATCTTCTGCGCGGGAAATGGCTACTTGAGGATCAACTAAATACTTTTTGAGCCCTGAGGTCAGTTCCTGCCGCAATTTTTCAATTTCAAGGCCGGCCGCATGAATTTCTCCGATCAGAGGAAAGTTTAAATTACCGGAAGGGTCAATTTCATATACCCCTGAGAGGTCCTCTTCCCGGTATACGGTGACTTTGAGCCGATTGCCGAACTGGAGTTGGAATGCCTCTGAATTTTTTTCTTTAACCGGATTGTCCGGAAAGGCAAAACCGACGTTTAAGAAAGTTAGGATTAAAAGGGAGCTGGTAATCGAAGCTATGAACCGCACGTTATATAGAAAACCTTTCTTAAGTAAATTGATAGGAAATGGAAGCGTCTACCACATGAGAAACGTAATCAAACACATTGTCAAAATTGGAAAATCGTTCGCGGAGATGGTAGCCCAGCGTCAAAATCAAATTTCTAACAGGACGCCATTTGAGCATTGCGCCCGTTTCCAAAATATGATCGCTTCTTTTCTTCGTGAGCGTTCCTTCCGTCTGTTCACTCGGATAAGCATTGTGTCTGATATTGCTTTCAGCTGAAATCGCCATTTTGGGCGCCAATTTATAATTATAAATGAAACCAATAAAACTAGACTGATACCAAGCCGTGTTTCGATAAACAGATTCCTGCTTGTCACGTTTTGCCATCAATGTCACATCCGATTTTCGATTAATCAAATACTGAATGGCCCCTTCTAAGATCCAGTCATAGTATGAATTAATCGTGGAATCGTCATATCTGTTACCTCTAAAGCCGGTCTTGAAATTGGTCAAAAGTTTTTTGGTGAGCCGGCCTTCAGCGCCCGTCGTAACCGTAAATCCGTTTGAATTGTACTTTCCTGAATTGTAGTAATTGGTATCAAATCCCGCACCTTCAAGAAAAACCGTCAGTTTGGGTCTGGCATGATAATAAATACGGCCGCCAATCGTATTCGTATCATAATTGTTCTCTTTGAGGACAACATCTTTGTAGCTAAAGAGGCGGTTATTATAAATCGAAGACACGCTGACCTTCGGAGTCAGCTGGTAGATGACTTCGGGTGATAATTCATTTAACATAATGGTTCTGCGCTTAGAATCTTCTGAAGATGCATACGTATTCACATGAGAAAACATTTCGTCCATCTTGACCGTAAAACGGCTTCCAGTATAGCCGAATTTGACTTTGGCCGCATGATTAAAACTGTTTTGTTCCCCGTTGCGTAAGAATTCTTCGAAGTTCATTTCGTATCCAGTGCGGAAAAAATAACGGGTGCCGGTCCGGTTGATCTCAACGCTCGGAATGTAATTAAAAATGATATCGGCATTCTGCTGATGCGGTGGTTCCCGGTTAATATTGGAATCAAATTGAGTAACAAATTTATAACCGGGGACGATTCGCCATGCGTTGTCTCGGCTGAATCCAATAAAACCTAGGCCGGTCAAATCCCGAACCGATTTCAAAAAATGGCCTTCATTGGCTTGGCCGGTTACGGGTTCCGTATTTTTTGAAACCTGTTCGTATTTTTTTCCGCCTTCGGCAACTTCGGTCTTTTGACCGGCTTTTGCGCTCTCCTCCGCAGTCCGGTTGTATACCTCGCTTAACTCTTGATACTTTTTACGTTTGTTGGCTTCCTTTTTGGCAAGCGCTTTTGCTTTCTTTTCTTCTTCTTTCGCTCTCTTCTCAGCAGCCTTCTCTTCTTCTTTCACCCTCTTCTCGGCATCTTGTGTTAATTTTTTTTCTCCATCAGACAGTTTCTGTTTGGCAGTTTTTTCTTTTTCTTGGACTTTCTTTGCCAAAACTTTATTTTCGGCGGTTGCTTTTTTCATTTCTTCTTCTGATTTTTTTTCTTCCTGTGCTTGTTTCTTTTTTGCGGCCTTCACTTCTTCTTTTGCCTTCTTTTCTGCCGCCGCCTTGATCTTGCGCTCGGCTTCTTGTTCCTTTTTCAAACGTTCTTCTTCCAATTTCCGCAGCTGTTCCGAATCAACTTGCGAAGTTTCATTCGGCTGAATGAATTGAACGGCAACGGCTTGATTGACCGGTTTAATGACCGGGGCCGGCTCTGGTTCAATGGACGCAGGAACAGTTGTTACACTTTTTGCAGGAACCGAAACCGGAGAAGTGCTGGTTGTTGTTTGAGAGCTCGTTTTTGTGGTCTTTTTGGACTGCGAGGCGGAATATGCGTTAATAAGATCGTCAGAAAACCCGGCTGGAGGAAAAGTCAGCAGAAAGATAATAATTCCGGACGTAAGTTTTCTCATTACCAGCCTTTACCTCTTAACCGGTAGCGTATGCACGTCATCATTTTTTAATATAAGCCCTTTATTGTCAAGTACTTTTGGCTCTTTTGAACCATAGTTTCCGTGGCACAATTATCGGCAAAAGCCGTTCAAAAATTTACTTAATTGCTTTTAGCCTCTTTTTTGTCTTCTTTGAGGGTTTGGAGTTCTTTATCGATGTCTTGGGTATAGGGGTTTTTAGAGCCGTAGGTTTTCGCAAAAATTTTCCGCGCGCAGCGGTAACATGAGGCTGCTTCTTTAAAATTTTTCTGTAACCGGTAAACTAAGCCCAAACGGCCTATGGTAGAGCCTACTTCCGGATGTTTCTTGCCCAGGGTTTTTTCTTGAATTTTAAGCGCTTTCTTCAAAAAAGCTTCAGCGGAAACAAAGTTTCCTTCTCGAATGCGCAGCTTGCCGATTTCACGGAGCGAAACCGCCACGATGGGATGATTTGGAGGCAGGGTCGACTGATGAATGGATAAAACTCGTGTGAGCAAAGAATTGGCTTCATCATATCTGCCCATGGCTCCGTAAACGGACCCTAAATTGCCCATGGCCAATACGACCGTCGGATGATTTTCAGAAAGTTCTTTTTTCCACAATTCAAGCGCCTGTTCATACAAAGGGCCCGCTTCTTTGTATTTTCCTTCGGTTTGATAAACCCCCGCCAAAGCGCTTAAACTTTCCGCCGTTCGTACATCGGATGCACCAAATTTTTTTTCCGCAATCGAAACAGATTGTTGCGCCGTTTCCTCCGCCTGATCAAACTTTCCTTCTTCCGTGTAAATCATTGCCAAGTTGTTAAGCATGTTGGGATCATCCTGGGCGATTTTGAGCGCACGCTTAACAAGAGGCTCCGCTTCCTTGTATTTTGCTTGCAACATGTAGTAATGAATTAATACCTTCAGTGATAAATTGACCTTAAAATCCTTGTCGGCTTTTGTTTTTTCCGCAATTTTTAATGCTTTTTTGGCTGCGCGGACTCCTTCTTCATATTTTCCTTGATTAATCAATTGGCCCGCTTGGTTGTACCAACCTTCCCAGGGAACTTCATGAGAGAAAGAGGGCTTAATCAGTAGCGAAAAAAATAAAAGCCCGAAAACGATTTTTTTGAGGGTATTCATCGCGGGATTCCTTTCATTAAAAACGTTGGGGAGTAGTGGATTCGAACCACTGAAGACCGAAGCCAACAGATTTACAGTCTGTCCCCTTTGTCCACTTGGGTAACTCCCCACAAAAATTCTAATTAGCTGGCGGAGGGATTTGAACCCCCGACCCGCTGTTTACAAAACAGCTGCTCTGCCCCTGAGCTACGCCAGCAGACAAAGGCTTTTTATCGAGCTCAGGGAAACACCCCTGATTCGCAAAGCTCATATTTTACTTAAAAATAGCTCAAAGATAAAGGGATTCTAATGCCTGGAATTCTACCGGAACAGCAGTTCTTTCTGTTTACTCGGCCGGCTAAAGGGCGCCCGTTCGGGTTGGCTTCGAGGTCGGTTCAGTCCTAATTTCTGACAATGAACATAAAACATTTTTTCGATATTATTCCAATACTGCCCTTCGCCGTGATGGCGTTTTCCAAACGATGAATTATATAGTTTTCCTTCGCGTGTTTCGCGAATCCGGTTTTCAATTTTGCCGTAGGCCAAAGGAAACAAAGCTTTCATGCGCGAAAGGAAGACCTGTTTTACATTTCCTGGAAGCCTGAGCAGAACCGGAGAAGCGCTTTTTGCGCCGCATTCTTTTGCTTTCTTTAAAATATTCGGAATGTCGGAATCGCTCAAACCCGGAATAATCGGCGCCACATTCACCGATACATGAATTCCCAGATCTGAAATTAATTTCACCGCTTCAAAACGCCGGGAGATGGAGGCTGCATTCGGCTCGACCATCCGGGCAATTTTGTCGTCAAAAAAAGGAATGCTGACAACCACATTCAAATGGGTCCGGCCGTGAAGTTTTTTAAGTAAGTCCAAATCACGGACAACCAAAAATGATTTGGTAATAATAGCGGCCGGATTGCCAAACTCCAAACAAACTTCCAAACATTGCCGCGTCAGCTTGTAACTGGCCTCAAGCGGCTGGTAACAGTCCGTATCGCCTGAGAAAACAATCAATTCCCCTTTCCAGGACTTTTTTATGAACGTTGCGCGCAAAAGTTCAGGGGCTTTTTTCTTCACTACAATTTTGGTTTCAAAATCAGTACCGGCGCCGAATCCCAAATATTCGTGCGACGGCCGAGCATAGCAATAAGCACAAGCATGCTGGCACCCGCGGTACGGATTCAAACTCCAGCGGAAACCCAAGTCCGGTGATTTATTTTCGGCCAGAATCGTCCGGGTCGCATCTTCATAGATTTCCAGCTTAGCCGGCGGAACAACGCCGTCGAAATAAACTAAATTTTGAGATTCGAAAGGATTGGGAGGGTTATTAACTAATTTCATGAAACCTTTTTATCGCGCCCGCCAAGGACAAAGAGCCGACGAGATTAAATTATCATTTTAGAATCTTAAGAAACGCTGCCGGCAAAAAATCCAAAAGGTCTCCGGCAACCAAAGAAATTTCACCTTTCTTTTTTGCGGCCAAGTCTCCGGCAAAGCCATGAACATAGACCGCAAAACACGCTGCTAAAAAAGGATTTAGCTTTTGTCCGAGCAGCGCGGCAACAACTCCTGTCAACACATCGCCCGAACCGCCGGTCGCCATACCCGGATTTCCGGTTTGATTGACATAAACTTCACCGGACGGTGATGCCACTACCGTATGATGACCTTTTAAAACCAAATGGATTTTGAATTTTTTTGCCGCGGATAGAGCCCGCTTTTTTCGTTCCGCATCCGATTTCGGGACAGGACCGCCAAAGAGCCGGACAAATTCTCCCGGATGTGGCGTTAAAACGGCAGTCGCTTTCATGCGTTTCAGCAAATTTGCATTTCCCTTAAGCGCATTCAGCGCATCAGCATCGATGATCATCGGAAGTTTCGCGTTTGAAATTATTTTTCGGACAAGCATTTGAGTTTCAGAATTCTGAGACAGTCCCGGGCCGAGCGCTAAAACATCCTGTGTTTTTAGAAATTGACCGACTTGTTTGTACGCTCCTCGGCTGAGTGTTCCCGCCTTCGTTTCGGGAAGCCCTTTCATCATGGCTTCTGTCATTTTCCGGCTGAGCGATGAAACCAAACTTTTAGGAACTCCTACGGTCACAAGCCCGGCGCCGGAACGCAAAGCGGCCATACTGGCCATGTAACAGGCCCCGCTCATTCCCTGAGATCCGGCAAGAATAAAGACCCGGCCGTAATCGCCTTTGTGGCTGGTTTTCGAACGGCGATGAAAATGTTTTTTAAATTCCATATTAATCTTCACGGATTAACTTACTGAATTTTACGGTACATTTCCGTCACTGCTTGTTTTAAACCGACAAAAACAGCGCGGGAAACAATCGAGTGGCCGATATTGAGTTCTTCCATATATGGAAGCCTTGCGACCACGGAAACATTATCATAGTTAAGTCCGTGCCCTGCGTTGACGCCAAGTCCTAGCGAATGCGCATGGATCGCGGCCTGTTTGAGCCGGAGCAATTCCTGTTTTCTTTTTTTTGCGGAAGCATTCGCATAAGTTCCCGTGTGAAGTTCGATATAATCCGCGCCGGTCAGTGCCGCAACGTCGATTTGCCTTTGAATGGGATCAATAAACAGACTTACGCTGATCCCATTTTGTTTCAGTTTCTGAACGGCTGCGGCAACGGCTTTGAGTTTACCGGCAACGTCTAAACCGCCTTCTGTCGTTAATTCTTTGCGGCGCTCCGGAACCAGGCATGCCTTTTCGGGTTTGAGCCGGCAGGCAATTTTGACAATTTCCGCTTGGACGGACATTTCCAAATTCAGCGGCACAGAAATAATTTTTTTTAACTGGAATACGTCCCTGTCCTGAATGTGGCGGCGGTCTTCCCGCAAGTGAACCGTAATTCCTTCCGCTCCGCCCCTGACGCATTCAAGCGCGGCTTTGAGCAAATCCGGCTCCGTTCCGCCGCGAGCTTGGCGGACGGTCGCAACGTGATCGATATTAAGTCCCAGCTTAACTTTTTTTTGAGAAGACATAGATGATGGGAATTTAAATTTTCTTGATTTCGACCGAAACGGCGGGGGGATCGCCTTTTAAAATAACATCGTGAGGCAAAATGAACCGGACCGGAAGTTCGTGAGTTCCTTCTTTTAAACCGTCGATATCCACGTAGGCCAAAATATCTTCGTTCGCAATTTGTTCCAAAACCGCCTTCGGACCGGCCAGCGTGACAGGAATATCATTCGCTTTCAGTTCCGCGCGGTAAGCATTCGAAGGAACGCCCATGGCTTTGACGGGCACGTCTTTAATTTGTTTTTCCGAAACTTCGGGAATAATCGGAATTTGAACTTCGGTAATTCCGTCGCCTACGATTTTAAGTTCCAGCCCCTGATTAATCCGGACCGTTCTGCGAAACGAACGCACCCGCCCAACAAGCTGGATCGGCTCGGTTTTAATCGTATCCATTTTCTCAAGCGCCGCTTTCGGGCCTTCCACCAAAACTGCGTTCGGGTCCAAATCAATCGCTTTTTCATCGACGCGATATCCAAAAGCCGGCTCGCCCGCCAAATCGGGTTTCAGAGCAAGTTTCTTCACAATCACTTCATCCAGCGTCACGGTAATATAGGCTGGAAAAATTTTTGTGATCCGGATTTCCGGGGCCGGCAAAGAAAAATCGCTCGATTGAACATTAAAAGAATATTCTCCGGCTTTTTCAGCGCCTTGAATTTTATGTTTGGCCGTAATGTTGGCTGAGGAAAGAGCGGTAAATAAATGGCGCGGTGATTGAAAGGTTGCTTCAACAAAAGACGTAGAGCTTTTGACAATGCTCAACTTATCGTTCCGCGTCACGATCTCCATCGGAATGGTTTTTGTGAACTCAACACTTTCCTCTCCGACAACATAAAACCAAAATCCGACGGCCAAAATCAGAGAGACCAGCTTAAGAACCCAATTATTGACTAACCAACCGATCAATTTGCGGCTCATTCTGCTTTCGCTTCCCCTTCGCGTTTGGTAAAACTGGTAAAACGAAACCGCTGCTGAACATAATCTAAAAATGCTTTTCCGCGTTCTTCCGGACGAAATAAACTTTTCAGAACGCGTTTAAGGCCTTCTTCATCAAGATCGCGAGTCAATTTTCCGTAGACCGAAACAGAAATCGCGCCGGTTTCCTCAGACACAACCACAACAACCGCATCCGTTTCTTCCGTAAGTCCGATCGCGGCGCGGTGGCGCGTTCCCAAACTTCTGGAAAGCGTCGGATTCTGACTCAAGGGAAAAAGAGAACCGGCTGAAGCGATGCGGTCGCCTTCGATCACGACTGCACCGTCATGAGTCGGTGTGTTCGTCGCGAAAATAGTCATTAACAGTTCAGCGCTGATTTTAGCGTCAATCGGAATACCGCTTTCAATATAGTTTTTCAGGCCGGCTTCCCGTTCAATCGCAATCAAGGCCCCGCGCTTCATTTTAGACATGCGCTGAGAAGATTCGACCACTTCATCCACAGTTCCGCCTTTTTTCAAGAACGGATTGAATATGGTGTTCTGTCCGATTCGAGCCAAGCCCCGGCGAAGTTCGGGTTGAAACAGGATTAAGAAGGCCAAAACACCGACGGCAAATAATTTGGTCAGGACCCAGTTGATCGTGCTGAGTTCCAATATTTTGGCGACGTTAAAAATAACAACCAAAATAATTAACCCCGTCAACACTTGGACTGCGCGCGTACCTTGGAGAAAGCGGATCATGAAATAAATCAGGACCCAGATAAATGTAATCTCAAGGACAGATTTCCAAAGAATGATGGATTGCATTATTTTCTCCAGAATAGATTCACAACTAAAGATAACACGAGACTGACGAGCAAAGAAGTCACAACCGGAAAATAAAACGTAAAAGAACCTTTCCGGATATAAATATCGCCGGGAAGCCGGCCGATTCCGGGCAATTTTCCCGCGAATTGCAGGATTAAACCGGTTAATATGAATAGTCCGCCGAAAATCATAAACATTTTACCGGTCTGATTCATCGGTATTACCAAAGCTCTTTTTGTCGCTGAGTCGGCTCAATTCCAAAATGGCTATAAGCCAGTTTGGTCAATATACGGCCGGAAGAGGTTCGTTTCAGAAATCCTTTTTGAATTAAATAGGGTTCGTAAATTTCTTCCAAAGTTTCACTGTCTTCGCCAACGGCCACGGCAAGCGTATTGAGGCCCACGGGGCCGCCACCGCAGTCGTGAAGGATGTATTTAATGATGCGTTTGTCCATTTGGTCCAAGCCCGCTTCATCGACTTCCAACATTTTAAGCGCCCGGTCAGCTACTTGCGCCGTAATGATGCCGTCGGCTTTTACCTGCGCAAAATCCCGTACCCGGCGGAGCAGCCTGTTGGCAATTCGCGGTGTGCCTCGCGCCCGGCGCGCAATTTCTTTGGCACCGCTTGGATCAATTTCAATGTTTAAAATTTTAGCGGACCGGTTCACAATTTGAGTCAATTCATCATCTTGATAATAATTGAGCCGTTCGACAATTCCGAATCTGGAACGAAGCGGAGAAGTTAACAATCCGCTGCGTGTGGTCGCACCGATCAGCGTAAATTGCGGTAAATTAATTCTAACCGACCGGGCATTCGGTCCTTTGTCTAACATAATGTCTAAAAAATAGTCTTCCATCGCCGGATATAAATATTCTTCGACGACATTGGAAAGCCGGTGGATTTCATCAATAAATAAGACATCACCCTTTTCCAAATTGGTTAATAGACCGGCCAAATCACCGGCACGTTCCAAAACCGGGCCGGAAGTAATGCGGATATTGGCACCCATTTCTTTGGCAATTAAATGCGCGATTGTCGTCTTGCCGAGTCCGGGAGGACCAAACAGAAGCACATGGTCCAAAGTTTCTTTTCGTTTTTTGGCGGCTTCAATATAAACGCCGAGGTTTTGTTTGATTTTTTCTTGGCCGATAAATTCTTGGAATTGCGCCGGGCGAAGCGATGCCTCAAACTCAAAATCTTCTTCTTTCAGAGTCTGGGAAACCAACCGTTCTTCTTCCATTAGACGTATTGAATCTGTTTGAGCGATTCCCGAATCAAAGATTCCGCCGTCCACTTATTCGACGATTTTGATTTCAAGACTTTCTCAATCGCTGATTTTGCGTTTTGTTTTGTGTAGCCCAAAGAAACCAAAGCCCGGAGCGAATCCTGTACCAGGGCTTCGTCTTTCGGCAATGAGTCAATTTTATCACCATCACCGCGGCCTTCGACAACGACTTTTTCGCGCAGTTCAATAATAATCCGTTCCGCCGTTTTTCTTCCGACTCCGGAAATGGCCGTTAACGCCGGGACTGAACCCGTCACAATCGCGTGTTTTAATTCATGAATGCCCAATCCGGACAGAACCGTGATCGCGAGTTTCGGCCCGATTCCCGAAACGCCCAGCAACAATTTAAATAAAGAACGCTCCTCCTCGGTTCCAAAACCGAACAAAAGCTCGGCATCTTCACGCACCACATGATGAGTCAGGAGTTTCACTTTTTCACCGAGTGCCGGTAATTTCTGCGACGTGGAAAGAGGAACAAGGAGCTGGAAACCAATTCCGTTTACATCAATCGTAACAAGGGTCGGATGTTTTTCGGATAAAACGCCGGAAAGATAGCTATACATGACTCAATTGGCTTTTTAGGCGTTCAAATTTATGGCAATGAAAATGACAAAGCGCAACCGCCAGCGCATCGGAAGAATCGTTTGTGAGTGTACCTTTGAAATTGAGGAGCTGACGGACCATATATTGAACTTGGTCCTTGGAGGCGCGGCCGTTGGAACAAACGGATTGCTTAACGCGAGCCGGCGGATATTCCACAACCGGGACCCGGCTCAAAGAAGCGGCCAGCATTGCCGCGGCGCGGGCTTCTCCGACTTTTATGGCTGCCTTAAAATCTTTCTGAAAAAAAACATTTTCCAGCGCCAGAACTTCGGGTTTCCATTCTTCAAAAATAAGTTTTAGCTCGGTATAAATAATGGAAAGCCGATCGGATATTGTCTTTGCCCGGCCTGCGCGAATGGTATGGCAATGAAGTACCGTGGGGGCTTTTCCGTTGATTTCAATAATGCCTACCCCGGTTTCAAGGGTGCCTGGATCAACTCCGGCTATCCGCATTCGCGCTCCGTTTAGAAATTAAACTTCCTTCATGACCTCGTCTGGAATATCGCAGTTCACGTATACATTCTGCACATCATCGTGGTCTTCAAACGCTTCGATGAGTCCTAAAACTTGTCTCGCATTGGTTACACTGACGGGAACTAACGTTTTGGGAATCAATTGAATGTCTGCCGATTCATAAGCAATTTTTGCATCATCAAGCGCTTTCTTGACGGCTTCGAAATCATGCGGATTGGTGAGAATTTCAAACTTGTCATCCGCTTTTGCCAAATCCTCAGCGCCTGCATTGAGCGCTACTTCCATGAGCTGGTCTTCGGATGCTTTGCTTTGATTCACAACGATCAAACCTCTTTTTTCAAACAGCCATCCGACGGAACCGGCGCCGGCCATATTGCCGGCCTTTTTGGAAAAAATATTCCGGATTTCCGAGGCCGTCCGGTTTTTATTGTCCGTCAAACATTGAACGTAAATGGCAACGCCTTCGGGCCCATAACCTTCATAGAACACTTCTTCATAATTAACGCCTTCAAGAGCGCCGGTGCCCTTCTTAACGGCCCTATCAATATTATCGACGGGCATGTTCGCACTTTTAGCGCTGGCAATGGCTGTTCTAAGTCTTGGATTTGAACCTGGATCTCCGCCGCCGGTTTTTGCAGCAACCGTAATTTCACGGATTAATTTGGTAAATATTTTTCCGCGCTTCGCATCAACGAGCGCTTTTTTATGTTTGATACTCGCCCACTTCGAATGGCCGCTCATATCGAAACCTTTTTCCCCGAATGAGAATGCGTAATGGCTTCCGTAATCAACAAAGCTTCTTTAATCGCCCAAACGTCATGAACCCGGAAAATCCGCGCCCCACGTTCATAAGCAAGCGCGCATGTGGCGGTCGTTCCGAAAAGACGCCTGTCCGGAGCTGATTTCGTTACAGAATGAAGAAAGGATTTGCGGGAAGGCCCGATCAAAATGGGCCGGCCTAAGCGGGCTAATTCCGATAAACGTTCCAAAATTTCAAAATTTTGTTCCGCAGTTTTTGAAAAACCGACACCCGGATCAATCGCAATCTGTTCCGGTGAAACACCGCTGGCTTCGGCGATTGAAATGCTTTCGGACAGTTCGCGGATCACATCACCGACGACATCTTTATAATCCGTTTGAAGCTGCATATTTTCAGGCGTTCCGCGCCGGTGCATCAGTACCAAGCCCGCGCCGAATTCATGTGCTACCTTTGCGATTGCCGGATCCTGCTTAAGACCGCTGACATCATTAATAATGTGGGCGCCCAACCGGAGCGCTCCTTTGGCCACTTGAGATTTGGTCGTATCCACAGAAATTGGGATTTGGAACCGCTCCTTGATTTGCGCAAGAACCGGAAGCAGACGGCTGAGTTCTTCAGTTTCGGAAACAGCTTTGGCGCCCGGACGGGTTGATTCCGCACCGAGGTCGAGAATGTGAGCGCCGTCTTGAATTAAACGCGCCGCTTGATCGACGGCCTGAGCTGGATTTAAATATTTGCCGCCGTCATAAAATGAATCCGGCGTAACATTTAAGATTCCCATGAGCAAGGGACGGTCCAGGGTAAGGGTTAGGTCTCTTATTTTCCAAACCATATGGATGAAGGATGTTTCGTACTACGAACCTAAGTTCGGCTGCTGCTTCAACGGCACATCGTCAATGACAGATGATTCCGTTTTCGGAAGGTGATTCGTAATGCCAATAATCTGCTTTACTTCTTCGCTGTCTAAAACTTCTTTTTCCAAAAGCTTTGTGGATAATTTTTTGAGCTTATCCAAATTATCTTTTAACGTTTTTGTGGCACGCGTATAACATTCGTCGACGATTCTCCGCACTTCTTGGTCGATCACAACCGCTGTGGTTTCCGAATAATTTTTGTCGCGCATCAAATCCCGGCCTAAAAATACTTCCCGGTCTTTGTTTCCGAACGTTAAATGTCCGAGTCTTTTGCTCATGCCGTATTCGCAAACCATCCGGTGAGCGTAGCCGGTAGCCACTTCCAAATCGTTGTGTGCGCCGGTTGTAATCTGATCGAAGATCAATTCCTCTGCAACCCGGCCACCCAATAAAACTGTAATTTTATCTAAAATTTCTTTTTCCCGGACGAGGTAGCGGTCTTCTAAAGGCAAATGAAGCGTGTAACCGAGTGCGGCATGGCCGCGCGGAATAATCGAAACTTTATGGAGCTGATCCGTTGCGCCCATGACCATGAGCGTTAAAATCGCGTGACCCGATTCATGAACCGCGACAATTTCCTTTTCCTCTTTTGAAATGACGCGCGATTTACGCTCGGGTCCGGCCATCACACGTTCAATTGAGCTTTCAAGTTCCGGCTGAGCCACTTCGGATTTTCCGTAACGCGCAGAAATCAAAGCCGCTTCATTGACCAAGTTTGCAAGATCGGCCCCTGAAAATCCGGGCGTTTGCCGGGCGAGTTTGTTTAAATTAACATCTTTGGCGAGTTTGATGCCGCGTGCGTGAATCTTTAAAATTTCTTCACGGCCTTTGATGTCCGGCCGGTCTACGACGATTTGGCGGTCAAAACGTCCGGGACGAAGAAGTGCTGGGTCCAAAACATCAGGACGGTTTGTGGCGCCGATTAAAATAATTCCGACTTGGGTATCGAAGCCGTCCATTTCGACCAGCAAAGCATTGAGCGTTTGTTCGCGCTCATCATGCCCGCCACCGATTCCGGCAAATCGCTGACGTCCGACGGCGCCAATTACATCGATGAAAATAATCGCGCCACGGGCACTCGTTTTGGCTGCGCGTTTTCCCTGTTCGAACAAATCACGAACGCGGGCAGCGCCCACGCCGACAAACATTTCAACGAAATCTGATCCGCTGATGGAATAAAAAGGAACGTTGGCTTCTCCGGCAACCGCTTTCGCAAGAAGTGTTTTTCCGGTGCCCGGAGGACCGAGCAAAAGAACGCCTTTTGGAATTTTCCCACCGAGCCTCGTAAATTTGCTTGGATCTTTTAGGAATTCAATAATTTCTTGAAGTTCTTCTTTGGCTTCATCAACTCCGGCCACGTCTTTGAACGTAATTTGCTCCCGGTCTCCGGACAAACGGGCGCGCGATTTTCCAAACGAGAAAATTTTTCCGCCTCCCTGTTGGACTCCCCGATAAACAAAAAACCAGAAGAACCCGATCAAAAGCAAAACCGGCAGCACAGAATAAACCAAATTCCGCCAAAATACCTGCGGCGGATTGACATTAAAATTTTGAACGTTCTTTCTTAAGAGCGGAATTAATTCAGGATCGTTGTCCGGCGTATTGACTTGGAAATAAGAACCGTCTTTAAACTTACCGCGGACCATGCTTTCAATCATCTCGGCGGATTCAATTTCCCGGGTCGATGGGTTCCGCATTAAGAGTTCGTAAAAGGCACTGTAAGAAAGCTGCTTCATTTCCATCTTGGGTAAAACGAAAATTTGGAGCAGAACGAAGAAAACAAGCGGAATTACGAGAAATGCAATAAGCCGGCGACGCTCTGAGTCCGGGCCTTTTTGAGGGGATTTAGAACGTTTCGGCGTAGCAGGACGAGGTGTCTGAGAACCTTCTTTGTAATCGTAATTTGCTTTTTTTAGCTTTGGGTCGTCCATAATCTTGTTATTTTAACAGTAAAGACAAGGACGGGCAAGCAATTTGTAACCTTTTGAAACACCGAGGGTTAAATCTGATTTCCGGCTTTTAAAGAAAGGCGGATAAATCGCCTCGTTTTAGGAGTAACTTTGAAGGTTTCGCTTAAGGTGATTCCGCCGATTCCGGCGATCTGATTTCCGGAAACCAAAACTGGCAGACGGTCTCTTTTCTCTACTGGAATTCTTTTATTTATTAGGAGGCTTTTTAATTTCATGCTTTTCTCCTGGCCCAGCGGCTGAATCCTGTCGCCTGCTTTCCGGCTCCGAATAGTCAGCGGAAAAGAAAGAAGGTCCGCGTCAAAAATTTCAAAGCTCGGATCCTTTTTTCGCACTGTTTTCGGTTTCTGTGAAAGCTCCTGACACGATAACGTTAAATTGAGTTCTGAAATATAAACCGATTGGTCCGCTTCGAGTTGATACAAAAATGAGACCGATGGTTCTTCGGCGCATTTAATTTGCACTTGATCTCGAGAGACCGCCGCAATCAATTCTTTTGGAAACTGAAATTTGAACTGGTCTTCGGTCATGAGCAAACCCAAAAATTGGTTCCAATGCTCGAAATCAAGCTCCGCTTTTGCGAGCTCGCGAAGCGAACGGTTCAAGAGCCGGTATTGAATGGCCGGCTTTAATTCCAGAAATGCTTTTTTGGGAAATGAAATTTGGTTTTTTTCGCGCGTTGCAAGCCGGTGATGTACCGCTTCTGCAGTTTCATCCAGAAAACTGAGATCTACATCGAGCAAATGCGGCAGCCGGGCAAGCGCTTTTTTAACTTGGGGATTAAATTTTTTCTCGATAAACGGAATTAATTGGTGGCGAATTTTGTTCCGGGTAAATTTAAGCGAGAGGTTTGATTCATCCTCCCGGAATTTAATTTTTTTCTGTTTCGCATAAGCGCGGATGGCGCTTCTCGGAATTTCAATCAGCGGCCGGATAATGTAAGCGTGATTTAATTTTCGTTTCGGGCGGATGGCTTGAAGGCCTTGGAGCCCGGTGCCTTGAATCATTCTCATGAGCACCGTTTCCGCTTGATCATCCGAGGTGTGTGCCAAAGCAATTTTCTGAGCGCCTTTTTCATCTGCGACGCGTTCAAAAAAATCATACCGCGCCGCACGTGCCGCTTCTTCCAAAGACATTTTTCCGTTCTTTGCAATTTGTTTGACGGAAACCCGGCACGTGTAAAAAGGAATTTTATAGTGTTGAGCTGCTGACCGCACAAATGCTTCATCTTGATCCGATGCTTTTCCGCGCAACCCGTGATTCACATGAAGTACGGCAAGTTTTAGTTTGAATGACTGGGCAAAATCGAGGAACAAATGAAGCAAGACCGAGGAATCGCAGCCGCCCGAAACAGCCAAAAAAACTGTTTCGCCTTTTTCGATCATTCGGAATTTCTGGATGGTTTTCAGGAATAAATCTTGGATCATACTTGTGCTCATTTCCAAGGAAAGTAAAATGTGGCGACGAGTGGAATCGAACCACTGACCCAGGGCTTATGAGTCCCTTGCTCTACCAACTGAGCTACGTCGCCAGGAAAATATTTCTTGTTCTACGGCTTTATGTGCCAAACTGATAAGCGCCGAGTGAAGGATTAAAAATTTTATCTGATTAAGGGGTGTTTGTCATCCCTATTTCGCACCGTCCACAGAACGCCAGCGGTTGTGCATCCAAAGCCAATGGGCGGGATTTTTCCGGATTTCCGTTTCGATTCGGGTGACAAATTTTTGAGTATTGAGTTCGATGTCTTTGTGAACATCCCCGGTTCGGTCAATCGGCACCGGCCCTTCTACATTCATCTCATACCGAAGGTCTTTTGTCCGGGAAAGAAAATTGTAAAAAATGGGCGTGCCGAGCCGCATTGCGGCAACAGCAGGAAGACTAGTCGTCAGCGCTGATCGGCCAAAAAATTGAGTTTCGACACTGCCTTCACTTACGCGTTGATCAATTAATACGCAAACGATCGCGTTTTCTTTTGTTAATTTGTCAAATGTCCCGCGCACTCCTCCGGCTTTATCGATCGTCTTAAGTCCTTGGCCGCCGCGCAAATTAACAGCGTATTGGTACAGATAAGGATTGTCCAGCGGCCGCGCCACGGCATATACGGAACCGCCGACGGGCTGGGCGACTAAAAGTCCTCCCATAAGCGCCATAATTTCCCAATTGCCCGTATGACAAATTAAAACAATCGCACCTTTTCCTTTTTTCAGTTCCGCGTGAATTTTTTCCTTGTTATAGACTTCGATTAAATACCGGTCCGGGTTTTTGATCATCGCCGGCATCCGGAGCCATTCCATTGCGAATTCCATTAAATGAACAAAAGCGCCCTTAGCGATTTCGAAAATGTCGGCATCACTTTTTTCAGGAAACGCCTGTTTTAAATTTTGAATGGCCATTTTTCTCGGCCGCTTCAACAAAGAAAACGAAACATTTCCGAAAGGCTTCGCAAGTTTGAGCGTCCAACCGAACGGAAGAATCGAAAGCAGAAAGGAAACGGCTCTGATGAAATAATATTCGATGAGAAATTTAAAATTTTTCAAGGGAGAGGATTGCGATTCGAAAACTTAAGACCACAGGCCTTTTTTACTTTGCTTTGCTTCTGCTTCAAGCCGTTTAAACAAGGTCTCATACTTCGCATCCAGCGAAGACGGGCTTAATTCTGCCAGGCCCAATTTTAATAAATAAGCGTTCAGAAAAATATGAAAAGTCCCGTCGGACTCTCTCATAATTACTTCGCCGTCAACTTCCATTCCCGGCTCCAATTGAGTGACCGGTAAATGAACGTAGGCTAATAGATTGCCCTGATCATCAAATGTTTGCGTCGCGGATTCGATATACATTTGATTACTCGTTGCGCTCATGAAGCGCTTGGCAATTTCTTCGGCTTTATCCCCGAGCGCGCGAAAGGCCCAGACTTCTTTGTGAAACCGTTGGGCCTCTTGGGGAAGTTTCGGTGTGTCGTGAAGTTCGGGCGCATTAACTCCGGCCAGTTTCATTTTTTGGCCGTTCGACAGTCTGAATGTGTCACCATCCATCACCTGTTTTATCGTGACCGCGTCAGTGTCCGGAATTTGGGCGTAATTAAGCGGAGCCGACAGAAATAAAAATAAAATGAAACTCAAGCTGAAGATTTTCTTCATATTTTGGTAGTTATTATAGTGCGGGCACGGGAAAAAAACTAGGTGCGTTTAAACTCCATCTGAGCAAGACGCCTCAAATAAAGAGAAACCCCGATCGAGGCCGCCAAACCCAGAACGAGAAGACCCCATTCTTGCGGTGTTCGCGCATGAGATCCTGCTCCCGCCAGACCACCGGCAAGACGTCCGGAATACGTGTAAACCAAGGTCGACGGAATCGTGCCCAAAACTGAGGCGAAAAAATAATGGCGAGCGCGCATGCGCGTCGTTCCAAAAGCGTAATTGCCGATTAAAAAAGGAAAAATGGGCGAAAGCCGCGCAAGAAGCACAATCTTCCATCCTTTCCGCTTCACAAGGTCTGATATCTTTTCAAACCCGCGGATTTTATGGGCCTGTTTCTCCACCGCGCCGCGGATCAGGTAACGGCCAATGAGAAAAGCGCTTACAGCGCCAAACCCGGAACCTAATATGCTTAAGACCGCCGCGGTCCAAAAATTGAAGAGAAACCCTCCGGCAAAGGTGAGCAGAATGGAAGGCACAAAAAAAATTGAGCAGACAATATAAATCAACAAAAACACAACCGGCGCCTCAGGCCCGAGGCCCTGAATCCAATGAATGAGGGTTTGAAGCAAGCCCGAATGATGAAAACCATAAGCTCCTAAAATAATCGTCGAGACAATGATGATTTTGACCGCGAGACTTGGGATTTTCATGGGTTCTTGCAATGGAATTATAATAGCGGCAGAAGCGCTGATGCGTTAGTGAAATAAATAAAAAGCCCTCTCAGAAAAATCTGAGAGGGCTTTTTATAAATGGTAGCGGGGGCGGGATTTGAACCCACGACCTCAAGGTTATGAGCCTTGCGAGCTACCAGGCTGCTCCACCCCGCGATAATAGAAGACAAAATTCAGAGGAGTATTATAACGCTGATTTCGACAAAAGCAAGGAACGAACTATTGCGGCGGATTGTCGGCCGGCACTTCTTCTTCAACCACTCTAACGACGATCTCACCCGGCTTCACCAAACCGAGTTCTTCGCGCGCTACTTGTTCAAGCCGCGAGACATCTGTTTTCAAAAGGCGTTCTTCTTCTTTTAACTTTTTGATATCTTTGTTCAGGCGCGTAATTTCGGTGGTCAGTTCAACTTCTTTGCGCTTCAACTTCAAATATTTCGTCGCGCCCGGCATATAAATCAGCATTCCGATAAAAAGAAGTAAGAATAATCCAAACGGCCCGAACCGCCTGAGCATGAAAGGTCCTTATTTACTGATTTTCTTGGGTGACTTTTTCCCTAACGTCAGCCCCGCATAAACGGCTTTGGCGCCAAGTTCTTGTTCAATCCGAAGCAATTGATTGTATTTGGCCAGCCGGTCCGTTCGCGATGTGGAGCCGGTTTTGA
>OBEQ011642326.1_pt1 | contig 33030 bp, 25 predicted proteins | sample 1670901 | NCBI WGS metagenome assembly OBEQ01 (sample SAMEA104232315, study PRJEB22302) | groundwater metagenome | biome: forest; feature: aquifer; material: groundwater | place: USA | collected 2011-08-07 | depth 5.4 m | reverse complement strand
TGTCGAAAATCCCACGCCAGGTTTGGCGATTTTTACAAAACTGTTTTTTGAAGAAAAGCTCCCCAGCACTGTATGAGCGGCAATTAAAGCCGCTCTTGGTAAAATACATATGATATTGACCGGACACCGATACCCATAGGGAGAGGGGGTTTTGCAACGTGCCGAGGAAAATGATGACCAGGGAAGAATTGTTAGCAAGAATAAAAGGCGAAACACTCGAAGTGCCGGTGATTAATGAGCTGGAGCTTACAGGTTTAAACCTGAGTCAAGCCGATTTAAAAGGTGCTGCTTTTAATAAAGTTGATTTTAGTCGAACTGATTTTTCCGGTGCGGACTTATCTGAGTGCAACTTTATGATGTGTCAGTTCGCTGATGCTAATTTCACTGGTGCTGTTTTCAAACTCACCTCTTTTGTTGAATGTAATCTCGCTAATGCTTGTTTCACCTCTGCAAAACTTAATAGCAGTAACTTTGTTAAATGCAAAACAGAAAAAGCAAACTTTTCTGCATCTAATCAAGATAAAGTTAACTATATTGAATGTGATTTTACAGGCGCTGATTTTACGCGGTCGTCATCGGAGTTTATGACTTTTATCACCTGTTCATTAAACAAAGCTGACTTCAGCCATGCCACAATGTTCCGTCCTAACTTTATCGATCCCTTGCTCGAGGGCATTATTCTCGAGCAAACAAAGCTTGAGTTGGCCTTTTTTCAGAACGCTAATTTTGACGGTTATGATTTTTCAAAGGTTGAGATTAAACACTGTCAGTTTCGTGAAAGTAAGTTAAACAAGGCGTCTTTTAAAGGTAGGGATGTTAGCCAGTGCGGATTTATGGAAGCTCAGTTAATCGGTGCGAATTTTTCGAATATTATCGGCAATAACGTGATGTTTATTAAAGCGCAATTGGTTGGCAGTCAATTTAATAACGCCGCACTTGGGCAAGCATTGTTTAATGAGGCCACTGCGACATTGTGTGATTTTAGTAACGCAAATTTGGTTCAAGCTCAGTTTACCCAGGCAGATATCTCACAGTCGAGTTTTGTCGATGCCGATTTAGACTATGCGGATTTTTCACATGCGAATTTGAATAGCGCCAATATGTCGAATACGAGGTTATTTCGAACCAATTTACATGAAATTAAAGAAGATAAATCCACTTGGCTTGGCGCAAATCGCTCCGTGGCCTTAGAAACCGATGAAGCACGTAAAAAAGCCGAAACCTTTATGAAACCTTTATGAAACCTTTATTAAGAACATGCAATAGGAGTCATTATGAATGCTACTGTAGTCTCAATGCAAAAAGCCGGAACTCTGCAGCAATCCTTAGTCGGTAATGTGGTACATGAGGATCAGACTGACACAGTTCTCGTGCAATGTGAAAGAGGTGTCGTCAATGCCAGCCGCGCATTTAGTTGCCTGGTACGGCCAATCGTTAATGATAAAGTGCTGTTGGCATTTTCTGGGCACGAAGTTTTTGTCATTGCTATCATTTCAAGAGACTCTGATCACACGACGTTGGACTTTGCCGGCGATGTAGAATTAACAACTAAATGCGGCAAGATCTCGATATCGGCTAATGAACAAATCATGCTGTCTTCGCGGGGAGCCATTCATCAAGTGAGTGACAGCAATCACGTTGTCTGTTCAACGTTAGAATTTCAGTCTGAAGCTGTCTCGTTGAATGCTGCAACCATACAAAGCAATTCAAAACAAAGTTTTATCAACAGCGATACGATGACGGTGACGGGCACAAATTTTTATCAAAAGGTAGAGCAGGTGGTGCGCTGGGTTTCAAAGTTGGAAACTGTCAATATCAATAACTGGATTCAAAACATACGTAACACATTATCTTCACGGTCAAAGAACGCAGTGATTACTGCGGAAAGCGATATGAAAATTGATGCTGAACGTATTCATATGGGGTAGGGGATTATCATGGTATTTGCAAATACTCAAATGATGGGGTTGAACTTGGCCTTCCCGGATATTTGTTTGACTCCGATACCCACCCCTGTTGGCCCAATACCAATACCGATACCTTATCCCAACATCTCTATGCCGATGACGGCCATTCCCTCGCAATTTAAAGTGTTGACCCTGTGTATGCCCAATCACAATTTGATGACCATTGCGCCGATGAGTTTGGGCGATATGACAGGGCTTATGATGAATCCGTTATCGGGTATGATAATGGGTCCTACACGGCATTTGCTTGGCAGTTTCAAAACGTTAATTGGCGGCTTGCCGGCAACTAAGATGTTAAGTCTCTCTGGGCAGAACGGCATAATGCCAGGTTCATTTGGTTTAGCTCTCGCACCTAGTCAGGTGAAGGTGCTGATTCTGGCTTAGGAGAAATATCAATTAAGACTCAACAAGAAAGCTTTTTCAAGTGAGGGATTGATGGCGACAATTGCGCAATACCAATTTATCAGTTCAGCCGGGCAGAGAGACACCTTTGATGTTCTCCACTTCAGCGGCACCGAGTCAGTATCCCAGCCATTTAGCTTTGATATCACATTGCGCTCCAAGTTTGCCAATCTTGATTTAGAACGCTACTTGAATGCTAATAGTATCTTTGCGCTTACCATGAGCCAACATGCACGAGTCATCCAAGGTATGTTGCACGAGTTTGAAGCCCTGGGGCAATTAAATGACTACACCATCTATCGTGCGGTACTCGTACCTGACTTCTGGCGCCTCAAACTTTTCTACACTAACGAAGTGTATTTGGATTTAACCATTCCGGAAATCATTGAAACGGTGCTCGCCGATGCAGGCTTCACTAGCTTGGATTACCGCATGGACTTACAGCGCAAATATCGCAAGTGGCCCTATAAATGCCAATATGAAGAAACCCATTTTGATTTTATCTGCCGGATGCTCGAACGCGAAGGGGTCTATTATTATTTTGAATACGACACGGTGGAAAGGGCAGATGATAATGAGCAGCCCAAAATCGATACCAGTGCCAAGACCCGTTTAGTTTTTTGCGATAACGCCAATTTTCATGCTGACATGCTGCGGCCTGAGGTTATATTCAGTGCCCAAGCAGGCGAGGATAGTCTACATCGGCAAGACTGTATTACTACGTTAAAAGGCAGTTTTAAGCCCTTACCACATCGGGTGATCTTGCGAGATTACAATGATGAAACGCCGTCCTTGGATATTGTCGGAACGGCGATAGTGGATGACAATGGGCGCGGTGATATCAATATCTTTGGTCAAAACATTGTTGATGACAAGGAAGGTAACGAACTGGCCGCCATCCGCGCCGATGATTTAAAAGCGAATGCGCGGTTGTTGAGAGGTGAGGGCTCGGTAACACGCATGGCGCCGGGGTTGCAGTTTACTTTATCGCGGCATTTTCGTGATGAATTTAACAAACGACTTTTTATTGTGTCGTTACAGCATGAAGGGTTTGATCCGCGTTTTTATCATGATACGGAAACACAACAACGTTTAAAGGGCCGCAGCTATAACAATCAATTTACCTTGCTGAATGCTCGTCAACAATTTCGTCCCGCGCAATTGACAATTTGTCCGCAGATAAAAGGCACCATTCACGGCGTCATTGATTCGGCGACCGATGGCAAATATGCCGAAATTGATAATGAAGGGCGCTACAAAGTGATCCTGCCCTTTGATCGTCAAACACGAGGTGAAGGCAAAGCCTCTCATTGGCTTCGCCTGATGCAACCCATGGGAGGTGAAAACGAGGGAATGCATTTCCCCTTGCGCAAAGGCGCACGCGTGCTGCTCACTTTTATTGATGGTGATCCGGATCGTCCGGTGATAGCCGGCTGTGTCCCTAATTCAGAACAACCCAGTGTGGTGAATGCTGCCAATCAAACTAATTCCATGATAAAAACTGCCTCCGGCAATAAGATTGAAATCGAAGACAAAGAGGGTAGTAACCGCATCAAACTCGAGTCGCCGCATCAAAACAGTTATTTTCATTTAGGAGCTCCCAACCATGAAGGGAGCGGCATTGTTATGGCGACAGAAGGTCTTATACGGACCGAGGTGTCTGGCGGTGAACGTTCAGCGGTTTCCACGGCTAACAGTGACGATCTCGAATTTCGCTTTTTTAAGAAGAATACCAGTGGTGCTGGCACTGTTATCATGAGCCTTAGGGAAGAAATTAGTGGCAACTATTTGATTGATCTTAGTCAAGGTGACAGTTACAACTGGAGTGCAGGTTACGAATATAATTTCGGTGGTCGAAGTGCCTTTAGTTTTGGCTGTAGCTATGCAGAAACCCATGCGAAATATGTCGAAGCCAACGGTAAATCAGGTATAGATGATGGGACTGTGGGCATTGCTCCCGGTGCTGCCATAGAGGCTTTTACTATTCCTACCGCCATGACTGGCGCGGTACGTTGGGATTGGCAAAACCATGCCGTTGAAAAAGCCTGGACAGATACCTACAGCTACAATTGTGGTAACAATTATGCCTGGAGCGACGTTCGAGATTTTTCGTTCGGCTACAGTTACGCTGAATCCCATAAAGATGCGGATGCTGCAGGTCTGCCATCGCATGGCCACGGGATTAATTACCGCAGCTGGGAGCATGACTTTTATCAGGATGTAACGGGGGCAAGCGCAGTTGGCAGGCACATTACCGTTGTTGCAGCTCTTTCATCGATCGAGAAATCCTTTGGCGATGGTTACGAATATTCCAAAGGCAACGGTCTTGCTGTGTCGGTTGGCAATAGCGAAGAGCATTCCTGGGGCAGTAGTTATTCGTACCAATACGGCGGTCGCAGCGAGGAGCATGTATACCAAGGCAATGGAGTAACACTGATCTCGGAGGAATGGTCTGAAGGCGGTACTGGGGAAACTCGCCATTACAATGCCAACGGTGTGCTCGATAGTTATGAACGCACCGATAGCTATGGTTCACTGGTATTTTCAACAACGTTAATTACCAAAATACCCACGCTTAAAATGGAGATGGATTTTTCTCAACTTGATACGACCATCAAAACCGGATTCTCATCGACTACTACACTAGAAACCACGCTGAACGCATTTTTTAATGAGTTTAAATTTGGCGCGACTGGTATGTCGAATAAAATAGACCTCAGTGTTACCGGCCTTAATACAGAGATAACCAATGAGAAATGTGAAGTTGAGTTTCCGGGTTTAAAAACAAAACTCGAATGGTATGCCGCCGAGCTGGAAGCGAAATCACAGACAGAATTAGCGACTAAGATGATCTGCATACTCCAGCAACAAATCAATCTTAGCCAAACCAGCGTCAATTTAACCAACTCCCAAGTTAGGCTGGCAAGTAGCTTAATAACTTTATTGATGTGATATCGGAACCGATTATGGGCCCTGCACCGCATACCTAGCACCTTGTCAGGTGAAAGTATTGATTCTGAGTAGCTAAGACGGGGAATTGGTACCACCTTTGTACCAACACAAATAAAAGTTATTGCACTGCGATGAATTCATCGCAAAACAGGATTAGTAAAAGCTAACATTTTGGCCTTGATGACTACCCTAAAATCGATGATTACCTATACTTCTACAAAAGATTTGTTGTATTAAAAAATTTTAGTTAATTCGCAGTAAAGAAAGGAACAGAAAATGTGGTTATATAATTGGAGAGATCTAATAAGCTGGGGCATCTTAGCTGGCTTAGTGGTTGTAACTTTGTATTTAGGCAGTTCACTATTTAATGGTGGTCAGATTTTAAAAGTTGCGGTAACCGAGTCTGATCCCATTAGCCAAGAGCTTGCGCTGACCATAAAGAAACAAGTCGAAATAAATTCCAATTATAAAATCGCAATTGAGAATATGAAATCCGCCAAGGAGAGCCAACGGGCTCTGTTAGAAGGGCGCGTTGATTTAGCCATTGTGATGCCAGCCGTATTAAATCAAGCCAAATATGTCAGGGGTCTGCTGCCATTGGCCGAAATTTATAGCCATTTTATTGTACGACGTGAATCAAATTTACGTTATTTCGAACAGTTTCCTCAATTTGCTATCGCCACTGGGGCAACAGATAGCGACCAGTCCGAGCTATCCCATAAACTTATGGCCACAGTGCAAATGAGTCCTGGCATGTTGGATAGCAGCGGTACCGATGCAATTACGCAATTAGTGCAAGATAAAACTGTAGCCGGTGCGATTTTGTCTACCCATCCCCTGGATAAGCGTTTGCAAACTTTATTACATTCGAATGAATATGGCGTGGTTCCCGTTTCAGCGCAGGCAATGGCGTTAAACAACCCCATGGTCATGCCAACAGAGTTACCAGGAAGAATCTACAAAGGGGATGTCGTTGATTTACCACCGCAGAACATAGAAACCTTAAAAACATTTACCGCTCTAGTTGGTTTGCAAGACCTACCACAAAAAATCGTCTTTGATTTGCTCTCGATTTTAAAGTCCACCGAAGCGCAGCTTGAATTGTCGGTTTATGGTGGCGCGAACATAGCGGCGACGCCACTGTGGGCAGTGTATCCCAAGCATGATGCTGTCATCCGCTTTAACGATGAGGAATATATCTCGCACGTGGCAGCCAAATGGATGAGCTGGTTGATAACCTATAAATGGTTTGTGTTAGCGGCACTGTCCCTGGGATTGTATCTTTATTATATGGCGACCCAATACCGCACTGTTGTTTTAGAACGTCGTACAGCACTGGCAAAAGCTGACATTGAACACTTGATTAATCAGACGTTACGTTTAGAAAAAAATCTCGAAAATTATCACGACTTACAACAGATCAAAGATGTGCTTGCCGATGTACTCGATATTAAAGAGAAAGGCTTACATTATCTGTTGCAGAACGCCGCACTTGGCAGTAATTTTAACTATTTGTTCATCGAACAGTGTCATTATCTCATTCAAAAAATAGAAGCGCGAATTGAGCAAAGTTATTTGCGCTCGCCAATGTCGAGAATGCCCCCAGCTACTCAAACTCAGTCTCCCTATTCGGCAATTGATCCAGTACCGTTAGAACCATCGCCCTTGTCTGCGGTGCCCACATCAAGTGATGTTTATCGTGCAGCTTAAAAGTAGTTTTACGGTATGCATCAATTAAGTGGGAGGTTGAATTCGTGAATATTAAGTTCTGCTGTATGGTTCTCTGTAGTGCTTTATTAGTGACGGCATGTGCTAGTAAACCCACGGAGAAAACCACCGCTATCACAAATGGCGAAGTGTTCGATATAAATTATATTGGTTCGGTCAAAACCGGCGTAGAAGCCTACAACAAGAAAGAATATTTGCGTTCGTTGCAAGAATTTTACGGCCCGGCTGAAGCTAAAAAAAATCCTATAGCACAATATTATCTCGGTCTCATGTACGCGCATGGTCAGGGCATTGGCTACGACAAGGGTGAAGCCAAACGTTGGTTAACTCAGGCTGCGACTAATGGCAATGTTGATGCACAGTACACATTAGGGGATTATCTCAGCAAGGGTATCTACATTGATAAAAACCCAGTTGAGGCGGTTAAATGGTTTCAGAAAGCTGCCGATGGCAAACATGCGGTTGCCCAGTTCACGCTGGCAAATATTTATCTGCGCGGATCGCATGGCGTCAAACGTGATGATCGACAAGCGTTGCTACTCATGAAGGCGGCGGCAGAACAACGCTATGCAGCGGCGCAAAATGCCCTAGGTACTTATTATCAATACGGTGTTGGTACCAGTGTCGATCTTGCTTTGGCGGAACAGCACTACAAAAATGCTGTGGCGCAGGGTGTTATTGCTGCCAAGTACAATCTTGCCAGACTTTATCTGGATGGCACGGGTAATCTGTTTGATCCGATTAATGCGCACGGGCTTATGGAGCAGGCCGCGTTGGCTGGTCACCCCAGTGCGATTAAAGAAATTGCTTTGCTCAACCGACAATTAGACTCGATTAAAAATTCTATTACATTGTTTGGTGTACCACTCAGCATCGCGACTCGTGAGCAATTGCGATTGCAAGTAAAACGCGAAGGTGGCGTCAGTTTAAAAGAGCAGGATGACCTGTGGGATGACATTTACGATTCGCAAGATCTGTTAGTAGGCAGTGATCGGCTTATCATTGGCTATAGCTTGGAGAAAGATCGTGTCGCCAGTGTGCAGTATCGATTTCCAGAAGCTAATACACCTAGCAATTATCACAAAATTTACCAGATGATTATCGATCGTTATGGGCGTGCAGTTGAGCTCAACGACAATGAAAGTGGGCGTCTGTTGAATTTATGGAAATTTAAAAATGTCACCATCAAGATTGAAAAAGGCTGGCCTGAAAAAAGCCTCTTCTTAAGTTATGAAGTTGAAGGCAATTACAATGACATGTTGGCTGAACAAGAGCGAGCGCGGGCAAAAGATCCGGGTAAAGCGATTGCGCAGAAGGCTAATACGTATTGATCTACCTTTTAACTATCAGTTTTGATAAACGGATACTAAAATTTTTTTTCAAAAAAAGAGTCAGAGATTTATAAAAGATGAAACTTTCGTTCGCTCTAAAGCTGGGCATTATCATTACCGTCCTCACCAGTACGCTCGCCGGCATGGGATTGTATTTTTTTTACAACTATGCACAAAAGGGCGTACTCAAGCAGATGCAAAATCGTTTATTGGATATTTCGTTAGTTGGTGCAAACCTGTTTGATGAGAACGACCGGCGCGTAATTATGGATCTGCGTCGCCTGATCCTGGATAAGGCGCCTAATGTTGAGGAGAAGGTCGAAGAATTGCGGCACAATGTGCTTGATGATCCCACTAATGATACGTTACAAGTGCTTACTGATGATGCCATAGTTCAACTGCAAAATACCAAAGAATTTCGTACCATGGTTGATCGTTTGCGAGCGATTCAATTGGGCAGTTCGTTTGACCCTAGTACTCCGGTAGATCCTATACATGAAATGATCGAAATGCCTAAGGCCAATCATTTTACTTTTCTTATCACGAGTGTTCCCTATGCGCCGAAACATGACGTGACGGTTTTTATCGCTGATGCCAATTACGCAGATAATCCGATTGGAAATTTATATGCCGGTCCCAGTGAGCTTTTTGGTAAACCCTTTAACACCGGTATTCCCTCGGTAGCCGATGATTGGTATACCGATTCTTTTGGGACCTTTTTTACGGCCGCAGTACCTATTAAGGCTGATTCAGGCGAGGTTATCGCAGTGCTCGGTATCGATTATTTTGTTTCAGAGGAAGTTAACGATTTTGCAGCGCTTAAGGTATTTTGTATTAGTTTATATGTTGTAGTTTTAGCCTGCTCTGTTGTGTTAAGTTTATTGGTAGCTGGCATGATCAATCGTCCGATCAAAACCTTATTGAAAGGGGCGCAACGCATTAAAAACCGCGAGTACGATCAGAAAATTCGTACCTATTCAAAAGATGAATTCTCATTTTTAGCAGATATCTTGAATCACATGGCGTTAGATATTAAAAACTACGCCAGTGGTCTGGAAAGTATTGTTAACGCCCGCACGCAAGAATTAGAAAAGGCTAACGCCGATAATTCAAAACTATTCGAACAGTTGCAGAACGAGAATGAAAGTCTTGGTAAGGAGCTCGATATCGCACGTGATTTGCAATTGGCCAATGTGCCGGATCTAAGCAAATTATCTCGCGGCCATATTGAGATGGCGAATGAAGTTAAAGTTTCTCGTGCCGTGGGTGGTGATTACCTCGATGCGGTGGAATGCGAAGGCAAATTAGTTATTGGCATTGGTGATGTCTCGGAGCAAGGCCTCGAAACAGGATTATTTGCCTTGATGATGAGAACGGCAATTCGATCACTGTTAGTGAATGGCTGTCAGGATATTACTACCTGCTACAAAATGGCAAACAAACTTGCCTATGAGCAGTTGCGGCAGATGAATTTTGATAAATATATGACTTTATCGCTCCTCACTATTGATGAAGACGGTAAACTCGAACTGACGGGACAAAACGAAGATATTATTATTGTTCGCAAGAATGGTCAGGTGGAAATGCTAGATACCGTAGGGTTGGGCATTCCAATAGGATTAATGGAAGATATACAAGAGCACGTTAAACGGCTCAATATTCATTTGGAAGAAGGTGATGTGTTGGTACTTGCCACCAGTGGAGTTATCCAGTGTCTCAATGCGCAAGGCGAATTGTATGGTATAGATCGGTTGTGCGATGTGCTGAAAAAACAACACCATGAATCACTCGATCACATAAAGCTAGCGGTCATGAGCGACATCGAGCAATTCATAGGTGAAGAAATTACCACAGAAGATCAAACGCTAGTGCTGTTGAAAAAGGTTGCCTAGCCTGTTTTACAATTTATAAGGACCACCTTTAGGGACTACATCTAAGGACATTTCATAAGAACAATTCATAAGGACAATCATGGTTGAAACTATGCATTCGATAGAAGAAGAGAAATATTCGGTTGTTTACGATGATGTGAAGAACTGTATTCTCTTTAATGGGATTATTTGTCTCAATGATCGCAAACACTACCAAGCCATTATGGAGCTGGTGGATGAGATTTATCATATAGATGCGTCAGCGCAGAAATGGGATTTTAAGAAGCTGCAATTGCTCGATAGTGCCGGAATGGGCCAGTTATATCACTTTGTATTGAACCACCGCTCTGAAGGTGCATTCGCATTAAGTGTAGAGGGTGACAGCCAAATCTCTTGGCAACAAAAGTTTTTACCTAACCTGCAAAAGATGAATCGCAACATCAATCTGCGTTTTTCATAGATATAGATAGCTGAGGCAACTGTATTTGCCTCTATTTATTCAAGCTGCTTGCTGAATTGAACGTTGCTGTAGTTTCTTCATTAAATCCTTATTGAAGAACGATTGCATAATGATGCGCATGTCGGAATTTTTTTCGAATAGATGACGCAATTCCTGTTGTGACCAGGCAAGTATTTTGGCTGTTTCGCTAGACACTCGAATGGTTGCAGTGGCAGGTTCACCGGTAACAAAACTCATCTCCCCAATCAGCTGTCCTGCATTTAGTTGCGCAACCGTTTTGTTCTGAATGTCGATTGCTAAGCTACCCAGTTGGATCAGCATGATGTCTTTTACAATCTCACCCTGGCTGATAAGAATGGTGCCTCCTTCTACTGTCCTCCATTCTGCGAGTTTAATCACTTTAATGAAATCGCGGCGATTCATTTCGCGAAAATAGCACTGATACAGATGGTCTTCCTCTGGAGAAAGTTTGTAGCCAAACATTTCTTTCAGTAATAGGCCGATTTGTATGGAGTTAATGGTGATAAATGCTATATCCCATCCCATATATACCCAGACGGGTTCGTCAGTGGCGAGATACATATACGTAAAATCAAAGCTACAGCCAATTACCGTGAGTGCTCTCAACCATAAAATGTCTTTAACAATATAAGCGAATAAAAGAATTATCATTCCGCCATGCGCAACGTAATCCCAATTAATATGCATAGTCGCAACCTTTCCGTGAAAAATAATTCTAGTATAAGTATGCGTTAGAAATCTGTGGCTGGGGGAGATTATCATTGCGATTTTTTGTCATAATCTGTCGGACGGGTTAGAGCAATTTTATCGCTATTTTTCTTACTCGCTTTGCGTAATTTATCTCTATACTAATTGAGATTATTGCGCATAATTTTTATGAATTGAAAGTTATGCAAAAACTCCTATTTAGTCTTAAGAGATTTGTGATATGGATCTTTCAGTTGGTGGATTTGCGGCACCTTACCATGTACCTGATAGTGGCGAGGAGCGTGTACCCGGGGCCTATATTGTGGACTACCGTGTGGTTTCAGGTACTATTGAGGAGGTTAATTCAGAAGTAAAATCATTTATTGAGGATGGTTGGCAGCCATATGGTTCATTGCAAGCTGCGCCGATGGTGAATGTAGCAAGGGATTTTTTCTGTATGCAGGCGGTTGTGCGTTACGAATATGTCAGAGCTGAAGCCCCATCAGCCAACTAGACCTTTAATGACAAAAGTAGGCTGGTTGTAGTTGAGGTGGTTGTAATCTTAGTGCTATTACGCAACTATTTAGTTTCTTGTTGCGAAAGCTGCTGCAGTTTTTTCATTAAATCGCGACTGAAAAACGATTGCATAATAATACGCATTTCCGTATTTTTTTCCATTAACTGATGCATTTCCTGCTGCGACCAAGTAAGTAGTATGGCGGTATCGCTGTCCACTTGAATGGTTGCGGTTGCCTGTTCTCCAGCAACAAAGCTCATCTCACCGATGATATGTCCTTCGGTAAGGCGGGCAATTGTTTTATCCTTGATCTGTACAGCTAAATATCCGGTTTGGAGCAGCATAATTTCTCTAACTGTATCGCCTTCATTAAATACTTTGTCACCTCGATTCATTGTTCGCCATTTTGCGAGTTTAATTATTTTTATAAAATCGGTTCGTTTCATTTCATGAAAGTAGGAGTTGTAGAGGTATTCCTCTTCAGATGTTAAGCGATAGCCAAGCTTCTCCTTTAAGAGTAATTTAATTTGAAAAGCGTTAATGCCAATAAAAGCGAGGTTCCAACCAATGAAAATCCAGAATGGATTTTCAGTGCCGAGATAGAAATAGGTAACCACAAAGATACAACCAATGACGGTCAGTAATCGCAGCCAAAAAATGTCTTTAACAATATAGGCCACGAGCATGAGTAACATGGCGCCGTGGGCGACAACATCCCAATTGAATTGCATAAATATAAACCTCTGCATTGGTATATACAGTAAGATGTTTTAAATCATAAGTATGTATTAGAAATCTATTGATGGCGCGCTTGGAGTAGAGATTTTTCTCATAAAGTGCCGCATGGGTTAGAGCGTTTTTATAGAGATTGCATTTCTCTTACGCTAGACGAATTCACCTCTCTGGAGGACATGAGAATTTTCATTCATTGCTTATCAATGATGGAGTAAGAGTTTTTAAAGAGTGTGTGAGCCACTGGCGGTGTGGGTAAAAGGTCAACGATTAATCGATATTTGACCCGCTTACTGTACTTCTTAATAATGACCCAATTCTTTCGTTTAACTTTCACCATCTGTGCGTATAATTGGCGCGTGCATTTGTGGCTGATCAAATAGTTGGCTACACTTGGCATGTGCAGCTGAACAGTTGGTCTGAATAGTTTGTCTGATAAGTTCAGATGCAAAAACATTTGATTAATTCGTTCATCAGATTGTTCAAAACGCCAAGCTTACTGCACACAGCGTTTTTAACTCTCTGCAATTAAATCATGTGGCCCTTTGTAGCGGTCACCACTGAAACAAGGAAAAGTCATGCCTGTTATAACTCTCCCCGACGGAAGTCAACGCAAATTCGAAAATCCCATCACTGTCATGCAACTCGCACAAGATATCGGCCCAGGTTTAGCGAAAGCAACCATCGCAGGTCGGGTCGATGGCGAGCTGAAAGATGCTTCTGATCTCATTACACAAGACGCTGCAGTGGCAATTATTACTGCCAAAGATGCGGAAGGCGTGGAAATTATTCGCCACTCCTGTGCACATCTCATTGGTCATGCTATCAAGCAATTGTATCCCCAAGCGAAGATGGCGATTGGCCCTGTCATTGAAGACGGATTTTATTACGATATCGCCTGCGAACCATCTTTAGGGCCAGATGATATCGAAAAAATTGAAGCACGGATGATAGAGCTCATCGATAAAGAATACGATGTCATTAAAAAAATGACGCCACGCGCTGAAGTCATTAAGACATTTCAGCAGCGCGGTGAAAGCTATAAATTGCAACTCGTCGAAGATATGCCCGGCGTGGAAGCTATGGGGCTTTATTATCATGAAGAGTATGTCGATATGTGTCGCGGCCCGCATGTGCCGAATACACGTTTTTTAAAAGCCTTTAAACTCACTAAACTCGCCGGTGCTTATTGGCGTGGCGATTCCAAGAATGAGATGCTGCAGCGTGTGTACGGCACCGCTTGGGCCGATAAAAAAGCTTTGAAAGAATATACCACTCGAATTGAAGAAGCCGAGAAGCGCGATCATCGTCGTTTGGGCAAGCAGCTGCAACTTTTCCATCATCAGGAAGAATCACCAGGTTCTGTGTTCTGGCACCCCAAGGGCTGGACTATTTATCAGGTGCTGGAAAGCTACATGCGCCGCAAACTGCAAGAAAACGATTATCTAGAGATTAGAACTCCCATTGTGCTCGACCGCTCTCTTTGGGAGAGATCAGGTCATTGGGAAAAGTTTAAGGAGATGATGTTCACTATTCATCATGAGGCTGAAGATCGCCATTTTGCGGTTAAGCCTATGAACTGTCCTGCGCACATTCAGGTTTATAATCACGGCTTAAAGAGTTATCGCGATCTGCCCATGCGTCTTGCTGAATTTGGCACGGTTCATCGAGATGAACCCTCTGGTACTCTGCATGGTTTGATGCGAGTTCGCTCCTTTACACAGGATGACGCACACATTTTCTGTACTGAAAATCAATTAGAAGATGAAGTTCAAAAGTGCATTAATATCACTTTCCAAACTTATCAAGATTTTGGCTTTGATGCGATCGAGCTGAAGCTCTCAACGCGGCCACCAAAAAGGGTTGGCGCTGATGAAGTCTGGGATAAAGCCGAGGCGTCGCTGGAGGCTGCCCTGAACACCACTGGCCGTCCCTGGCAAATACTGCCCGGAGAAGGCGCGTTCTACGGTCCGAAGATCGAGTTCTCACTCAAGGATTGTATTGGTCGAGTCTGGCAATGTGGCACTATTCAGGTGGATTTTTCCATGCCCGGTCGCTTGGACTCGCAATATGTGGGTGAAGATGGCAATCGCTATACGCCAGTCATGATTCACCGCGCCATTCTGGGTTCCTTCGAGCGCTTCATAGGTATCTTGATTGAGCATTATGAAGGCGCTTTACCGCCTTGGTTGAGCCCAGTGCAAGCAGTAATTTTAAATATTACTGATCGCCAAAGTGATTATGCCAAATTGGTGGAACGCAAACTGACTGCCCAAGGGTTTCGTGTCGCAACAGATGTCCGCAATGAAAAAATCGGTTTCAAAATTCGCGAGCATACACTCCAAAAAGTACCTTATCTGCTCGTTGTGGGTGACAAAGAGATTGAGACCGGTACTGTAGCTGTGCGAACTCGCAAAGGTGAGGATTTGGGTGTGCTAACAATTGATGCATTTATTGAACGTTTGAATGCGGATATCGCCAACCTAGGTCGTTTTGCGGAAGTAACTACGGAGGCGGCTGCTTAGCTGCCTGACAAAAACAGTACTCGTGTCTGGTTGAATAGAGCTATCTGCCTTTTGGGGCAGGTAGTTTTTCTTAAGAGAGCTCTTTAAGGGAGTCCAGCTTAAGACAATTCCGCCGAAGTTAATTCCCATCAATAAATCAAACTTAGCTACATATGTATTCTGCCCCCAGAAAATGCATGTTCTCGGCGGAATATTTTCTTGTTCCTAAGATTTTCAACGGCAAAAATCCGATCGTCAGTGTGTACTCGCTGTTTCCTTAAGACGATTTTCAAGGAGTTAGTAGGTCCCATAAAAGTGTTACCTCCAATTGAAAGAATCATTTTTGTAATAAATTATGGGTAGTAAAGTAACATAGCTGTGTTAAACTGCCGCCTATCTGTTGGGAGTGGTGTACCGGACGTCCAGTCGGTCGTGTTTACGATTTATATCCCGTAAAGTTTATTATCAATTTGGCTGTTAAAGCCGGGTTTTAAAATTGAGGATTAACATGCGGCTCTTCGAACTCCCATAGAGCAATTGTCGTGATGAGAAGTTCTTCACGACATCATCTCAGTGTATCGCGTACTTGTTAGTAGTTATCTCATAGAAGCTGTCTCGAAGAAGCTTTCTGCGAGTCGCTAACGAGAGAAGTTATCAAACAGGTTTACAAAATATTTTCGTATGAGCGCTCTGAACCGCTCTTACTGAAGTGGTACCCATATTGTTGAAGGAAGGATTCGCAATGAAACAGTTAAGTATCCAAGATGCTGGCTTTATTTATCAAGAAACTATAAACACCCCCATGCATATTTCTGGCTTGGGTTTTTACGATCAAGCCGGCGAGCGAAAGAAAAAAAATCAAGCTGACTTTGTATCATTTCTTAGTTCGCGTTTACAGAACGCTAATATTCTCAAACAAAAACTTGTTCATGTTCCTGGTGATTGGGATCGTCCTTATTGGATAGAGGATGAAAACTTTCGACTCGAAAATCATGTCAATGTAATCGAGCTGCCAAAGCCGGGTACTCATGCCCAATTGATGGAGCTGGTTTCAGATCTGCTGTCTAAACCTTTAGATTTGTCGCGCCCGTTGTGGGAAGTTCATGTCATCGAAGGTCTTCGTTCAATTGACGGGTTGAGCAAAAATAGCTTTGCGTTGTTAACCAAAATTCACCACAGCTGTATTGATGGCGCATCTGGTAACAGCATCATGGAAGTCTTGCACGATTTTGAAAAAAATCCCAAACCTGTAGCCGTTCCTACGCCTGCTATTGAAAAAATGCTGACTGAAACTGCCAAAAGAATTCCTGGCCACTATGAGATGCAGGCAATTGCTTATGGGAAAAACGTACTGAGTTTTTTCGATCAGACTACCGCAGTGAGCCGTCGTCTGCCATCGCTGCTTAAAACCGGTGTGCAACTTTATCGTGGCCAAAAATCCGCTGGCGCGAAGTTGACTGTACCCGCGACACGTTTCAATAAAACCCCCAGTGGCAAACGAGTATTTGAATCTGCATTATTTCAACTAGACGACATTAAAGCGATCAAAAATTCTGTTCCCGGCACGACTGTTAACGATGTGATGGTCTCTATTGTAGCGGGTGGCCTAAGAAAATATTTGGCACATTATGGTGAGCTACCCGAAGGATCGCTTGGTGCAATGTTACCGCAGAATACTCGCAAAGAGGTGGTGGCAAAGAGCGATCATGGCAATCAGGTCGGTGGATTGTTTGCAAATATCCATACTAATATTGCCGACCCGATAGAACGATTAAATGCAATTCATCAGAGTACGGTTGAAGCAAAACAATTTGCCGAAGATGAGGGCACTGCCTCAATATTGCCGAACATGATGGGTGGATTTTTATATCCGCGTTACGGAAAAGCAATGACGCAGTTTTTGCAAAAGCACAATTTGATGGAGCGAGTTGGTCCGGTTGTGGTTAACACGGTAATTACCAATGTTCCTGGCCCCAATTTTCCACTCTATCATGCCGGCGCTAAACTGATGAGCTATAGCGGCATTGCCCCTTTAACTGATGGCCTTGGCATTAGTCACGCTGTCTACAGTTTCTGTGGCAAACTCACGCTTTCAATGGTTTCTTGTGAAGAGATGATGAGAGATCCTGAGTTTTATATCAATTGCTGTAAAGAAGTTTTCCATGAGTTATGTCAAGCCACTCAGGTAACACCGGCTGACAGTGAAGATCTTATGCGTGAAACTGCGTAATTTTCATTTACTCATCTAGAGAAGTTCGAATTAAAAAAGAGAAGTTTTATACTTCTCTTTTTTTTGCAGATACACAGAGTTCCAAGGCATAGTTGGTTATTTCACTAACAAGCCCATTGATTTTCCTCTCACTAAATACTCCCCATTTTCATGATCTATACTCTGTAGAACAGATCCCTTGTCTGTATTGTTCAACGTCATTCTATAGAGATAGCAGGAGGCGAGTATTATGAGTGATGGCCGATATTTATCCGAAATTTTCAGTAAAAACGCAAAATGTGTAAAACTGGTAGCTTTGTTATTGCTATTCGTAATTTCTGTCGCTTGCGGTGGTGGAGGCGGAAGTAGTTCTGATGATGAGGATGTCACTGACGAATCTTCCGAAACGGATGATCAAGACTCCCAAGACGCCATTGATGATGAGAGTGATGAAGAGACCAATACCGATGACAGCGCTTTTGCAATTGTAAGCTCGATACCGGAAAATAGTTCTACTACAAACAGACTCTCAAAAATTTTGGTTACATTTAATAGTTCAATTGATAGTAGCAGTTTGAATGCAGTTTATTTTAAGGTGACGCGTGACGGCACTACCTTGTCACCGGTGGATCTGGGATTTGAAGGGGATTCCACTACAGTTGTGGAAGTAGGGTTGAGTAACGTCGAGCCTGCAGAAGGTGTCTATGAATTGACGATAGATGGTGCGTTGGTGGATTCAGACGGCGATCCTCTGGGGGAAGACGTAGTGATATCCGTAACAGTTTCTGGTGTTCAACCCACTTTAGTTTCTATTCAGGAAAATATTTTTTCCAAGAGCTGTGCTGTGTCTAGCTGTCATACCGGTTCCAACCCCACAGGGAATATGAATTTGAGTAGTGGCAACGCAGAAGCAAGTCTCATTTCGGTACCTAGCACAGCCGTATCTTCCATAAATCGAGTCACGCCTGGTGAGCCTGACGATAGCTATTTGATTAAAAAGCTAGAAGGTACTGCAACACCCCGTATGCCGTTCAATGGCACGCCTCTATCGCAAAGCGAGATTGATGCCGTTCGTGACTGGATTACCGGTTTATCGGAATAATCATGTTCCTAGGAGCCTAGTGGGCTCCTAGATCTCCCATTTAATAGCGGGCCAGAGCTCGTTCACATTCAGAAAAAGCCACTGAAATTTTTCACGCGGAACATTAGTTGTCAGACTAAATTGCTTGGCGTTGAGGGGGATAAATTTTAAGTTAGTCAGTGGCAGATTGTCTTCGCCGGTGACCACTGCTACGTCTATATTACCTTGAGCTCCCTTTTGACAACTCACTACCACACCCAACTTGCCATCATCCAGTTGAATAAGACTGCCAGGCGGATGAAGGCCGACTTCATCGATAAAAATTTGTGTGAGATTGCGATCGATAATACTGCCATCTTCGCTAAATATTTTTTTCAGCGCGTGATGTGCGGGTAGCGCTTTGCGTTGGGCGCGGTAGCGAATCATGCCGGTGTAGATGTCAGTCAGTGCAACAATTTTTGCCAGACGATGCATCTCTTTGCCTTTTATTTGGTTTGGATAACCTGTGCCATTGCTTCTTTCATGATGCTGCTCAACGATGGTCAGCCAGGTTTTGTCGTCGACACCACTCATTTGCAATAATTTAGAACCACGTGTTGGGTGTTCTTGAATGAGCCTCTTTTGATAGGGCGAGAGAGGCGAGTCTTGTTTGGCTAATTCGTCTTGCAGGCTTAATAAGCCTATGTCGTGAGTAGCTGCAGCTGCGATTAACGGTAGTCTTTCAATTGCGCTGAGTCCTACGCGTTTGCCGATGAGCTCACAGATTATAGTTGCATTGAGATGCTTGGCCAGGGTATGGGGTAGAGTATCAGCCAGATGTAGTCCACCTAGAAGGGCATTGGGTGCCTGTTCACAGTATTCTTGAATGCTGAGGCAGAATGTCAGAAGTTGGCTACAGAAGTTATGTTTGGCATCGACTTCGAATATAATTCGGAAACAATCGTTGAGTCGACCAATAAGGTATTCAATTAATTCATAGGTATTTAAGGTCTTGCGTCGAAGATCGGCTGAGTAATCGGTAAAGCGCGGAATATCGAAAGCTGGGCGAAACGGTGATTTTTTTAGGAGGCGTTCAAGCTGAAACTCATTTTGAATGGTAAAACCCCGTTCGACTAATACCTTTTGATTCACATCGTAGATATTAAACGCGATGGGTTTACCCAGAGCCACATCACTCCCTGCTAGCGGTACCGCGTCATTAATATTGAATGCAAAGGCCACTCAAAAAACTCCTCGTTATGCAAACCTGCTGTTTTTATGCATTAACCCAAGTCACAACAATTATTCTCGAACCAATTGTGAAATTAATTATACGGAACATTATCTTTATTTTAGTTGCAGTTTTGGTCGTAGTAAAATTAACCTGAATGTGGGTAGTGGAATTTTGATGATTATAGGTGGAGGAAATAATGATGGAGACTGGGTGTGTTTATTGAGATAAATAATAAATGGCAGTTTTTAATCGACTATAAACATTTAGCTGACCGACGAGTATGGCAATAGATTGGTGTATCAGGAATAGTTATTATCTAGCAGACAAGCACCGCTTTTTTTTTACCCTCAAACGATCTGGCTAAGAGAAGATAAATAAAGATGAAATTACCTTACGTAAAAACCAATATCCAGATCAGATTTACCGACCTTGATCCACTTGGGCATGTATCGAATAGTGTTTATATGCAGTACTTCGATATGGGAAGGATTGATTTTTTCAAAACACTTGCTGCCCTTGAAGGCAATGTTCCAGGTAATGTGGTGGCGAGTATTCACATCGACATGCTGCATGAAATACGTTTGGCGGACCTGGTGCACGTAGAAACTTGGTGCACTGAAATAGGCAACAAAAGTATGAAGGTGGAACAGCATATTTTTGCCAATGATATTTGTGTCACCAAGGGCTTCTTGGTTTTAGTTGGTTTTGATCGCGGAACACGAGAATCTGTGCAATTGCCTCGACATTGGCAGCCCTCAGAGTTACCTATTAAATCACACAAAGATTTGGTGTAGAAAAAACAAGAGTAAGAATTAAAACCTATGTGACCCCCGTTAATACGCGTGAAATGCATCACATCTGATGAATAATGATCTAACATTATTCATTTATACCTGTTTCTATGAGAACTGATCATTTTTAATGAATAATCAATTTTAAAGAAATTACGGTATTGGCCAAGTCTACTGGTTTTTCGAATATAAACCCGTCTATCATATAAGGAAGAGTAAACAAATGGTCAATATGTAGTCATCGTTTTTATCTATGGACGCCATTAATTCAACGACAACAAATGCTTTACTTAAATCACACCAGTCTGCCACGGCTCCTGGTGCGAATTCTGCTGAGCAAAAAAATGGCTTAAACAACAAATTACCTTCATCCGCAGGAAAAATTAATACTGAGGAGAATGGTTTTAAATTAGAGATTGAGAAGACCTCTGCCCAAAGCAGACAAGCCGTAGCAGAGCTTTCGGCAGACCGCACAGCGCTCCAATACAGTGAAGACCTTACCAGCAATAACTCCCAATACAATGAAATTGATCTTGAGTCATTGGGCAGCAAAAAATTGGAAGACAGAGCCAACACATTTGAAACAGGAAAAGATCTTCAGCAATTGAAACAGCGCTTTGCTCTTATGTCGGAGAGTGAGTTAGGTAAGTTTGACAATATTGATCAGCGATTAAATATAGAGAAAGTTAACGATGAACTTGATGTTGATCGGATCAATATTGCTGCAGAACAGGTGGTAATAAAAGCGGAGAATAAGGCGAAGCAGAGGATAATCCTTGAAATAAAAGATGAGGCGAGAAAAGAAGAGAAACTCATTATAGAAGTGAAGAATGAAAAAGCGGATAAGCAGGAAAGAGTTGTAGAAATTCAATTAGAAAAAGCCGATAAACGAAAAATTGAATTAGACTATCGTCTGAAACAGATTCTTATCGAGCGATCTAAGTTCAATTATGAAAAAGCAGCTGCCAAGAAAGAAGAGAATGAGAATAAAATTCAGACCGACAAATTTTTTAAACACCAAGCGAAAGAAGTAGAGAAGAAAGTTCAATTTGCAAAAGAGGTAGTAGAGGTAGAAAACACTCAACAAGCTGCGCTTGATGCGGAAGAAGAAATAGATATACAGATAGCCGCGATAATTGATGAAGAAAAAGAAGCCGCGACAACTCGCGCGGCAGCGGAAACCGTTGAAACCAAGCGGGAAAATGTCAATCGTTTGGTTGAGGAAAGTACCGACAGCTCTGAAAAATCATTCGAAAATTATCGAGTCGCTATGGAACGAGCTCGTGTATATAAACAGCAAGCGAGTGACGCAATAGATAAAGTACGAGATAGGCGTTACGAATTTAAAACGCAGGTGTCGGAAACTATTCTGGAAAAAGCCACCACCAAGAAACAAGATGTTAAAGAGACATCTGGAAATAATACCGTCAATCCTGCCAAGGTTGTTAATGAAGCAAAAACGGCAGACACCGCTAAGTTGCCGAGAGAGAGAGAACAACAAAATTTGGAAAATCAACTCGAGGATAAAAATCAGGCTGCAAAAGCACAGGCAAACCGAGCTGCTGCGGACAATACTGCAAGTCAAGAGAGCCAAGCGGTCGAGCCAGAGACTTCCTCTAGCTAATAATTTTCCCTATAGTAGAAAAAATACTTATTCATTCAGACAAGTGCTTACTATGTAGTCTCTTTGCCTTACTTGTCTCCCTTTCGATATAATTCAACGCAACATTAGAAAAAGACCCTTGTGGGCATCGCGACAATTGATGGCAAGGATGTAAGTTTGTCTATTAAAAATTCAAAAGAGGGATTTATTGTGTCTTTGTTTGACTTAGTCAGAAAAAATGTTTCATCGGCGCAGCGCATAGCGCATACGTCATTCGTAGTGCAAAAAAATAGTTTCCGCTGGTTATTGAATCGCAAACCTATCCCAGAGGTTTTGTGCAGTACGATGGTTGAGTTGGGTACGACCTATATAAAGTTAGGTCAACTGATTGCGAGTTCTCCTTCAATTTTTCCCCATGAATATGTTGAAGCGTTTCAAAATTGTTTAGATCAAACGCCCACCGTACCATACGAAATCATCGAAAAAATTCTTCGCGATGAACTTGGCGAAAAAATTAATGATTTCGCTAAAATCGAACAAACACCTCTTGCATCCGCTTCTATTGCACAGGTGCATGTCGCGCAATTAAAAACTGGTGAAAATGTTGTTATCAAGGTACAGAAGCCAGGGGTGCAGCGTATAGTCGAAACTGACTGCCACTTTCTCCAATTTTCGGCGAGTGTGATTGAATTGCTGAATCCAGCGTTGGCGCGTTCATCTATCACCGATATTGTTGCTGAAATTCGCAATGGCATGTTGAAAGAGTGTGACTTCTTGCAAGAGGCGGAAAATATTCGTGAGTATCATGAGTTTCTGGTCGCTACCGATAATCAATTAGTAGTCGTTCCCAAAGTGTATAGCGATTACAGCACCACTCAAGTTCTCACTATGGAGCGTTTTTATGGTGTTTCATTGGTCGATCTTGATGCCGTAAAACGTTATATTGATGACCCAGAAGAAGCCCTGATCGGTGCCTTAAATACCTGGTTTGCTAGCATTCAGCAATGTCAAATTTATCATGCTGATCTACATGCCGGAAATGTGATGGCGTTGATCGACGGCAGAATAGGTTTTATCGATTTTGGCATTGTAGGAAAGATTTCTGACAAAGTGTGGAAAGCACTGGTTTCTCTCACCATATGTTTACCATTGCAAGACTATTTGCAGATCGCGCAGGCGCTGGTCGATATTGGTATGACAGATCAAGAGGTAGATGTGCCAGCATTTGCACGTGATATCGAATCAATGGTTAAGGAATTTAACGGTACAACACGTTCTTATGAGTCAGATGAACAGTTCCTGCGTAATATCACACTTAAAATTTCTTCAGTTGGGCGGAAAAATGGTGTGCGATTTCCTCGAGAATTTGTTTTATTGATCAAGCAATTTCTATATTTCGATCGCTATATATCATTACTGGCACCCGACCTTGAGATGTTTAATGATGAGCGGGTGGCGTTGGTTTTTAATAATGAGTTTCATGAAGAATTTTAAATTATACGCCGATGAATAGATTGTTGAGAAACTTGTATGAAAACATTATTTTTGCTTCGCCACGGCAAATCTCGTTGGGATGAAGACTTTGTGCAGGATTACGAAAGAACCCTCAAAAAACGTGGAGCGCGTAACGCATCAGATATGGGTAAACGCATCGCTTGTCGAACAGACAAGCCTGAGCTGATTATCACGAGCTTTGCCGAACGCACTTTACGTACTGCTCTATTAGTCGCTGCTGAATTGGATTTTAAATCCGATGAGATTGTTGTGGACAAAGCAATTTATGCGGCTGAATGTGACGACTTACAAAGGATTATTCAGCAGTTCGACGACACCTATGCGCGTATACTTCTGGTGGGACACAATCCAACTCTCACAGAGGCATTGAACCATTTTACCAACGCCGGTATTGAAAATGTACCGACCTGTGGACTTGGGGTCGTACAGTTTTCGACTGATAATTGGTCATCAGTTAGTTCCAGCAATGCTCAGTTACTTGATTTCGATTATCCTAAAAAACCACATAATTGATTTTTCTGGCTTCGTCTATACTCAGTAAGTAATTCGCATAAATGCCTGCAGCTAGGAGATTGTTATGGTCGATCAAATGTGTCAGGGGAAAACCAAAAAGGGACTACCTTGTAAAAACACCGCAGTTATTGGCCATTTTTGCAATTTACATGCGAATAGCCTGCCTGGCGCATGTACTACTGACGAGAGCACTGAAGACGAGAGTGATGGTCAGAACCACGCGGCGGCACCTCCGAAGATTAAGAAAATCTCAGTTGATGAACCAAAGACTGAAACAGTAGCTGAGAGCATTCGGCAACCCGAGGACAATTCACCAAAGGACAATCCACCAGACAGTAGCAAAGCTTTTGATGCGATTGTTAATGCGGGAGCTAACTTGGTGAATCAATTGGAGCAGGCGATAGAATACATCCCTAATCTAATGGATAACATTTTTACTTTTTCGGGTAGTAAGTTTGTTATGCCTAAATTATCAAAAAAGATGCAAGAAGCTGCCACCAATAAATCACGCAATGCATTGCGCAAGCTGCAGACCGATTTAATTAACCAGGGATCGGACCCTGAGAAATTAAATCAATTGATGAAAAAAATCAGCAAACTGGAAAAGACTGCGTACAATCTCATTAATGTCGGGGGCAGTTATATCCCAGAATCACTCAAAAAAGAGTTGATAAGATCGTTCACCGAGATACAAAAATTGCGTGAATCTCTGGGTGTGCCTGGTTCGAAAGCCTATCTCGATTTTTATAAAAGTTTACTTAAACCCCGGAAACCAAAAAAATAAGTATTTATAAAAGTTTCTACCTAAAAAAAGAGATCAGTGGAGAGCCGAAATCGCCGACCATAGCCTTCATACAGATAAAGTACCGCCTGAATAAAATTGGGCTTTTGACTCTCTCCTACAATCCAATCTCGATTGGTTACATTATCAATATTAAGAGCGACGCGAAAATCCTCATTTTGATAAGTTGCGGCAAGATCAAAGACTTTATAGCTGTCTATAGGTATGTCGATAAGTTCGTAATCGTTCTGACGTTTGCCGAGGTAGGAAACACCACCGCCAAAGATCCAGCCATTTTTGCTTAAAGGAATTTCATGATACTGTAGCCAGAAACTTCCACTGGAATTGGGAATGCCCGTCAGTGAAGTTCGAAAGCGAAGTTCTTCAAATCCAGCATTGGCACCACCTTCCAGAAGCTCTGCTTCCATATGGGAATAATTGGCTGCAATTTTAAAGTGGGGGGTAATAAATCCGTTGAGAGAATATTCCGCGCCTTGAGTTCTAAACTTGCCATCCTGGCTACTATACCCTGCATTCGCGGAATCATTTAAGCTCCAATTCTCTTGCTCTAATGAATAGATATTTACACCAAAGTTAACGAGATCCGAGATCCACCATTTAATTCCTGTCTCTAGGCCAAGAGTTTTTTCCGCTTCAAAATCATCATTGTCTGCGGTGAGTCCATAACTAATGTTCATTTGTTTTCCATAACTCATATAGAGTGAGACATTTTCTATGGGTTGGAAAACCAAGCCGATAGTGGGTGAAACAAGTGTTTCTTGTGGTGAGTTTTTCTCGAGGAGCATAAGATTATCGCCGGTGAGTAACGCCAATCCATTAAGTACCCTGAGTTTTTTGTCGGCGCTAAAGTGGTTAAGTCCAGCGGCAAGCCGAAATTTCCAATGTTGGTTTAAGTCGATCTGATCCTGGAGATAAAAACTGGCAGAATCGATCTTTACCTCCTCATGTAAAATTAATATTTCATTGTCGAAAGGATAGAGTGTTGCAGGTTCAAGACCTGCAGCCAATGCGATCTTATCCGGCAATTGCACTTCCGCGGGTGTATTTTCTCCGAATGGATCAAACCAGCTTAAATGTGAATAACGCTGCAGTGCCCAACCAATACTGTTTTCGCCCAATTGTTCACCATACTGAAATAACTGCTGATTGTAACCAGTGAACAGCAATTGCCGAGATCTATTTTTACTGATTGTAGTGCCGAAGAGAGCGTGATGGACTGAACTACCCCATTCAAACTGTTTATCAACATCCAAGGTGAAATTGTATTGATGAGATTCACCTTCATTGCGAATTTTGAGTTGATAAAAATGCACCTTATTATCCGTCCAATAAGGGAGCGATGGCGGATTAGCGAAGATAGTGGATATGGGGTTAGCTATGCCGAGATACTCCTCAAAATTTTCCTGTGCCGATGTATTCCCCAGTGATAATGGAATGCTGTAAACCTGATTCAATATTAGTTGTGATTGTGGATCAAAATAGGTGTTGGCCAAGAGATAAAGATCGTGCATGTAATCCCGATCGGTAAAACTTTTGCCTGCGTAAAAACCTACCTTTACTCCCCAATTGTTTTTCGTAGTTGTATCGAATATGGTGTGAAAATCGAAAATTTTTGCTGCTTGGGGGCTATCGAAATCGGCACCGTTACTGGGATAAAATTGTGATTGCTCAAAACTAAGCTGCGGATATGCCACTGAAAGTGCATCCGGTTTGCCAAAGTCTTGGGCGGAGGTGGAGAAGTCGTAGGGTCGTCTGCCGAGATTGCCATTCAGCTTTTGCTGATCGAAGGTGAATGACAGATCGACTGAAGAAATGTCATCGATAAGATAGCGATAACTTGGTGTGAATTGCAGATAGTCGATTTGACCAGCTGTGCGGTCATTATCTCTATCTTGTTTGACTATCAAATTGTAGCGTTGGGGCAAATTACCCTCGAATAACGGCTCTGGATTACTATCCAGGGCAATGAAACTATCTTGATTGCCATAACTAATAGAAAGGTTTGTGAAGGGATCTATTTTAGGCTTTTTCGTAACAAGGTTAATGATTCCACCGGGTTGTCCATAGCCATAAAGAGTTGAATTGACGCCTTTTGCTACTTCAATCCCCTCAATATTTTGCAAAAGCATCGTCGCTACGCCGCGATCCACCAACGGATGTCCATCTTTGAAAATAGAATGATCTCGCAACGGAAAACCCCGTAAATTGATATTGCCACGAGAGTCAGTAATATTAATTGATGAGTAAGCCTGAAAAGCTTCCGCTAAGGTGCAATTGCCCCGATCATGAAAAAGTTCCCAGCCGATGCCTTCCAGTGATTGAGGCACATCCGCTGTCGGCACATAGGATTTGGTTGCGGTTGAAGGGGTAAAGCGATCACCAAAATTATTGGTTTCCCCGACTACGACAACTTCAGCAAGAGTGATTGGCTGATTGAGCATGCGATTATCTGCAATGGTTTTTTCATTGGATTGTTGGGACTGAGCGGCGCTTTTATCTTGGTGTTTTTTCTTCACTACAAAAGTGCGATCGCTACCGGCGATCTCCTTGAATTCCAACTTTGTATCGATTAACAAAAGATCTAGGGCATTTTGAATCGTGTAGCGTCCCCGTAAGGCAGGTGCGGAAATATTTTTTACATCATCCGAAAGAAAAAGAATAGTCATGCCAGATTGTTCAATCAGCGTAGTTAAAGCATCCTCGAGCAACTTTTGAGGAATGTTAAAATTAAAATTGCTGTCGCCATGCACCTCATCCTCATGGGAAGAGATCGCATCCTCGGCCAAAGCATGTATTGGCAAGTCGATCAACGCCAACAAGTAGGCTATAGATAAAATCAGCTTAGATTTGCTTGTCACCAACTGTTTGATTTTTGATGAAAGGTCGTGCTGAATTGTCATGCGGCTTTTTGCAAATTGTAGAGTAATTCGATCTCTTCCGCCCAAATTGATTCATCAATAGTTTCAAGTATTAGCGGAATATCATCAAAGCGCTTGTCCTGCATGATGAAGCGAAAAACATCCAAGCCGAGAAAACCTTTGCCCAAAGATTGATGTCGATCGCTATGGCTGTCGAATGCTGATTTTGAATCGTTAATGTGCATACCCTTGAGATATTCGAAACCGATGGTCTGTTGGAATTTTTGAAAGGTCAGTTTGCAATTCTCATGCGTCCGCAGATCGTAACCTGCAACAAAAGCGTGGCAAGTGTCAAAACAAACACCAACTCGGCTTTTGTCCTCTACCTGCGCAATTATTGCGGCAATCTGTTCAAACTCAAAGCCGATATTGCTGCCTTGCCCGGCAGTATTTTCTATGACTGCGGTAACACCCTGTGAATTTTCTAACGCCTGATTAATCGATGCAGCGACGCGGCTGACGCAATCATCGATCGAAATCGCATTAAGATGACTGCCAGGATGAAAGTTCAAAAGAGATAATCCAAGTTGCTGGCAACGATGCATTTCATCAAGAAAAGCAATGCGCGATTTTTGCAGCGCTTCAGGATCGGGATGGCCGAGATTAATCAGATAACTGTCGTGGGGTAATATCTGTTTGTCCGCATATCCCGCAGCTAAACAATTTTGTTTAAATGCCAGGATCGACTCATCGGTAAGCGGCTTTGCGTCCCAACGGCGTTGATTTTTAGTAAACAGCGCGAAGGCGTGTGCGCCAATCTTTTTCGCATTCAAAGGTGCGTTTTCTACACCGCCACTGGCACTAACATGGGCACCGACATACTTCATAGACGATTATCCTGTTTCATTAAAAAGCCTTGTTAGGGATCCATTATTGTAAGGTAATTTGTTGCGGCTAAAAGACTAGATATTAAATCATTGTTGATAAGCTGCTTCTCATTCGACAGCATTTTCTACGATTATGAGTATAAACTAGCGCAGTTTTTTAAATGTGTATAGGCATTAATGAATTTACCTTTCTGTAGGAGCGGCCAGTAGGAGCGGCTTTAGCCGCGATTGGAATCACGTTAGTTGCTCTAAGTACTTAAGGCAGTGACGTTCACAGCACCATCTTAGAATCGGCAATCTATTATATGATGCACAGAGTTAAAATATGAACAACCATACTGATCAGCACCCTAATATGAACAGTACATCCTTCACTTCCACCTCAATGATAACAGCACAAGAAATGCAGTTCGACCCACACCATCCCAATTTTATTAGTAATCCCTGGCCAATCTTCAAATATCTCCGAGAGAACCATCCCATCTATTATCACGAAGGACTTAAAGATTGGATGATCACGCGCTATCGGGATGCCATGCCATTATTGAAAGATGCACGTCTAAGCCACAATTTTTATTATTGGGAATATGCTCCACCGGCGCGCCCTATAGCCCAGCAATCAGAGTTTGAGCGCCTTATGGCAAGCGCTACATTTCAACTCAACAAGGAAGATCATCAGCGGATACGCAAGCTGGTCTTACCCGCATTTTCACCTCGCGTTATGGATGAGATGAAAATAACGTTAAAGAATTTATGCAATCAGCTATTTGATGAGGTAGGCACAAATGAGATCTTTAATTTCGCCGAATCGGTTAATATGGGCTTTGCATAACTATCGCATTATTGCATGGGGCTACCGCCGCTCGTGCGCAGGGTGAAGCAACTTATCACACGTTGATTGAGCGATTTCCCAAGTATGAAGTGGTGAGTGATTTGATGCTTGATTTTGCTAAGGGTGAAGAAATTGCTGAGCTGTGGTTGAAGACCAATTAAGTGCATTAAAAGACTAATGGACTACAATTATTGCTGTATGAACTTTTCTATTTTTCATGCATTGATTACTATCGAATGATGATAAGTTGGCCATATAAATCGGCATATAATTCTAGTTGGTTCACTCATGTCCTAATTGAAATGTATTTCGGATGTGAGTGCAGAAATTTCGGATTTTATTTTTAACAATATGTTACAAAACGGAGTTATTTACAGTATTCAATGAAAGTCATCAAGAAATCCTTCATCATACAATCCCATCACTATTTATTAATATTACCGATTTTATTATCATCAGCAACATTTTCAGTTGCTAGCGAGCTGAAAAAAATTGTTGCTTTAGACATAGCTGTGCAGCCATTGGAAACGGCAATAACTGAATTGGCCAAACCCTTTGGAATCCAATTACTCTTTAAGTCGCTCATCGTCGATGATATTCAATCCCACAAACTTGTGGGCGATTACACGTTCGATCAAGCAATATCAGAACTGATAAAAGGCACTCCGGTAGAATATCGTCAGGTAAGCCAAAATACCTACGTGATCATTTATCACAATCTCAAAGATACCAAGGTAAAAACTAAGTCAGCGCCCATCCCACTGAAGGAATTACAGACCGAAATTTTTACCTTACCTGAGATAGTATCCGTGGGTGAAAATCATAGGATTGTTTGCTGCCGTAACGCACCATCAACTGCGACAAAATCATATGTGCCAACAATGGAAATTCCTCGTTCTATGGAAGGAATTGATGAACAACTTTTTCAAGATCGATCGAATGCCACTTTAATGGAAACCTTTAGAGATTACTCTTCGGTTAACGTCACCGATCAAAGCGGTTTGATTATCTTACGAGGTTTCAGAGTACGAGACCAATCTATACTAAAATCGGGACTGCCCTCTGTAGATCGGGGTATTTCGCCGTTGCCATTACAAAATATTGAGGGTATTGAAATTGCCAAGGGTGCCAATTCGCCGCTGTTCGGTAATGGCCAACCTGGAGGCGTAATAAACTTAATCATGAAATCACCCAAGCCCAATCCTTTTACCAATGTGGGTGCGAGTTACGGGAACTATGATCAATCCATTGCGATTGATACCAATGGTCCTACATCTTTTAATGAGGACCTATGGCAGCGATTTAATATTTTGTTAAGACAAGAACGCGAACACAACACTGTTGATGGTGATGTACAGCAGATTCAGTTTGCTGGTGCTCAGACTTATCATTTGGATGGAGGCAACACGCTCTTTCTTAATCTTGAATATAACAAACAGAACATTGAAGGCTTGCGAGGCCATAGAGCATTTGACCAAACCACAGAAGAATTAGCACCATTACTTGACCTGATGTACCCAAATTTAGTGGAAGTACCTTTTTATCCCTATTCGGGGCCAGAGCAGAGAGATACACAAGACTATGAGTCGTATGATTTTTGGGGACGATTCGAGGGATTGTTGAATGATCGCTGGGATTACACTGTGTCGATGTTCTCTGGTAAGTCAAAAACGGAAATAACCACCGTGAGTGGAGTTCTCATTTGGTACAATTACATCCAGAACCCTCGGTATATTCCGATTTTTGACGCAATGCTAAGTTCACCTAATTTTGACGAGTACCAAGCGAACATTGGCGAACTCGCTGATAAATACGTCGAGTTGTTTCAAGAACGCTATGCTGGCGAATTGGATTTTTCAAATGGAATGGGAAGTGTTATCTACGATCCGGCTTTCACCCCAGCGTGGTCTGATGACAAGCTACGCTTTTATCAAGAGTATGATGATATACCCAAGCAGACGGATCATAGTGGATTAGAATTAAATTTACACGGTATGATCGAACAGGGCGAATTATCTCATGATCTCACATTAGGTTTACTCTATCAGCATCGACAATGGAATTTCGAGGCAATCAATCACTATAGTGGTGAGCTATATGAGCTTGGCAATGACTATATCGATCGCGGTGAGCATGCGCTTGGTTTTGCTTTACGGCGAGCGGCTTTTTTCAGTTTTTATTTTCCCTACGGTCCAGCAGTGCAGAATATGGATATTGTTTTACCTGATAAAGTCGCAGCTTTAGCAGGTATTCCCGCTGAGACACGTTTTTCTCCAGATAGTCGATTTTCCTACAGTAAAAGCCTGCAAAAAACCCGATCATTAGGCGTGTATTTACAAGACCTAATGAGCTTAGGTAAATGGCATTTATTAATGTCTGGCGGTTACTACACCTATTACCGAGAAGATCAATTAAGAGCGCTAAACGCTATTGGGCTAATCACTGGCGACTTTTGGTTTGACATCGATCATGATTCAGATGGTCGAAATAGTGCGTTTACTCCATCCATTGGATTAACCTATTCGGTCGATGATTCTCTCTCGCTTTACGCGAGCCGCGGCGAACAATTTGATATTTCAGAGGGTCTAGATAGTCAGGGTAATATGCTCGAGCCAGAAGAAACTACGGCGGATGAAATCGGCATTAAATGGTGGCCTCTCGACGAATTTAATATCACTCTTGCACAATTCAACATAGAGAAAAAAAATTACGCGATCCCAGGAAATAGTAACGGCGGGCTTGCCAATGTTTTACAGTCGGGAGCAATAGAATCAAAGGGGCAGGAACTCAGCATGAGCGGATTTCTGACACCGCATTATAAGTTATCAAGTCATGTTACTCACACTGTCCTTGAAAGTGATACAGCCAGTGGCGTAACGGATGCCCTGTTATCGGCACTGCTTTTCGGCAATCCTGAAAAAAGCAATAGTATTTGGTTGCAGTACCACACACAACCTTATGGCAAGCGTGGATGGTCCGCAGGTATCGGCGCAAACTATCTTGGTGCTCGTGGATATCAACTGCAGCAAATTATTGTAGATGTTGATTCTGTTACCATAATAGATGCGAGTCTTGCTTATAAAAACGATGATTTTCGGGTTGTATTAGGGATCGATAATTTATTTAACAAAACCTGGATAACCGGCGGAAGTGCGATCCCAGTTGCAGTGCCAGATTCTGGGCAGATACCTACGCAGACATCTGCGTTGCACCTTGGTTTGGGATATGGGACTCGGGTTCGGTTGACGACAGAACTGAATTTCTAGAATTAAAATAAGACTTGGTGAGATATCGCTATCATCGCTTTAATCACGTCGGCAATATCTTGTGTCGTCATGCCTTTGGAAGACATCCTGAGAATATGCTTATCTAGACGGGATAAACGTTTACCCCTCTGATCGCTGCTTGCACTTACTAGTTGAATTCGCCCTTTTTAACAAAGTCGAGTAAGCTTGCTTGTATTATAAATAATTCGCTCCTACCGTTATTTGATCAGAATTTATTAAGGTAATATTTTGTTTCGTTTAATCACCTGTGCTATTTTTTTTCGATCT
>OBEQ012835785.1_pt1 | contig 33031 bp, 32 predicted proteins | sample 1670901 | NCBI WGS metagenome assembly OBEQ01 (sample SAMEA104232315, study PRJEB22302) | groundwater metagenome | biome: forest; feature: aquifer; material: groundwater | place: USA | collected 2011-08-07 | depth 5.4 m | reverse complement strand
GCTGGCGGGGCTCGACCCGCCCGACTCCACCTCGGCTGAGCGGCCCCGGCCGCGTGCCGTGGGCCCCCGCCAACGGCCCGCGGAGGTGGGACGTCGTGGGGGGCCCTCGGAACGAGGGCCCCCCACGACGTCAGGTTGGCTGTGCGGCGTGGGCTACTGCACCGTCACGCCGGTGACCGCCGAGTTCTCGCCGGCGCCGGCACGGTAGGCGACGACCTGGTACACCGTCGGGCCGGCCGGGGCGGCGGGATCGGTCCACTTCTCGGTGCTGCTACCGGAGACCAGACCGATCCGGTCCACCAGGTGCACGTCACCGACGACCGCGTTGTCCACCAGGACGGAGACCTGTGCGGCCACCGCACCCGCCGGCGCGACCGCCGTGTACGAGCTCGTCATCCACCCGGTGGTCGAGTCGACCGTGGCGGCGTTGGCCGACGATACCCGGGAGATGACCCCGCCCTGCGCGTTCAGCCAGGCCATCCCGGTCCGGACCCGTTGGCCGGCGCTCCCCGCCTGGTACGAGGCGACCGAGGTGTACGTGCCGCCCGCGGTGACCGCGACGACCGGACCATTCGCGCTGATCTGGCCAGCGGCGGTAGCGGTGAGCCGCAGTGAGCCGGTACCGACCGCTCCCGCGGTGCTGCACCAGGAGACCGTAGTGCGCGCCCCAGCGGTCCACCCGGTGATCCCGCTCTCCAGGCTGGACTGTGCGTCGGTCAGCAGGTTGCCCGGGATGGTCGCGCTGCCCACGGCCACCGTGGCGACAGCCAGGCCGTTGCGGTACACCCGGTAGCCGCCCACCGGCGTCGCCGCCATCGGGTACGCCTCTTTCCAGGTCAGCGTCGCGCTTGTACCGGATCGGACGCCAGCGAGCGCCGTTGCCGGCTCCGGGGCGTTGGCGGCCTGCCGGTACAGCCCGCCGATGACGCCGACGGCGCTGTTGGCGGGGCTCTGCCCGGACGGGTCGGTGAGTGAGGTGTTCACCGGCGTGGTCTTCGGCGTGCGCGCACCGAGGTGGATGCCGTACCAGGTGGTCGGGGCTGCCTGGTCGTCGGTGACCGTGTTGGCCCAGATGGTGTCCCCGTTGCCCACGGAGAGGCCGATCCCGGTGGTGTCGAAGGTGCCGCAGCCGGTGGAGTAGCTGGTGGAGCCGCCGTACCCGGCGTCGAGCACGGTGTTGCCGTAGAGCGTGTCCGCGAGGTCCTTGGCCGCTTCCAGGCAGCCGACGACCAGGATCCCGGACTGGGTCGGGCGCCGGACGATGTTGCTCTGGATCACGTTGCCGCCACCGGCGTTCAGGAGGTGCGGAGTGCCGTCGGTGTCGGCGTAGTCGTCGTAGGTGACGGTGATCCCGGCGCCGAACGAGTCGTTGAACTCGTTGCCGTACACCGTGTTCGAGCGGGGGTTGGTGACGTTCTCGTTGTTCCCGGTGTGGGGGTCGTACCGGGAGTTGGACTGCAGCACCAGGTGCGAGCCGTACAGCACGTTCTCAGTGACCGATGACCCGGTCACGCCCTCCAGGAAGATGCTTCCGTAGTCGCTGACGTTGCGGTACGTCAGGTAGAACCGGGTCGCGTGCACCGTGTTCCAGCGGATGGTGGTGTTCGTGGCGTTGGTCAGGTCGATGCCGTTGCCGCGGATGGTCTCGTCGAACTGGTTGTACTCGATGACCGTGCCCTGAGCGTTCCCGCCGCCGCCGATGTTGTCGTTGTCGCCCGAGCCCGCGCCACCCCAGCTGTCGAACCGGTTGTCGAACGCCCGGACGTCGTGGGTACCGGAGATCCACAGCTTGAAGTAGTTGAGGTTGGTGAACCGGATCTGCCGGATCGTCCAGCGGTCACCGGCCTTCAGACCGCCGCCGTAGTTCACCGGGGCGCCCAGGTTGCAGGTGGGGGAGGGCAGGATCGACGGGTCCGGTGCCCCGGCGCCCACCTTGCAGCTTCCGTTGATCGTCAGGTCGGAGACCAGGTTGGTACTGCCATCTGAGACCGTACCGTCCGGCTTCACCAGGAACGAGTACCCGAAGTTCTGCCAGCTGCCCGGAGCCAGTACCAGCGTCGTGGCGGTGATCCCGCTGCCCTGCAGCTGCACGTTCGGCGGCAGCGTCAACGGCCGAGCCAGCGTGTAGGTGCCGGCGGCCAGGAACACGGTGCCCGGTTGGGTCGGCGTCACCACGGTGCCGTTGCTCACGACCGCGGGCACGGCCCGGCCGGCGGCCGCGGCAACAGCCGTGGTGAGCGCCGGCTGGTCGTCAGCCCCGCCGCCCAGCGGTGCCGCGGCGGCGGCGCACCGGGCGTCGGCCGCACAGTCAGCTGCGGTCAGGGGCGCGGTGAGCGGGGTGGACAACGAGTACGGGTCCCCGACCGGCGACGGCACGGCCTGGGCCACCGTCGTCGTGAGGACGGGCGCGGCAGCCGCGGCGATGAAAGCCACGACCACGGCGCGCGTCACGGCGCTGCGGCGGGTACCGGCGGGGACGTTCGAATCGACAGTGCGGACACTGCTCATGTACGGGGACTCCGGGATCTGGGTTGCTGCAGGGGTGCAGGGCGGTTGCCGTCAGGTTGCCACCCTAGGGGCAGCCCGTCCCGCCGCCTGATAGTCCCTTTGGCCAGTTCAGCGGTGACCTGGGCGACACGGCACGCACCGCGGGCGGTCCGGTCCGGGCACCGGGTCCCGACCGGGCACAGACCGGGCAGCCGGGGTCAGAACGGTACCGAGACCAGTTTCACGCCGTCGAAGGTCACCACGTCGACCGCTGCCACGTCGGCCGGCGCGATCAGGGCGGTGCCTTCCAGCGAGGTGCCGTCGCGCTCGCCCCTGGCCGAAACGAGCCAGCTGCCGGCCTGCTGCGCCGGGCCGGAGCGGGATACCACCATCAGCCGGCAGCGCTGACCTTCTTTGATACCGCCAGCGTTGACGTTCACCCGGACCCAGCCGGCGGCCGGGATGAGGGTGACCGTCATCCGGGCGTCCGTCGTCGGGTCGGTCACCGACCTGACCTGGGTACCGGGCACCGTTGCGCTCGGCCCGGAGGAGGCCGGTACCGGGCTCACCGATGGTGAAACCCCCGGCTCGGCCACGGCGGAGACCGTGCCCCGTCCGATGAGTACCCCGGAGCCCAGTGCCGCGGCGACGAGCGCCGCCACACTCGCGGCGACCAGCGCGACGCGCCACCGGGCGTTCGGGGCGGCCTCGCTGCGCACCTGGCGCAGTGTGCGCCGCAGCAGCAGGTCGCTGCCGTCGGGCGGGCCGTCGAGGAACGCTTCCGGTGGGACGTCGCCGAGCATGTCGGTCCATGCGGTCAGCTCAGCCACCTCGGTCCGGCAGCTGGCGCAGCTGGCCAGATGCTCGTCGATGCGGCCGGCCTCGTCGGCGTCGAGTGCGCCCAGGACGTAGGCGCCCAGCAGCGAAGGGTCATGCGTCGCCTCGTTCATCGCGCCACCTCCGTTCCCGTGCCGCCGATTGCCGTCCGCATCGCGCGCAGCGCGTAGTACGAACGGGATTTCACTGTGCCGGCGGGGATGCCGAGGGTCTGTGCCGCCTCGTTCACCGTCCGCCCGCGGTAGTACAGCTCGACAAGGACCTCGCGGTGTTCAGCGGAAATGCTGTCCATGGCGCCGAGCACCAGCATCGAGTTCACCACGGACTCCGCGTGGTCGTGCTCGACCGGTGGCGTGGCCGGCGACTCGGCCACCTCGGTGGGCCGCGCCGACCTGGCCCGGGCCCGGTCGATGATGATGTTCCGGGTGACCGTGAGCAGCCAACCCCGGATCGAACCCTTCTCCTCGACCAGGGTCCGCCCGTGCCGCCAGGCGCGTACCAGCGTCTCCTGCACGACGTCCTCGGCGCTGGCCCGATCCCCGGTGAGCCGGGTCGCGTACGCCAGCAGGCTGCGTCCGTGCTCCTCGTACAGCGACCGGATCAGTGCCTCGTCACCGGCCTGATCAGCCCGCTGTGCTGAACGGCCTGCGATCCTCACCCACGTCCTCCCGTGCTGTACCGGTCGGTCCTGGGTACTGAGTACCAGACCGAGGGCGTCCACCGCTGCCCCGACCCGCGCAGCGAACACGCCGGGCGGCGAAACGGTGGCGACGGAGGCGCTCATGGTGCCGTGCCTTTCTGCTGGTGCGGGCCTGGGTCAGTCGTCGCCGGGCCGCCGGGCGGCGTCACCTGGCGGGTCCGCCGGGCGGGCGGGACATCGCGGGGTCCGCCAGGCGGGCGTGCGGCGGGGCCGTCCCCACCCGCCTGGCGGACCTTGCGGTCAGTACATGTAGGAGCCGCCGGTGCTCGTGGTCGCGGCGGGCGTGCTCGCGGTGGCCTTCTTGCCGTCCGGCGTGCACGCGTACCAGGTACCGCCGACGCCCTGTCCGTTCGCGTCGCCCGGCTTGGTGTCCTTGGAGTACCGGTACAGCGGCCAGCCGTTGACCGTCACCTGGGTGCTGCCGTCCTTGCGGACGACGGTACCCACCAGGGCCTTGTCGACGCCGGAAACCGTGACGTCACCGGTGCCGGCCAGGACCGGCGGCCAGCTGGTCGCGCAGGTGCCGTCGCAGTTGGAGACGGCGGGCTTGTTGGTGTCCTTGTCGAACCGGTACAGCGTGTAGCCGTTGCCGTCGACCAGCACGGTACCCAGGTTCCCGACGCTCTTCGCGACGAGTTTCACCCCGCTGGACTGCGCGGCCGTGGACGTTTCTGAGCTGGCGCCGGTCGAGGGGGCGGTCGTGGGCGCCTTGGTGCCGCACGCCGCGGTGACCATGAGGCCAGCCGCCGCGGTGATCACGAGAAGGGCGTTACGGGTGCGGTTCATGGGGATCCTTCCTGAGGTGTGGCCCCGCGTCGGGCGCGGCAGCTGGACACCTGGGACACGACTGCTACCCGGGAACGGTTCACTGCGAATCAGGTGCGCGAGGGTACTGCGATCATCGATGCGTTCGGGGGATGCCCAGCCCCGGACCGGGCACTAGCCTGAACCGCGGCTTTTGTCAGCAGCAGGGGAGGAGACAGGCAATGGGGAATTGGATCGCCGCTGTGATGGCGGTGCTCGGCACGCTGCTCGTACTCGCGGGCGGGGCCGTGATCGTGGCCCGGGGCCTGGCGACGTCGGGCCCGGTCGGCGCTGACGCCAGCACGGCGGTGACGTCACCGACGCCGTCGTCACGCATCCTCGGTGCGTTACGCCGGCTCCAGGCGGCCGACCGGTTGATCGTCTGGGGCATCGTGCTCCTGGTGCTCGCCGCGGTCGCCGCTGGGGTGATCTCGTTCAACTTCGGCGCGGCGGCCACCTCCGCCACGCCCAAGTAACCGAAACCGACGAGATTGACGCGCCGATGACCGGTACCCCTCACCTGCTGGTGGTCGATGACGACGAGCCGATCGCGGCCTCGTTGCGCCGGGCGCTGGAGTACGAGGGGTACCGGGTCAGCGTGGCCCGCGACGGCGTCGCCGCGCTCGCCACCGCCCGGCGCGACAGCCCCGACCTCGTGGTGCTCGACCTGATGCTGCCGGGCATGGACGGGGTGGCGGTGTGCCGGCGGCTGCGCGCCGACGGCTGCGCCACGCTGGTGCTCATGCTCACCGCCCGGGACACCACCGCCGACCGGGTCGCCGGGCTTGACGCGGGCGCGGACGACTACCTCGCCAAGCCGTTCGCGTACGAGGAGCTGCTGGCCCGGGTCCGGGCCCTGTTGCGCCGGCGGGAGCCGGCCGGGGCCGGGGCCGCAGGCTCGGCGGCGGGTTCCGCCGCGGCCGGCGGCCGGCTCGGCCTGGCCGATCTCGTGCTGGACGCTGCCGCGCACGAGGTACGCCGCGGCGACCGCGAGATCGTCTTGACCGCGCAGGAGTTCGCTTTGTTGCAGTACTTCCTCGTTCACCCGCGCCAGGTGCTGAACCGGGCGCAGTTGCTGCACGCCGTCTGGGGCATGGCTTTCGAGATCACCAGCAACGTGGTGGATGTCTACGTCGGGTACCTGCGCGGCAAGCTCGAAGCGGGCGGGGAGCCCCGGCTGCTGCACACCGTGCGCGGCGTGGGCTACGTGCTGCGGCCGGCCTGACGTGTCGATCCGTAAACGCATCACGCTCTTCGGCCTCGTCATCCTCAGCGGCATCCTCGTGCTGTTCTGCATCGGGGTGTACGCGCTGCTCGCCGCCGGTGCGCGCAACAACCAGGACAAGACCCTCGCCGACCGGGGCGATCAGGCGCTGGTGGCGCTGGCCGCCGCGGACCCGGCCGATCTCCAGCCCGGCACCGCCCGGCCCGGGCCGGCCGCGGTCGATCCGAGGACCAGCAATGACATCTTCGTCATCGTGCTGGACGCGAACGGAGACCCGATCGTCAGTGGTGGTGCGGTGGACGGGCGGGCGCCCGCGGTGCCGCGGTCGCTGCTGGACGCGGCCAGCGCTGCGGGCCAGGCCCGCGACGTGGTCACCGCCGCGCCGGGGGTGACGCTGCGGGTGTACGTCCGGCCGTGGCAGCGCGCCGACCTTCACCGCTCGGGGTACCTGGTGGCCGCGCAGACCACCCGCCGGGTCGATGCCGACCGGTTCGCGCTCCTGGTACTCGTGATGATCTACGCGGTGCTCGGCTTCGTCGTCGCTGCGCCGGCGATCTGGCTGGTCTCCGGCCGGGCGCTGCGCCCGCTGCGCCAGTTGACCGGACTGGCCGACGAGATCGGCCGCTCGACCGACCTCGGCCGGCGGCTGCCCCCGGTCGCCACCCGTGACGTGCTCGGCCGGCTGACCACGAGCTTCAACGCGATGATGCAACGGCTGCAGGTCGCGTTCGCGGCGCAGCAGCGCTTCACCGCCGATGCCTCGCACGAGCTGCGCACGCCACTGACCACGATCCGCAGCAACGCCGGCTTCCTGCTCACGCATCCCGACGCCGCACCCGCCGACCGCGAAGCCGCGCTGCACGATCTCGCCGCCGAGAGCGAGCGGATGAGCCGCCTCGTGGACAGCCTGCTCACCTTGGCCCGCGCGGACTCCGGGCAGCCGCTGATCCGTACCCCGGTCGACCTGGCCGGGCTGGCCGAGCGGGTCTGTCGGCAGGCTCGTGCCCTGTACCCGGATCGCGAGTTCCACTGTGCGACCACCCCGACCCCACCGGTCGACGGTGACTCCGATCTGCTGGCCCAGCTGCTGTGGATCCTGCTCGACAACGCGGTGAAGTTCACCTCGGCCGCGGGCAACGTCTGGGTGACGGTGACCCAGAACGGAACGCTGGCCCAGCTGCATGTCAGCGACGACGGCTGTGGGATTCCGGCCGGGGACACCGGGCGCATCTTCGACCGGTTCTACCGGGCCGATCCGGCGCGCAGCGGCGGCGGTGCGGGGCTGGGGCTGTCGATCGCAGCCGGGATCGTCGGCGCGCACGGGGGCCGGATCGTGGCCGCCACCAACGCCCGGGGCGGCGCGGCCCTTGTGGCCGAGCTCCCGGTGACCACGGTGGCGCCTGGTTGACCGGTCGCGCACGCGCGTGGGTTCTCATCGGGTTCTCATCCGGGCATCACTGTGGTCTCACCCGCAGCCCCGAAGCTGGTGGACATGAGCGAGCTGACCCAACCGACGGTCGTCCAACCGCCGGTGGCCGTACCGGTGCCGGGCGGGCGGGCCGATGTGGCGTACGTGCTGCTGCTCGGGCAGGCCGCGCTGGGGATGCTGGCCAGTCTGGGCGTGCTGCTGCTGATGGCCGGCAACCCGGTGTACCTGGTGGCTCCGCTGCTGCACGCGACGCTGCTGTTCGTGCTCGCCTCGTTCGTGGCCCGGCGCAGGCGCTGGGCCTGGTGGGGCGTGGTCGTGCTGGAGGCGTTGTCGCTGGCCGGATTCGCACTGAACCTCCTGATCGGCTTGCTGCCGCAGGTCGACATGACGCTGAACCTGGTCGGGCTGCTGACCCAGGTGGGGCTGCCGGCAGCGCTGTTGTGGCAGTGCGTACACCTGCTGGCCGAAGGGAAGCGGACGTGAGCGACTCCCTCTCCGGTATCGCGCCGGACCATTGGCCCGCGCTGATCGCGGTGCTGCTGGGCGTACCCGTCACGGGCTACGCCCGGCGGGCGGTGTGGCGCCGGGCGGACCGCGGCGTGGCGTGGGCCGCCGCCCTGCGCGATCAGTGGGCGAGCCGGCCGCTGACCGTACGCTGGGCGGTCGCCGGACTGGTCGTCACCGCGGTGGTGCACGTGGCGCTGCCGCTCGGGCACCATGGCTCGCCACTGATGACGGCACTGTTCCTCGGCAGCGGGGTGGCGTACGCCGTGCTCGCCGCGCAGGCGGTCGCTGGCCGGCGCTGGCGGGTGGCGACCGCGCTGCTGATGGTGGCGACGATCGTGGCGTACCTGACAGTGGTCGGCCAGGGCGGCGAGGAGGCCGACCAGGTGGGGTTGGCGACCACGCTGGACGAGCTGCTCGTGTTGGGGCTGTGCCTGCTGCCGCAGCGCGCCCCGCGGCGCACGATGCGTCGGGTCCTGCTGCGCCCGCTGGCGAGCACCACTCTGGTTCTGGCGGTCGTGCTCTCCGGCGCGGTGGCCTGGGCACAGTTCGCCCACCAGCACGACGACCACGGCGTTACCGCGGCCTCCGGGTCCGGTGACCATGATCATGGCGAGTACCTGGCCCGGGCCCAGGCCGGGGTGATCCTGCGGCCGGGCGCAGGGCCGCCCACCGAGGAGCAGCAGCGGGCCGCCGCCGACGTGGCCGAGCGGACCAAGGTGTCGATCGGGAAGTACCAGGACTACCGGGTCGCGGTGGCCGCCGGGTACTCCCTGGAGGGCCCGCAGGAGGGGCTGCAGCTGCATTTCACCAACAAGGCCTACGCCAACGACGGCCGGATCCTTGACCCGCAGGCCCCGGAGACGCTCGTGTACGCCGGCGAGCACGGCCGGATCGTGCTGCTCGGGGCGATGTACCAGATGCCCCGGCCGGATCTGCAGGGTCCGGCGGTCGGCGGCTCGTCCACCCGCTGGCACACCCACAACGTCTGCTTCACGCTGCTGCCACCCGGGTTGGGCATCGTGTCGCCGTACGGCACCTGCCCGTTCGGGGCGTTCACGGTCACCCCTGGCGAGATGATCCATCTCTGGACCGTGGACCCGCCCGGTGGCCCATGGGTCGAGCACCTGCCCGAGCCGTGGGTCCGCGACCTGCTCGCCCGGCAGGGCCTGCCCCGCTGACCCGCGGTCGGGACCCGGTGCCCGGACCCGGTGCCCGGACCCGGTCGGGTGACCCGGAAGGAGGCCGCTCGCTTTGCGGGCGGCCCCCTTCCGGGTCTGGGCGGGGTGGGCGGGCTATTCTGCGTGCGGGGTGTGCCTCGCCGATCATCGGCGGTCGCGCCGGACGAATCTGGTAAGCGGCACAGGAGGCGCTGGCGTGAGCACCACCGAGGCACCGATAGCTATCGAGCCCCGGCCGTGGCCGGTCCACCGACCCGTCAAGGGCTCGGCGCTGGGCCGGCTGCTGCGGACCACCGACGCCAAGCAGATCGGCCTGATGTACCTGGTCACGTCGTTCATCTACTTTTTCGTCGGCGGGTTCATGGCGCTGCTGATGCGCGGCGAGCTTGCCCAGCCAGGGCTGCAGTTCCTCTCCACAGCCCAGTTCAACCAGCTCTTCACCATGCACGGCACGATCATGTTGCTGTTCTTCGCGACGCCGATCGTCTTCGCCTTCGCCAACTACATCGTGCCGCTGCAGATCGGCGCGCCCGACGTGGCGTTCCCGCGGCTGAACTCCTTCGCCTACTGGCTGTACGCCTTCGGCAGCGCGCTCGCGGTGGCCGGCTTCCTCACCCCGACCGGTGCCGCTGACTTCGGCTGGTTCGCGTACTCCCCGCTGACCAGTCCGACGTACTCGCCGGGCATCGGCGGGGACATGTGGATCATCGGTCTGACCGTCTCCGGCCTGGGCACCATCCTCGGCGCGGTAAACATGATCACGACGATCCTGACCCTGCGCGCGCCCGGCATGACGATGTTCCGGATGCCGATCTTCACCTGGAACATCGCGGTGACCAGCCTACTGGTGCTGATGGTCTTCCCGCTGCTGGCCGCCTCGCTGCTCGCCCTGGAGGCCGACCGCAAGCTCGGTGCACACGTCTTCGCCCCGGAGACCGGCGGTGCGATGCTGTGGCAGCACCTGTTCTGGTTCTTCGGCCACCCCGAGGTGTACATCATCGCGTTGCCGTTCTTCGGCATCGTCAGCGAGGTCATCCCGGTCTTCAGCCGCAAGCCCATCTTCGGGTACAAGGGCCTGATCGCCGCGACGCTCGGCATCGCCGCGTTGTCGATGAGCGTGTGGGCGCACCACATGTTCGCCACCGGCCAGGTGCTGCTGCCGTTCTTCTCGTTCATGACCTTCCTGATCGCGGTACCGACCGGGGTGAAGTTCTTCAACTGGATCGGCACCATGTGGCGCGGCCAGCTGACCTTCGAGACGCCGATGCTCTTCGCGATCGGCTTCCTGGTCACCTTCCTCTTCGGTGGCCTCTCCGGGGTGCTGCTGGCCAGCCCGCCGATGGACTTCCACGTCTCCGACTCGTACTTCGTGGTGGCGCACTTCCACTACGTGCTCTTCGGCACGATCGTCTTCGCCGTCTTCTCCGGGATGTACTTCTGGTTCCCGAAGATGACCGGGCGGATGCTCGACGACCGGCTGGGTAAGGTGCACTTCTGGCTCACCATGATCGGGTTCCACACCACGTTCCTGATCCAGCACTGGCTGGGCAACATCGGCATGCCCCGGCGGTACCCCGACTACCTGGCCAGCGACGGCTTCACCGTCTTCAACTCGATCTCGACCGTCGGGGCGTTCATCCTCGGCTCCTCCACGCTGCCGTTCATCTGGAACGTCTGGAAGTCCTACAAGTCCGGGCGGCTCGTGGATGTCGACGACCCGTGGGGATACGGGATGTCGCTGGAGTGGGCCACCTCCTGCCCGCCGCCGCTGCGCAACTTCGACCGCACGCCGCGGATCCGCTCCGAGCGTCCGGCGTTCGACCTGAAGTTCCCTGAGCACGCACCCGGGGGTCACCCCGCGGTCGCCGGTGGTTCGGCCCCCGCTGCCGTCTCGGGCGGCTTCGGGCAGGGTTAGCCGCCGTCGCTGCCGACGCCCATGGAAGTGTGCGACGCCTGCCACGACCCACGGTCGCCCATGTGCGATGCGCTAGCTGAGTTCGCCACCCGGTGTCCCGATCCTCGGCGGCGCCGCGCGTCGGCGACCCGGCCCCGGCGGGGGAACTACCGTCGTCGTCGGCACCGGCAGCCTCGGTAAGCCCGGCTGTTGCGGTACGACCGGCTGTTGCGTGGCCGCCATGGCCGCCGGGGGAGCCGCGGGTGTCATCGCCGGGGGGATGCCGAGCACCCGGGCCGCGCCGAGGCTGGCGACCTGTCGCGTCACCGGCGGACTCGGGTTGCACATGTGCAGCTCGACGCCGTACTCCCGGCAGATGCGCCGGGCGACGACCAGCGTTCCGACGCCGGTCGAGTCGATGACGGTCACGCCGGCGACGTCCACGTCGATCACATCGATGTCGCCAGCGGCGAGCGCCATGGAGATGCTGTGCCGGATGTCCTGCGCGGAGTCGTAGTCGATCTCGCCAGAGAGCACGATCATGACCGCCCGCGGTATGGGGCGGCGAACTTCGATCGACATGCTCACGTCGGTTGCCTCCGAGGACGACCACTGGAGAGAGCGGCACGCCAAAGGTGTGCACAGCGTAGCCGACGTCGGCCCTACTGGCTACAGCCTGCATCCCTGCGGTTACCGTCGCGTGTGGACCGGGGCTTCGGCGTCCGACCGGAGTGCCCGGCCGGCATGCGGCGGTGGGTGCTCGGCCGGGGTGTTCAGCCGGCGACGACCGGTTCGCCGACCAGGGTCACGCCGGCAGCGCGCAGCTGCTGGACCGCGCTGTCCACAGTGGAGCGCGCCACCCCGGCGGTCAGGTCCAGCAGGACCGTCGTGGTGAACCCCTCGAGCGCGGCGTCACGCGCGGTCGCCCGTACGCAGTGGTCGGTGGCGATGCCCACGACGTCGACCGTGTCGACCGCGCGGGCCCGCAGCCATCCGGCCAGCCTGGTGCCCTGCGCTGTCGCGCCCTCGAAGCCGGAGTACGCCGCGGCGTGCTCGCCCTTGCGGAACAGTGCCTCGATCCGGTCAGTGTCGAGGTTGGCGTGCAGGAGCGGACCTTCGGTACCCACCACGCAGTGCACCGGCCAACTGTCCACATAGTCCGGTGGATCGCCGAAATGCGCACCCGGGTCGACATGGTGGTCCTGGGTGGCGACCACGTGGTCCCAGCGCTGCGGGGAGTCGCGGAGTACCGACGAGATCGCTGCGGCCACCGCCGCGCCGCCAGCGACCGGCAGCGAACCGCCTTCGCAGAAGTCGTTCTGCACATCCACGATGATCAATGCGCGGGCCATCGGGGCTACCTTCCATGATCGGGGTGGCGATCGGGTGGTCACAGGGCGCGATCCCGAGCGGGGGGCCTCAGCGCGAGACGACCGGGATCGCGGGTTCGCCGTGCGACAGCTTGAGCCCCTCCCAGGGTATCGAGATCAGGCACTGGCGCAGATGCTCGCGGGACTCGGCGAGTGCCGGTACCTCCGGCAGTACGGCCCCGCCGCGCACGAAGGGCCGCTGCAGCGCCCGGTCGTGCGGCTGCGGCTCGGGCGTGGACCGGGGCAGCACGACCTCCTCGACGGCGGTGCCGGTCGGCTTGTGCCGGCGTACCGCTGTCTTGCGCCCGCCAATGGTCGCCTTGTTCTCCGAACGCTTGACGACACCACGGCCGTCGACCTCCACGAGCTTGTACACCAGCCCGGCGGTGGGCGCACCTGAGCCGGTGACCAGGGCGGTACCCGCACCGTAGACGTCCACCGGCTCGGCGGCGAGCGCCGCGATCGCGTACTCGTCGAGGTCGCCCGAGACCACGATCTTCGTCTCGGTCGCGCCCAGCTCGTCGAGCAGGTCGCGGGCCTGCCGGGCCAGCACCGACAGGTCGCCCGAGTCCAGCCGGATCGCGCCGAGGTCGGTGCCGGCCACCGCGATCGCATTGCGGATGCCCTGGGTGATGTCGTACGTGTCGACCAGCAGCGTGGTCTGCTTGCCCAGCGCCGCGACCTGCGAGGCGAAGGCGGCCGGCTCGCTGTCGTGCAGCAGGGTGAAGGCGTGTGCCGCGGTGCCGGCGGTCGGGATGGCGTGCCGGCGGCCGGCCTCCAGGTTCGAGGTGGCCGCGAAGCCGGCGAGGTGGGCGGCCCGGGCCGCGGCCACTGCCGCCTCCTCGTGGGTACGCCGGGAGCCCATCTCGATCAGCGTGCGGCCCCGGGCGGCGGTGACCATCCGGGCGGCAGCCGAGGCGATCGCACAGTCGTGGTTGAGCACCGACAGGACCAGCGTCTCCAGCAGTACGCACTCGGCGAAGGTGCCGCAGAGGGTGAGGATCGGCGAACCCGGGAAGTACAGCTCACCCTCGGCGTACCCGTCGATATCGCCGCTGAAGCGGTAGCCGGCGAGCCACTGCGCCACCCGGGAGTCGACGACGCCGGTATCGCGCAGGAAGTCCACGTCGGTCGGGGTGAAACGAAGGTCAGGCAGCAGCTGCAGGATGCGTCCGATGCCGGCGACCACGGCGTACCGCCGCCCCGGCGGCAGCCGCCGGGCGAAGACCTCGAAGACGCAACGCCGGTCTGCCGTGCCGTCGCGCAGCGCCGCGGAGAGCATGGTCAGCTCGTACTGGTCGGTATACAGGGCGACACCGGGTGAGGTCACGAGAGACAGCTTAGGAGTCCGGTCGGCGCTGCGGGTCGGGTGGCACGGTGCGCAGCACCGCCCCGAGATCGGCGCGGCCGCCCACGCCGAGTTTGGCGTAGACGCGCAGCAGGTGGTTGTCGACGGTACGGGCGGAGAGGTACAGGTCGTCGGCGATCTCCTTGCTCGGTACCCCCGCGGCGGCGAGCCGGGCGATCTGCCACTCGCGGCTGGTCAACGTCGGCTGCGGTACGGCCAGGGCCGGTGTGCACGCGCCAGCGCAGTCGGTCAGCAGGTCGGCGAGGAGCTCGACGCCGGCGAGGGTCTGCGGCGCCCGGGCGGCGCGCAGCAGCGCCACCCCGGTCGCCGCCGCCTCAGCCGCGTACAGGGTCAGGCCGCTGTCAGCGAACTCCGCGGCGGCGGCGAGCAGGCCCGCCCCGTCGTGGTCGGCAGCGGCCCGGGCGTGCCACGCCATGATCGGAACGAACGCCCCCTTTGCCGCACAGGCCAGCTCACCGAGGCGGTCGGCGGCCGTCTTGTCCGGGTGCCCCAGCCGGACCAGGTCGTGCAGGGCGAACGCCTCGTGGCCGGTGAGCCCGTCGGCGTTCAGCCGGACGAGCAGGCGGCCCAGCACGTCCAGAGCCGTGGGGATGTCGCCGGCGCAGCCGGCCACCCAGCAGCGGGCCGTCTCCAGCCACGGGTACAGGATGGTCATGGTCGGCCGGTGTGCCCGGTCGGCCTCGGCCATCGCGTCGGCGGCCAGGCCGTGCTCGCCCGCGAGCGCGGCGATGTGCGCCCGTTCCGCGTGCGCCAGCGCGCCGTACACCCGGCTGTCGGCCAGGATCGTGGTGGCCTGGCCGGCCCAGCGCGCCCCGCTGGCCAGTTGGCCGCGCAGCCGGGCCGCCTGGGCACGCAGGATGGTCAGGTACCCCGAGCCGAGCCGGACGTCGCCGGCCTCGACCAGGTCGGCGACCTCGGTGGCCGCGGCGGTGTCGATCGCGGCCAGTTCGCCGGCAAGGATCGCCGCGGTGCCCCGGGTCAGGTCCATCGCCAGCTGGATCTGCGGCTCTTCGGAGCGCCACTGCGTCTCGTCGGCGTCGCCTCCGGTCATCGCGTGCAGGACCTGGGTCGGGGCGCCCCGCACGGCCTGCAGGTGGCCCCGGGTACAGCTGGCCAACGCCCGGGCCGGCGGCGAACTCGCCGGACTGCCCAGCACCGCGGCGGCGAGCCGGTCGGCCTCGGCCAACTCGCCGTGGTGCAACCGCATCCGCCCTTCCAGGGCGCGGATCCAGCCGCGGTCTGACGCGTCGGTCAGCTCGCCGGCCGATTCGGCGAGCAGCTGCGGGGTCGACTCGTCGGCGAGTCCCCAGTAGCTCACGCAGGCCCGGGCGCCCAGCCAGTGCCCGCGCCGCCGGGCGGTGCCGGACGGGTCGGCGGCGGAGTCCAGCACGGTCAGCGCCTCCTCCGGCTCGCCGCTGCAGTGCAGGACCGTGGCGAGCAGCTCGGCGGCCTCGGACCCGCCGTCGGCGGCGAGCGCGGCCCGGCTCAGCCGTTGCGCCAGCGGCAGGTCGTACCGGGCGAACGCCTGCCTCGCCGCGGCCAGCAGCTGCCCGACGTCGGCAGGGGAGTCGCTGTCCAGTCGCCAGACCGCGATCCGTAGCGCGTCATCGCTACGCCGCGCACCGGTCCGGGCCACCAGCTGCGCGAGCTTGGTGAGGAGCCGGCGGGACCGGGTCACCGGGCAGCGCTGGCGGATCGCCTCGCCGTGCAGCGGATGGGCCAGCCGGACGTCGACCCGCCGGTCGTCGCGGAGTACCCGGATCAGCTGGCGCTCCTCGGCGGCCTCCACCGCGGCCTGCTCAGCGGCGTGCGCCAGCAGTGGCAGGCCGATCGGCTCGCCGAAGGCGACCAGCTCCAGCACCGTACGGATCTCGGGCGTGAGCTCGCCGATCCGCGCATCGATCACGTCGATCAGGGTCGCGGTGAGCGTCAGCCGGCCGGTCCAGCTCCACACGCCGTACGACTCGACGATCTCGCCGCTGCACTCTGCTGCGATGACGAGCTCCCTCAGGAGCAACGGGTTACCTTCGGAGAGGTGCCAGAACCGGTTGACCGACAACGGGTCGACCGGCCCACCGAGCACTTCTTCCAGCAGCTGCGCGGTCTGCGGCTCACCGATCGGGCCGAGTTCGATCCGTTCCAGCAGATGCTCGGTCCACAGTGCCCGGATCGGTGCGGGTACCGGCTCGCTGGCGCGTACGGTGCCGATGACGGTCGCGTGCCGGGTGTGCGCCAGGTGGTACACCAGTGCCGCCGACAACGGGTCGAGCAGGTGCGCGTCGTCGATGGCCAGCACGATCGGCCGGCCGCAGGCCTGTTCCTGCAGCTGGTCCGCGGCCCAGCGGAGCAGGCCGGCGGCGGAGATGCCGGCGGGCCGCGCGGCTGGCAGTACGGCGGAGAGCCCGCCCAGCGGCAGGTCGGCGGTTGCCTGGCCGGCGCTGGCGCAGAGCAGGGTGAACTGGTTGGCGTCCAGCGCAGCCAGACCCTCCCGGAGCAGTCGGCTCCGGCCGACGCCCGCGGGCCCGGCGAAGACCAGTCCCCGCGCCGTCCGGTTCGTACTGACCTCGGCAAGGTGGGCCAACTCGGTGTCGCGATCGACCAGTGTCCACGGGCGCACGGTCGCAGCATATCGATGAACCGGTTACTCTGCGCTCAGGGAGGCCGGCGGAATCAAGTGATCCGCATCGATCGGCGGCGTGACCGGGCCAGCCGGCCGGCTGTGCGGGGCAGGTGCCGCGTGGGGATGGCGTACCGGGCAGCATGGCGCGACGGACGGGATGGCGTACCGGGCGGGATGGCACGATGGGGGGTATGGCTGCGCCGCAGGTCGTCCCGGTCGAGTCCCCCGACACTGTAGAGGTGCCCGAGGCCGACCGGCCGTGGGTGACGATCGTGTGGAACGACCCGGTGAACCTGATGACGTACGTCACCTGGGTCTTCCAGAAGCTCTTCGGGTACAACCGGGAGAAGGCCGAGCGACTCATGCTCGACGTGCACCACAAGGGCCGGGCGATCGTGTCGAGCGGAATGCGGGAGCGGATGGAGTACGACGCGTCGCGGCTGCACGGGTATGGGCTCTGGGCGACGGTGGACAAGCCGTGACGTTGTTCGTACGCAGGGACGGGCAGTTCGTCGCGCGCTTCGGACCCGGTGAGGCGACCGCGGTGCACCAGGTGCTGGGCGAGATCGTGTCGCTGCTCACCGACGGCTTCGACCACGGGGATCCGGTGGTGGAGCGGCTCTTCCCGGATGTGTACCCGGACGACCCGGCGGACTCCACCGAGCTGCGCCGGTACACCGAAGATGATCTGAAGGCGGCCAAGCTCGACCAGGCCGGCTCGGTCCTGGCCACCCTGCCCGCCCGGGGCGGGGAGGTGCGCCTCGATGACGAGCAGGCTGAGGCGTGGCTGCGCGCGCTCAACGATGCGCGGCTGGCGCTCGGGCTGCGGCTGGACATCCGCGACGACACCGACGTGGTCGTCGAGCTGGACGACGCGGTGATGCGCGACCCCACCTCGGCCCGGGTGGAGGCGCTGTCGGTGTACGAGTACCTGACCTACGTCCAGCTGAGCCTGGTCGAGGTGGTCACCGGCGGCTGACCGCGGGCGGGTCGTCACGGGCACCCCGGGTGACCTCGCTCACCGCGGGCCGGCGGTACCGGCCGGGTAGTCTGGGCAGGTGCTGACCATCGACGCCTCGATCATGCAGGCGATCGTCGCGCACGCCCGTCGTGATCATCCGGATGAGGCGTGCGGGGTGGTGGCGGGCCCGGTCGGTTCGGACACCCCGCCGCGGCCCCGGCCGATGGAGAACGCCGAGCGTTCGAGCACGTTCTACCGGTTCGACTCGATGGAGCAGCTGCGGGTCTGGCGGGAGATGGACGATCGGGACGAGGAGCCCATCGTGATCTACCATTCGCACACCGCCACCGAGGCGTACCCGTCGCGGACCGACGTCTCGTTCGCCTCCGAGCCGGGCGCCCACTACCTGCTCGTGTCGACCCGCGAGCCGGAGACGACCGAGATCCGTTCGTACCGCATCGTGGCCGGGGCCGTCTCGGAAGAGCCGGTTCTGGTAGTAAATGCAGGCGTGGACTCCCACGCCGTCCAGTCCTGAGGGAGTACCACGGCATGGCCATCGAGGTTCGCATCCCCACCATCCTGCGTCCGTACACCGCCGGCGCGAAGGCCGTCGAGAGCACCGGCGACACGATCGCCGAGCTGCTGACCAACCTGGACGCCAGCCACCCGGGCCTGCGCGGCCGCCTGATCACCGAGGACGGCGGACTGCACCGGTTCGTCAACATCTACGTCAACGACGAGGACATCCGTTTCATCGGCGCGCTCGACGCGAAGCTCGCCGACGGCGACACCGTAACGATTCTGCCGGCGGTAGCCGGCGGCGCGGGTGAGGCCGGCCCGGCCGTCCTTCGGGGCTGAGCCGGTGGCCCGGTACGAGTCGCTGCTCGACGCCTGCGGCAACACCCCACTCGTCGGGCTGCCCCGGCTGTCGCCCAGCGAGGACGTACGGCTCTGGGCCAAGTTGGAGGACCGCAACCCGACCGGCAGCATCAAGGACCGGGCCGCACTCTGGATGGTCCGTGCCGCCGAGGCCGACGGCCGGCTGCGCCCAGGCGACACCATCCTTGAGCCGACCAGCGGAAACACCGGGATCGCGCTGGCCATGGTCGCGAAGCTGCGGGGGTACCGGCTGGTCTGCGTGATGCCGGAGAACGTCTCCAGCGAGCGCACGACGCTGCTCCGGATGTACGGAGCGGAGATCATCTGTTCGCCGGCCGCGGGCGGCTCGAACCGCGCGGTCGCGATGGCCAAGGAGATCTCCGCCGAGCACCCGGACTGGGTGATGCTGTTCCAGTACGGCAACGAGGCCAATGCCCGGGCGCACTACGAGAGCACCGGGCCGGAGCTGCTGCGCGACCTGCCCACGATCACCCACTTCGTGGGCGGGCTGGGCACCACCGGCACGCTGATGGGGGTCGGGCGGTACCTGCGGGAGAAGGTCGAGGCGATCGACATCATCGCCGCGGAGCCCCGCTACGGCGAGCTGGTGTACGGGCTGCGCAACATCGACGAGGGGTACGTGCCGGAGTTGTACGACGCCACGGTGCTCACCCGGCGGTTCTCCGTGGGTACCCGCGACGCGGTGCTGCGTACCCGCCAACTGGTGGACGTCGAGGGGCTCTTCGTCGGCTTCTCTACCGGCGCGGTGCTGCACGCGGCACTGGCCGTGGCGCACGAGGCGGTCAAGGCGGGGCGCCGGGCCGACGTGGCGTTCGTGGTGGCCGACGGCGGTTGGAAGTACCTGTCGACCGGCGCGTACGGCGGCACGCTCGCCGACGCGGAGGCGGCCCTCGACGGCCAGCTCTGGGCGTAGGCCCCGGCGGCGCCTAGTAGTTGACCTTCCAGGCGATGATCAGAATTACCGTCGCCGCGCCCAGCGACAGCCAGGGCAGCCGGCGCCGGTGCACGCTGGCGAAGCCGGCGACGGTGCCGGCGATGCCGAGGAGTCCGAGTGCGCAGATCGTCAGCGGATACCACGTCGGTCCGTTGGTGAACAGCGCTATCACCACCCGGAAACCGACGACCAGCCCAGCGAGGCCGAGCACCGTGGCCCAGCCGGCGACCCCGGCGAGCCGGCGCAGCCGGACCTTGGGGTCGGCGGTGCCGGGCATCCGGAACCGGGTCTTCGCCTCGCTGACCAGTCGTTCGCGGGTCAGGTTCGTGGGCAGCGCAACGGAGCGGCGGGTCGGGCCGGTCGGGGCGCCGTCCGGTCCGGGCGCCGGGCGGGCGAGGGGCTGCCCCGCGGGGTGCTCCCCGGTGAGCTGCTGCTGCGGGGCCGGGCCGGGCGCTTCGGCGAAGCTCGGTCGGTTCACGGGGCGACTCTACGACGTTCGGCCGGGAAATGCGCGGTCCGGGCGGTGGTGGGTCCCGGGCCGCGCCGGTGTCACGTTGGCGACATCGGACGCTGGTTGGCTCCGGCGAACCATGGTCACCGGCGTAGGCTGCGGACCGTGACGGACGCCCCCATCGGGATCTTCGACTCAGGAGTCGGTGGCCTGACCGTGGCGCGGGCGATCCTCGACCAGCTCCCGGACGAGCAGGTGGTGTACGTCGGCGACACCGCGCACGTGCCGTACGGGCCGAAACCGATCGCCGACGTGCGCCGGTACGCGCTGGGCTGCCTCGACCACCTGGTCGACCAGGGCGTCAAGCTGCTGGTCATCGCGTGCAACAGCGCCTCGGCGGCATGCCTGCACGACGCGCGGGAGCGGTACCGGGTACCGGTGATCGAAGTGATCCGTCCGGCCGTGCGCCGGGCGGTGGCCGCGACCCGCAACGGTCGGATCGGGGTGATCGGGACCGCGGCGACCATCACCAGCCGGGCGTACGAGGACGCGTTCGCCGCCGCGCCGCAGGTGACCGTGACGGCGGTGGCATGCCCGCAGTTCGTCGACTTCGTTGAGCGGGGTATCACCACCGGGCGGGCGCTGCTCGGTCTGGCGAGTGCCTATCTTGAACCGCTGCAACGGGCGGGGGTCGACACGCTGGTCCTGGGCTGCACCCACTACCCGTTGCTTGCCGGCCTGATCGGACTGGTCATGGGAGATGGGGTGACCCTGGTGTCCAGCGCTGACGAGACGGCGAAGGACGTCTACCGCGTGCTCACCGAGCGCACGCTGCTGCGCTGCGGCGCCGAGCCGGGCTTCAGCGCCGAGCCGCCGGCCCACCGGTTCCTCGCCACCGGCGACCCCGAGCCGTTCGCCCGGCTGGCTCAGCGCTTCCTCGGGCTGGAGATCAGCGCACCCATGGTGGGAGCGGCGCCATGAGCGAGCGTCAGCGAGCGAATCGGCTGGCACAGTGCGTCGTGCCTCATGGTGTCGGCGAGCGGAGCGAGGCGGCGCCATGAGCGAGCGTCAGCGAGCGAATCGGCTGGCACAGTGCGTCGTGCCTCATGGCGTTGGCGAGCGGAGCGAGGCGGCGCCATGAGACTCACGGTGCTCGGCTGCGCGGGAAGTTTCCCCGGCCCGGAGTCGCCGTGTTCGGCGTACCTGGTCGACGCTGACGGGTTCCGGCTGCTGATCGACTTCGGCACCGGTTCGCTGTCCACCCTGCAGCGTTTCGTGGGGCTGCACAGCATCGACGCGATCCTGCTCTCGCACCTGCACGCCGACCACGTCTTCGACGCCTGCTCGTACGTGGTGGCCCGCCGGTACGGCCCCTCGGGGCCGCTGCCGCCGCTGCCGCTGTACGGCCCGAAAGGCACGCAGGAACGGCTCACCGCAGCCTACGGGGGGCCGCAGGAGGGCGGCCTGGACGACGTGTACACCTTCGGCGTCCTGCAGCCCGGCACCGGCGAGATCGGGCCGTTCGTGGTCACCGTCGACCGGGTCAACCATCCGGTGGAGACCTACGGGGTACGGGTCGAGCACGCCGGGCGGGTGCTGGCGTACTCCGCCGACACGGCTCCGTGTGACGCGCTGGTGCGGCTGGCCCAGGGCGCCGACGTGTTCCTCTGCGAGGCGAGCTACCTCGACGGTGCGGACAACCCACCCGACCTGCACCTGACCGGCCGGGAGGCCGGGGAGCACGCGAGCAAGGCCGGAGTCGGCCGGCTGCTGCTGACCCATCTGGTCCACGCCTGGGGGAGCGAGATGGCCACGCTCGATGCGGCGGCCGGGGCGTACCCCGGTTCAGTGGAGATCGTCCGGCCCGGTACCCGCTACGAGATCTGAACCGCGCCCACCCGTACGCTGGGCGGCATGCCTTCTGCCGTGGCCCGACCCGATGGGCGTGCACCCGACCAGCTCCGCCCGGTGACCCTGCAGCGGTCCTGGAGCATCCACCCCGAGGGCTCGGTACTCGTCGAGTTCGGCGCCACCCGGGTGCTGTGTACGGCCAGTGTCACCGAGGGGGTGCCGCGCTGGCGTAAGGGCTCCGGGCTCGGTTGGCTGACCGCGGAGTACGCGATGCTGCCCCGCGCCACGAACACCCGTGGCGACCGGGAGAGTGTGCGCGGCAGGATCGGTGGGCGTACCCACGAGATCTCCCGCCTGATCGGGCGCAGCCTGCGGGCCAGCATCAACCTGAAGGCGCTGGGCGAGAACTCGATCGTGCTCGACTGCGACGTGCTGCAGGCCGATGGCGGTACCCGTACCGCGGCGATCACCGGGGCGTACGTGGCGCTGCATGACGCTGTGGCGTGGCTGGCCCGGCAGGGTGCGCTGGCCGGCGACCCGGCCGAGGTGCTGCACCGTTCGGTGGCCGCGGTCAGCGTGGGCATCATCGGCGGCGAGCCGCGGCTGGACCTGTGCTACGTCGAGGACTCTGCCGCCGACGTGGACATGAACGTGGTCTGTACCGGTGCCGGCGACTACGTCGAGGTGCAGGGTACCGGCGAGCATGCCGTCTTCAGCCGGGCCGAGTTGGATGCGCTGCTGGAGCTGGGCGCGGCCGGCTGCGCCACGCTGACCGGTCTGCAGGCCGCCGCGCTCGCGGCGCCGCCCGGGTCCGTGCCGACCGGGCAGTCGGCGCCTGGGTCCGTGCCGACCGGGCAGTCGGCGCCGGCGTGAACGACCACGTCGGCTCGGCGGCTTCTGACGCCGCACCGCGACCCGACGGGGTTGCCCGGGTCCTGCTGGCCACCCGCAACGCCAAGAAGCTGGTCGAGCTGCGGCGCATCCTGGACGGCGTAGGAGTCGAGCTGGTCGGTCTGGACGACGCGCCGGCCTACGCCGAGCCGCCCGAGACCGGGCTGACCTTCGCCGACAACGCACTGCTGAAGGCCCGGGTGGGGGCCGCCGAGACGCAGCTGCCCACGATCTCCGACGACTCGGGGCTGGCCGTGGACGTGCTGAACGGGATGCCGGGAGTGTTCAGCGCCCGCTGGGCCGGCCGGCACGGCGACGACGTGGCCAACCTGGAGCTGGTACTGGCGCAGGTCGCCGATGTACCCGAGGACTACCTGGGCGCGGCGTTCGTCTGCGCCGCGGCGCTGGTCCTGCCCGACGGGCGGGAGTTCGTGGCGCACGGCCGCCAGCCGGGGCGGCTGATCCGCAAGCCGCGCGGGGACGGGGGGTTCGGGTACGACCCGATCTTCGTTGCCGAACAGTCGGCGGGCGGACCGGCACGGACCAATGCCGAGCTCAGCCCAGCCGAGAAGGACACGATCAGCCACCGCGGCCAGGCGTTCCGCGCGCTCGCCGAGATCATCGCCCGGGAGCTGGCGCCGGCGTCGTCACCGCCGGTCCGGCCATCGGGCCCGGCGCTCAGCTGGGCGGCCGGATCAGCAGCGTGGCCAGGACGACGATCGTGACGGTCGCGACGGCGGCCCCGCCGAGCAGCGCGCCGCCGCGCAGGATGCGTTGCGCCCCCAGCCGGTGGAACGACCCGGGGCGCCATTGCGCCCATGCCAGAGTGCCCAGCAGCGTCAGCAGATTGGCGGCTCCGATGGTCACGAACACCGACCAGAAGGTGCGTCCGAATCCCGCCAGGAAGATCAGCCCGCCCTGCCGCTGCGCCAACGACTCCAGGGTCGGGTTGTAGCCGCCCCTGGACGGCAGGACGCCGATGGCGGGGAGCGAGAAGAGCACGGCGACCGTCACCACGATCCACAGGACCGGGCGCGGCACCCGGCCGTAGGCGGCCACCACGGCCCCGACGCCCAGCGGTAGCCCGGCGAAGGCCGCCCAGCCCGCAACGGCCATCGGACGCGGCGCGCATTGCGTGGCGTGACAGGTCGTCCGGATCAGCCAGGGGAGGAAGGTGTACCCCGTCAGGATGCCCAGCCCCGCCACCACGATGACGGCCGCGAGGACGCCGTAGCCGTTGCGGCTGTCGTTGTTTCCGTGTCGGCCCACGGTGGACAATAGCGCGGGCCTGCCGCTGGCCGGCCGGGGCTACGGATCCGCTCAGTGCAGGACGCCGACGTCGGCCTCCACGGCCGCACGCAGCTCGTTGCCGGCGATCAGGGAACGCGCCGCCTCCAGCACGGGGGCGAGGAAGACGTCGGGGCCCGGCTCGCCGGCGAACGGGGTCACCATGGCGATCGCGACCCGGGCGGCCGGCGCCGGATTCAGCGGTGCGCGCAACTGCAGCCCCCGTACCCCGGCGAGGAGTTCGACCGCGAGCAGGCTGGTCAGGTTGTCCAGTACGGTGCGCAGCTTGCGGGCGGCTGCCCAGCCCATCGAGACGTGGTCCTCCTGCATCCCGGACGTGGGCAGCGAGTCCACACTGGCCGGTGCGGCAAGGCGCCGGTTTTCGGCCACGATTCCGGCAGCGGTGTACTGCGCGATCATCAGCCCCGAGTTGACCCCCGGATCGGGGGTGAGGAACGCGGGCAGGTCGCGCGAGCGGCACACGTCGAGCAGCCGGTCCACCCGGCGCTCGGAGATCGCGCCGACCTCGGCGGCGGCGATGGCCAGGAAGTCGGCTGCGAAGCCGAGCGGCTCGCCGTGGAAGTTGCCGGTCGACTCGACCCTGCCATCCGGCAGTACCACCGGGTTGTCCACAGTGGATACCAGTTCGCGGGCGGCGATCTCCGTCGCGAAAGTGAGGGTGTCCCTGGCCGCGCCGGCCACCTGGGGTGCGCAGCGCATCGAGTACGCGTCCTGAACCGCGTGCGTGTGGTCGTTCCGATGACTGTCCATGATGGAGGATTGCTGGAGTAGCCGGTAGATGTTCGCCGCGGAGACCGCCTGCCCGGGATGGGGGCGGATGGCGTGCAGCTCCGCCTGGAACGGCCGGTCCGAGCCGAGCATCGCCTCGATGGCCAGCGCCGCGGTCAGGTCGGCCATGGTGAACAGGTGGGCCGCGTCGGCCAGCGCGAGCAGCAGCATCCCGAGCATGCCGTCGGTACCATTGACCAGCGCCAGCCCCTCCTTGGCGGCAAGGGTGACCGGCCGCAGCCCGGCAGCATTCAGCGCGTCGGCAGCGTTGGTGCGCGCAGGTTCGGCTATGCGCCCGGGGTCGGCTGTGCGCGTGGCGTCCTTGGCCAGGACCCAGCCTTCGCCGATGAGCACGAGGGCGCAGTGCGCCAGTGGCGCCAGGTCGCCGGAGGCGCCGAGTGAGCCGTGTTCGGGCACCCAGGGCGTGATGTCGTGGTTGAGCAGGTCGACCAGTCCCTGCGCAATCAGCGGCCGTACCCCGCAGAGGCCGTGCGCCAGCGTGCGGACCCGCAGCAGCATCATCGCCCGTACCACCTCGCGGGGCATCGGGGCGCCGATACCGGCCGCGTGCGAGCGGACCAGCGCATGCTGCAGTTCGGCCCGCCGCTCGGCGGCGATGAAGGTGCCGGCCAGGGCGCCGAAACCGGTGTTGACGCCGTACACCGGGTGGCCCGCCGCCTCGATGGCGTCCACAATGGAGCGACTCGTGTGCATCGCGGCGACGGCTGCGGGCGACAGCTCCACCCGGGCGTCGTGCCGGGCGACCGCGACAACGTCGGCGGGGCTGACTGCGGCCGGGTGGGCGTCGGACGGGTGGGCGTGCGGGGCGGCGCCGCCGCGTCCGATGATGACGGTGTTCATGTCGGTTCCCCGTTCAACAGGACAGTGCAGACGAGCGGGACGCCGGGGCGGTACGCGAGGTGGACGTGCGACGGCGCGTCGAGCAGCAGTACGTCGGCGCGGGCCTCGACGCCGAGGTGCCCGATGTCGTCGCGGCGCAGGGCCCGCGCGCCGCCCGCGGTGGCCGCCCATACGGCCTCCGCCGGGGTCATCCGCAGCTCGCGTACCGCGAGCGCCACGCAGAACGGCATCGACGAGGTGTACGACGAACCGGGGTTGCAGTCGGTGGCCAGCGCCACCGTGGCACCGGCGTCGAGCAGTGCGCGCGCGGGCGGGTACCCCGAGCGCGTGCCGAACTCCGCCCCGGGCAGCAGTGTGGCCACAGTGGACGAATCGGCCAGCGCAGCAATGTCCACATCGGAGAGATGGGTGCAGTGGTCGGCGCTGGCCGCACCGAGCTCCACGGCGAGCTGCACGCCGGGTCCGGGGCCGAGCTGGTTGGCGTGCACCCGTGGGGCCAGGCCCGCGGCCACACCCGCGGTCAGCACCGCACGGGACTGTTCGGCGTCGAAGGCGTTGCGCTCGCAGAAGACGTCGACCCAGCGGGCGTACGGCGCGGCGGCCGCGAGCATCGCACCGCAGACCAACGCCACGTACTCGTCGGCGGTCGAGCCGTCCGGCACCACGTGTGCGCCGAGGAACGTGGTCTCCTCGGAGTACTCCCGGGCGATGCGCAGCGAGCGGGCTTCGTCGGCGACGCTCAGCCCGTACCCCGACTTGATTTCGACCGTGGTGCTGCCCTGCCGGAGCGCCTCGCGGCGCAGCCGGCCGATCCCCGCCCGCAGCTCATCGTCGCTCGCGGCCCTCGTGGCGGCGACCGTGGCGTGGATTCCGTTGCCGGTGTACGGCGCGCCGGCCATCCGGGCGGCGAACTCCGCGGCCCGGTCCCCGGCGAAGACCAGGTGGGTGTGGCTGTCCACGAAGCCGGGTAGCCCGGCCCGACCGGCCGCGTCGAGCCGCTCGTCCGCCGCGGGGGCGGTGGCCGCCGCGCCGACCCAGGCCACCCGGCCGTCGACGACCACGAGTGCTGCATCGTGCAGCAGCCCGAGCGGGCCCCTACCGAGGGCCGGGTCGTTGGTGACGAGCTCGCCGAGGTTGGTGATGAGCAGACTCATGGCCGGTGTACCGCCGCGATCGTCCGGGCCAGCTCACCGGCCACATCGGACAGTGCAGAGTGGACACCGTCGCGCACGATCCACTTACCGTCGGCCATGACGTGCGCCACGTCGGCGGCGGTGGCGGCGAAGACCACCGCAGCCGGGTCGCAGCCGGCGGTACGGACGGTGTCCAGCCGCACGGTGACCAGGTCGGCGCGGGCGCCGACCGCGATGACTCCGGCATCGGGCCAGCCGAGTGCCGCGTGCCCGGTGCCGGTCGCTGCGTGCAGCAGTTCGGCTGGGGTGAAGTGGCCGCGCCGTCCGGTGCGCAGCCGCTCGTGCAGCTCCACCGCCCGGGCCTCGCAGAACAGGTCCACCACCGCGTTGCTGTCGCTGCCCAGGCAGAGCGGGCTACCGGCGTCGACCGCGGCGCGGGCCGGCCCGATCCCGTCGGCCAGTTCGCGTTCGGTGGTGGGGCAGAGGCACACCGCGGTACCGGTACCCCCGAGGTCGGCGAGGTCGGCGGCGCTGACGTGGGTGGCGTGCACGGCGGTGGTACCCGGGCCCAGCACACCGGCGTCGAGCAGTACCTGGCTCGGGGTGCGACCGTACTGCGCCTGGCAGGCCTCGTTCTCAGCGGGTTGTTCGCAGAGGTGGACGTGCAGGGGTGCGCCCCGCTCGGCGGCCCAGGCCGCGACCACCGGCAGCTGCGCGGCGGGGACGGCGCGGACGCTGTGGATCGCCGCGCCGAACCGGGCGTGCCGGTGGCTGCCGGTGGTGGCGGCCTGGGCTGGGCTGGCGGTGCCGGGACTGCGTGCGGCGGCCCGGGCGGCCCAGGAGTCGACGTCGCCGTCGCCGAAGCGACGCTGTACCCCGGCCAGCGCTGTACCGTCCACTGTGGAGGTCAGATAGCAGGTGTCCAGCAGGGTGATCCGGATCCCCGCATCGGCTGCGGCCGCCAGCAGCGCCTCGCCCATGGCGTTGGGGTCGGCATAGTGGGCGCCGTCCGGGGCGTGGTGCAGGTAGTGGAACTCGCCCACGCAGGTGATGCCGGCGAGTGCCATCTCGGCGTACACCGCCCGGGCCAGTGCGTGGTAGCTGTCCGGGTCCAGCGATGCGGCGAGTGCGTACATCCGCTCCCGCCAACCCCAGAACGTGCTCGGTGCCCGTTCGGTGCGGCCGCGCAGTGCGCGGTGGAAGGCGTGCGTGTGCGCGTTCGCCAGCCCGGGCAGGGTGAGCCCGGCCAGCCGGACGGCACCCGCTGGGGCTACCGCCACACCCGCGGTAACCGCGGCAAACCGCCCACCGACCACCTCAACAAGCACATCCCGCACCGGTTCACTCCCGCCCAGCCAAGCCAGCTCGGCGTGATACGTGGATCTTGAACGCTCAGACACGCCCTGGTCGGTCTGAGCGTCCAAGATCGCGGGAGGGCCAGGTGGCGGGGGTGGGGGCGGGGGCTCGGGCAGGGGCTTGGCTAGGGGGTGCATGAGAGGTCCTGGAGGACGTCGGCCAGGGCGGTTACGCCGGCTGCACAGTCGGTGTCGGTGGCGTGCTCCTCGGGGGCGTGCGAAATGCCGGTCGGGTTGCGGACGAACAACATCGCGGTCGGCACCTGGGCAGCGAGTACCCCGGCATCGTGTCCGGCACCGGTGGGCAGGATCGACGGGTGGTCGAGGCGGCGCAGGATACGTTCACGCAAACCGGCGTGGAACTCCACCCGTGGGGTGGCGGACTCCGCGGTCACCGTCACCGCGGTACCGTCGCGGCTGGCCCGTTCGGCCGCGCGGCCGGTGATCGCCTCGACCAGCGCGGCAAGGTCCTCGTCGCGCGCGGCCCGTGCATCGAGCCAGGCGCTGACCCGGGACGGAATCGCGTTGGGGGCGTTGGGTTCGACGGTAATCCGGCCGACGGTGGCGAGTGCGTCGCGCCGCCGCGCCTCGGAGTTTGCGGCCAGCACGGTGTCCGCACAGGTGACCATCGGGTCGCGGCGCTCAGGCATCGGGGTGGTACCGGCATGGTTCGCGGCACCGCTGAAGTCCAGGCGCCAGCGGCCGTGTGGCCAGATCGCGCTCGCGACCCCGATCGGTGCGCTCAGCGCGCGGCCCTGCTCGATGTGCAGCTCGACGAAGGCGCCGATCCGGGCCAGCCGGTCCGGATCCGGGCCCAGCCGCGCCGGATCCGCTCCGGCCCAGGTCATCGCCTCGGCCAGGGTCACGCCGTCGGAGTCGGTCAGCCGGCGCGCCCGCTCGGCCGGCAGCGCCCCGGTGAACAGGCGCGAGCCGAGGCAGGGCATCCCGAACCGGGCCCCCTCCTCCTCGGCGAAGACCGCGATCCCGACCGGCCGTTGCGGCACCACGGCGCGCTCGCGCAGCAGGTCGACCGCGAGCAGCGCCGAGACCACGCCGAGCGCCCCGTCGTAGGCCCCGCCGTGCGGGACCGAGTCGAGGTGGCTGCCGGTGACCACGGCCCGAGGACCGTGGGCGTCGGCGCGCGACGGGCTGTGGGTGTACCCACGGGAAGAGCCGCGCCGGGGATCCCACCAGGCCCACAGGTTGCCGTTGCCGTCGGCCTCGACGGTGAGGTCGCGTTGGAGCGCCGCCTCGACGAACCAGTCCCGGCAGGCCAGATCGGCCGGGGACCACGCGGAGCGTAGGTAGCCGCCGGCAGGGTCGCGGCCGATCGGCAGCAGCGAACCCCACAACGAGGCGAACCGCTGCGGCGCCAGAGCCGTGCCCCGCTCAGTCACGGCTCTACCTCCTGAGCCGTGCCCTCGTGGCCCTCGCTCCGCTCGGTGCGCTCAGTCACGGCTCTACCTCCTGGGCCGTGCCCTCGTGGCCCTCGCTCCGCTCGGTGCGCTCAGTCACCAGCTCTACCTCACGCATCGGAATGCGGATGCCCTGCTCCACGGCGACCCGGTCGGCCAGGGGGTACCCGGCGTCGGCGTGCCGGATGACGCCCAGTGCGGGGTCGTTGGTGAGGACCCGTTCGAGCTTGCGCGCGGCGAGCCGGGTGCCGTCGGCGACGGTGACCTGACCGGCGTGGATCGAGCGGCCGATACCCACCCCGCCGCCGTGGTGGATGGAGACCCAGGAGGCCCCGGACGACGTGGCGACCAGCGCGTTGAGCAACGGCCAGTCGGCTATCGCGTCGGAGCCGTCGAGCATCCCCTCGGTCTCGCGGTACGGGCTGGCCACGCTGCCGCAGTCGAGATGGTCGCGCCCGATGACGATCGGGGCCCGGACCGCGCCGGAGGCGACCAGTTCGTTGAAGGCCAGCCCGGCCCGGTCCCGCTCACCGGGGCCGAGCCAGCAGATCCGGGCGGGGAGTCCCTGCAAGGCCACCCGTTCCTGGGCGAGGCGGATCCATCGGGCCAGGGAATCGTTGCGTGGAAACAGTTTCAGCACAGCGGAGTCGGTGGCGGCGATGTCGGCCGGGTCGCCGGAGAGGGCCGCCCAGCGAAACGGTCCCTTGCCCTGGCAGAAGAGCGGGCGGATGTACGCCGGCACGAAGCCGGGGAAGTCGAAGGCCCGCACACAGCCGCCCAGTTTCGCCTCGCTGCGGATCGAGTTGCCGTAGTCGAAGACCTCCGCGCCAGCGTCGAGGAAGCCGATCATCGCCTCGACGTGGCGGGCCATGCTGGCGCGGGCCCGCCGGGTGTACTCCTCGGGGCTGCGCGCTGCGTACGCCCGTGCGTCGGACGCCTCGACGCCTTCGGGGACATAGCTCAGCGGGTCGTGCGCGGAGGTCTGGTCGGTGACGATGTCGACCGGTACTCCGCGGGCCAGGATCTGTGGCAGCAGCGTTGCCGCGTTGCCCGGCACGCCGACGGACAGCGGCTCGCGGCGCGCCCTGGCCGCCAGCACGGTGGCCAGCGCCTCATCCAGCGTGCCCGCCACGAGGTCGAGGTATCCGGTCTGCGCCCGGCGTCGCAGGTGGGCGGCGTCGACGTCGATGATCAGGCAGACTCCGCCGTTCATGGTGACCGCAAGCGGCTGGGCGCCGCCCATCCCGCCGCAGCCGGCGGTCAGCGTGAGCGTGCCGGCGAGCGTGCCTCCGCTGTCGCCGCCGCCGCTGTCGCCGCCGCTGTCGCCGGCGCTGTCGCCGTCGCCGCCCGCGCGGGCCGAGGCGAGCTTGGCGGCCACCGCGGCGAACGTCTCGTACGTGCCCTGCAGGATGCCCTGGGTACCGATGTAGATCCACGAGCCCGCGGTCATCTGGCCGTACATGGTCAGGCCGAGCGCCTCCAGCCGGCGGAACTCCGGCCAGGTCGCCCACTCGCCCACGAGGTTGGAGTTGGCGATGAGCACCCGGGGGGCCCATTCGTGGGTACGCAGCACGCCGACCGGGCGCCCGGACTGCACCAGCATCGTTTCGTCGTCGCCCAGCGTGCGCAGCGTACGTACCAGCGCCTGATACGACGGCCAATCCCGCGCAGCCTTGCCGGTGCCGCCGTACACCACCAGATCCTGTGGGCGTTCGGCAACCTCCGGGTCGAGGTTGTTCTGCAGCATGCGTAAGGCGGCTTCCTGCGGCCAGCCACGCGTGCTCAGCTGGGTACCCCGTGCGGCCCGCACCGTCTCCACGAGAAACCTCCTAGGACGACTGTAGGCAGTCCGCGCCGATCCGGCTGTGATCTATGCGGATCGCGAAAGCGGCGTGTGCGAAGGTTGCCCTCGTGTGGCTGCGTTCGGTCTTCACGTACCCCGTCAAGGGTTGCTACCGCCTTGACCACCCCGCGGCGACGGTCGAGCCGTGGGGCCTCGCCGGCGACCGGCGGTGGATGATCGTCGAGCCGGGCGGGGGGTTTCTCACCCAACGCGACGAGCCCCGGCTGACCCGCGTCCGGCCGGCGCCGCGTGCCGGCGGCGGGCTGCTGCTGAGTACCCCCGACCTGCCCGACCTCGACGTGTCAGCACCCAGCGGCGGCGAGCTGGTGCGGGTACGGGTCTGGCGCAGCGAGGTCGACGCCGCGCCCGCGGGTGCCGCCGCCGACGGGTGGCTCTCGGCGTTGCTGCAGCGCCCGGTCCGGCTGGTGTACCTGGACGACCCGACCCGCCGTGCGGTCGATCCGGAGTACGGCCGCCCCGACGACCGGGTCAGCTTCGCCGACGGGTACCCGCTGCTGCTCGCCAACGAGGCTTCCCTGGACGCGCTCAACGGGTGGCTGCTGGAGTCCGGCAGCGTCGAGGCGCCGGTACCGATGACCCGGTTCCGCCCCAACGTGGTGATCGGCGGGGCGACCGCCTGGGCCGAGGACGGTTGGCTGGGCCGGCGGATCCGGATCGGTGCCGTGACGTTGCGGGCGGTCAAGCCGTGCGACCGCTGCGTGGTGACCACGACCGACCAGGAGAGCGGGGTACGGGGCCACGAGCCGCTGCGGGTACTCGGCCAGCGGCGCCGCTTCGACGGCGGTCTGCACTTCGGGCTGAACCTGATCCCCGACGGTACCGGCGAGATAGCCGTCGGCGACCCGGTGGAGGTACTCGACCCGACGGGTTCAGCCAGCCTCCCGCGGTGGGCATGACGTGCCCACCGGCAGGTTCGCATCGGCCCAGCGGGAAAGCGTCTCCAGCACCGGGACGAGCGTCGCGCCGCGGGAGGTCAGCTCGTAGCTGACCCCGACCGGGGGCCCCTCCCGCACCGTACGCACGACGAGCCCGGCCCCGGTCAGCTCGTTGAGCCGGTCGGAGAGGACGGACTCGCTGATGCCCGGGATGGCCCGGACCAGTTCGGCGAAGCCGGCGGGGCCCGTCGCCAAGGTGCCGACCAGGACGCCGTTCCAGCGCTTGCCGAACAGGGCGAAGGCCTGGGTCAACCCGCGGTCGCACGAGCGTGCGCCGTCGTGAGTCCGATCCGCCTGCATGAGGCCCAGGGTACGTGGGCGCGCCGGGAACACCACTTCGAAATAGCTAGTTGCTATGCTGGACAGCGTTCCACGGATGACAGAAGTGAGGTATTTTCCCATGACGACCCTGTTGACCGATACGCCCTTCCAGTTCGACGGCTTCGCCCTCGCGCCGCAGGCCCGGGCACTGCTCTTCACCGAGGCCCGCACGGCCAACACGTTCACCGACGAACCGGTCACCGACGCGCAACTGGAGGCGATCCACGAACTGACCAAGTGGGGCCCGACGTCGGCCAACACGCAACCGCTGCGGGTCCTCTACGTGCGTACGCCCGAGGCCCGGCAGCGGCTCGTCGCACACATGGGTGACGGCAACAAGCAGAAGCCCCTTACCGCGCCGGTGGTCGCGATCGTCGCCGCCGACCTCGACTTCCACGAGTTCATCCCGAGGGTCTTCCCGATCGCGCCCGGGATGAAGGACCACCTCGCAGCCGACCCCGTCGCTCGCGAGAAGACGGCGCGCTTCAACGCGGCACTGCAGACCGGCTACTACCTGCTGGCGATCCGTGCCGTCGGACTCGCCGCCGGGCCGATGAGCGGATTCGACGCGGCCGGCGTGGACCAGGAGTTCTTCCCGGACGGTCGGTGGAAGTCGTTGGTGGTGGTCAACATCGGCAAGCCGGGCGAGAACGCCTGGTTCGG